>QWCI01000838.1_pt1 | contig 18460 bp, 16 predicted proteins | sample 1972541 | NCBI WGS metagenome assembly QWCI01 (sample SAMN09866712, study PRJNA288562) | Human oral metagenome isolate term3_saliva, whole genome shotgun sequencing... | isolation source: mouth | host: Homo sapiens | place: USA: California | reverse complement strand
AGTTCCTCCGTCATTTCCAGATTAAACACACGATTAGGGATAACGAACCCGCAGGACTGCTCACTGCACTTCCACTCCTGTTCGTTATGTACCATTGTGCCCCTGCCACACACGGGGCAGGTCAGTAAATTGTCAGTATCACTCATTTTGTTATTTCTTTACGTTATATGTTACTCTATCTTTGGCAACCCTCCGTTTGCACCGCTCCTCCTCGAAATAACAAAGTGTAGCGAGTGCAAAAGTACAGAAAATTGCCCATATTCAGGCCTGTCAGATATATTTCCACTCATAGACCAGTCCATCCACAATCGCCTTCCCCGACATCACCGTGGCCCAGCCTTCAGGATCAAGCCCGAACCAAAGGTCATTCCACGAGTATGTCCTTACCTGCCATGCCAGCAACCAAAGGTCAGTATTGATGGTCTCCAGTTTCGTTACCACCTCATTGGCAATATAATATCGTTCCGCCGATGACAGCAAATTCACCTTGTGCTTCTCATTGATGGGCTTGCCCGTGGCATCATAGCCACTCACATTGTAAGTGCCGCTTGTCACCAGCTGTTGCATGAACGGATAGAGCGAAGCCATCTGCGTAGCAGCATCCGTCAGCTCGTCAGAAACCAACAGTGCAATGGCCGTACCTTTCAGATGGCCAGGCAGTGACTGGCGCAACAGGCTCATGTTTCGTGGAATCTCCACCGTCGTCAACTCTGCCGCCCGCTTGATCTGATAAAGGTTCTGCATGGCCCCCTGGGCATTGGAAAGATACTCCAGCATCTTATCTTCCACCTTGTGCATCCTGTCCATGGCCACAGTGACCGCTGTTTCCGCTGCAATGATTTTCTTCTGTGTCTTCTCGCGGTCCTTGAAAATCTTTTTCAGCATCTCGCTCTGCGCTACCACGGCACCCGTCAGCATCGGGTCCGTCTGCTGCGCCATCAGAGGACAGAAAGTCAAACCGCCCAACAACGATATGATGAAAATTCGTTTCATAAGCACACTCCTTTCTCTCGGCGGTCAGCCAGATTGCGGTCCCTTGCAAACTTATTCTCTATGGGCACAACTTCCAACTGCTTACCCATCAACTGGTCGTTCCAGTCCTTGTAGTTCTCGGCAGCCTTCCATTCACCTACGTTATAGCGGATGTGGACATGCTTGCGAAGCTCACGGATCGACAATTGGTCGTTAGGAATGTTAAAGTTCTTATCACCAATGGTAATTTTTACCTCGCTATCTTCCTTATGTATATTCATGCGAATACCCTCCAACAGGGCAGCCATGCGGATGCCATAGATGCGTCCAGCAAGGTCATTGTCGAAACAGTCCATCGCCTTGGCTTCAGAGTAATGCGACATGATGCCTTTGACTTGTCCGTCAGAGAATGTACCGCCCAGCGACACGAACACCGAATGTGCAGCATCTAACCGAAGGTGATTCAGCTGATAGAACGCCATGATGTCGTAGGCACTCTCTGCGAAATACACATTTCGGATGTCAGCAGGCTCTCCACCTTGTGAGAGATCAGCTATCCATGCGCCCGTCGTCGAGTTGGTACCGGCAGCCTTACTCTTGAATGAACCGAAGCCTCGTATCTCATAGCCCACCACCTTGTCCTTACCAGCCTCCGTATAAGAGAAACCGATGTTGAACTGTTTGTAGGTGGTGTGGCAGCTGTCCCTTATCTGCTTGATGAACGGAGCGAAGACAGCCACCGTCTCCTCGTTGATGCCACGCTGGGCAAAGAAAGCCATTACCTCCGACAAATCACTGCCTATCTCCTTCGTCTCGTAGAGTTTAGGATCGAACACACGGTTGTCGCTATATCCGGCTTTCGCAAGATACAGGCTATCCCCATAGTCGGGAATCGGCTCGTTGGCAAAGCGGGCCATCACCTTACCGATGATTTCCCACTCGTTCCTGCCGGACTCGTGGAAGCTGTTAAGATTCTCACGAATCAGCGACACTACATCCCCGCCTTTCGCCCCGTTACGGCGAAAATAAGTCTGTGCGGCCTTCTCCTTTGGATTCTTGATGATGAGCTTATCCTTATGTCCGGTGGTATCAGGCAAGACCATTTCAATATATCTGCCCACGCCAGCCGAGCGGTCGAGACGATAGCCCAGATAATAGGCTATATCATCTACGCCTACCTTTGTTTTAAGGTCTTTGAAGTTTACTGTCTGTTTCATAACTGCCTACAAGTATAAAGGTTAGATTTTTACACGATGAGCTTGCTGCTGAGTCTGTGCCATGACCACATCGCCATAGCTCTTTTCCAGCGTGCGAGAGAGCAGGCGAGCCTTCTCCGCTTCCTCCGACAGAGAGAAATAGAGGATGCCCACATTCCGATCAATCGGCTTGAGTCCCAGCTCCTTGCCTTGGAAGGAGGCACGCACCGCATAGTCCCCGTCGTTCTGCTTGATAATCGAAGCGTTCTCAAAGACAATCTTGTTTTTAGGGGCTTCGGTAGATTGATTCCTGTTCTTGTCGAGCAAAGGTTCCTCGCCCAAAGCCATCTTCTGCTTGTCCACCTCTTCCAGCACCATGTTGGCAGCCTTGTTCACGTCGGCTATCACCGATACGATGAACTTTGGATTCTCTTTTAGCGTGGAGATCCAACCGTCGAGGTAGGCAGCGTTGTTATTCAGGATACGCTTGTCAAAGCCCATCGAGTTGCCCACCATCGCCGCCGTCAGCTCAGCCACCAGTTCCTCCTTGGCGTATTTCGCGTCGCCGAACTTCTCATGGCTGCCCCTGTTCAGCCGAGGTTCCGTACCCGTGGAGTGAGCCATCTCGTGCAGGGCCGTGGAGTAGTATTCCATACCGTCCTTATACACTTCCTCCGGTGTCTTGCCGATGTTGAACTGTTCTTTCCTTGGAATGACGATGATGTCCTTGGAGGGAGAAAAGTATGCACCGGGTACCTGCTTGTCATATTGGATAGGACAAATCCACTCCTGTTTCTCAAACATACGGTCGAGTGCCTTGCTTGTAAACATCCCCTCTGCATCACGCAGTTCAGGCGGTGCAAATAGCTTTTTGAGTGCTTCCACCTTATCAGGCTTCACCTCAGCCAGATTGGTCTGATCAACATTGAACACATTGTAGGCCTTTAGGAATGGAATGGTCTGCACCTGCATCCGCTCCGCAAGGCTCATCTTGCGGTAGGTGTCTTTGGTGATTTTGCGTCCGTCCTTGTCCCTTGCCATGATGTCCCAGTAGAGCACCGGCATGGCCGACTCGCCCTTCTTGACATACGCTCCCAAGTCATTGGTTTGCTTGAAGGTGAGATACACGGGCATTGAGTAGCCACGGAGAGCCGTGTCCAGTTGGAGGAAGAAAGAGTTACTTCCCGAATATCCACGCCCGGACACATTCTGAGGCATGGCACCGGGGGCGGTGGCACCGCCTATCCACTCCTTGTGCCAGCCCACGGACTTCATCTGTTCCATGCGCCCAATCATCATCTCCGTGAACCTGTCCACGGCTTTCTGACCGAGCGTCTTTGTTTCAGTTCCAGCTGTAGTCATAGTCGTCCTCTGCCAAGATTTGCTTGTCCTGCATACTCAGTTCCACCGACTCCATGTAGAACTCTGCGGTATCTTCACTCGGATGCGTGTTGTGTTCCTTGCACCACTGCATGAAGCCGTCCGCATGCTCGCCTTCGAGCGTGAACTGCAGCCACCCGATCCGTCTGTCCTGTTTGAGCTGGACCAGCTCTTCAAAACTATATGCCATTTTCTTTGATTTTATTTTGCCTGTATTTTGTAATTCATACTCACTATACCATAACCAAGCTCTACATCTTCAGTCCGTTGCTGATGGCTTGTTTCTGTCCCGACAGCACCTTGATGTCGTCCGAGAGATATTTGGCGGCCAGCTGCTCCCGTGTGACGGTCTTGGCTTGGAAGAGAGAAAAGCCGTCGTCAAAGGAAATTGCTTTCTTGTCCGTGCGCCCATTTTCGCCCACGGCAGCCGAAATCTTCCACTTACCGTCCATGTTGTCCTTCGCCACCCGGATGTCCTCCACCTTGATGTTGGCTGGGAGCTGATAGATGGCGTAGGCGGATGCCAGGTGCAGCCGTTCACCAAAGTTCTTTTCTACCAATGCCGCCGGTGTCGTCACGCGGTCGAAGAAAGCACTCTGGTCCGCTTTGGTCATGGGTACGGACATGCGCTGGTCGCCCACCTGTGCGTAGAGCTTGTACTTGCCATAGTCGGCACGCTGTTCATCTTTCTCCTTATACACCGTCATCTTGTCGATTACCCTGCCGTCAGATAGAATGTTGGCAGCTTTGTATTCCTCGGCAGACACCTTGGGAGCCAGTTTCGTCGGATAGTATTTCTGCATCATGTCCTCCACCTTCGCCTCCCGTTTCTGATAGGCTGCGATGTCGGCAGCGTCCATCTTCATAGGGTTGAGCTGCTTGCCGTTGAGTTGAGCCACATAGAACCAGTCGGCAGGATTCACCTTGGACTGGAAGGCATGGGCATGGGAAACTTTGTCGCCATTGACCGTTACCATCTGCGGCTCACGCGGCTGATGCTCCTGTTTGGCGGAAGCCGACTTGTCCACGTTCTTTCCTTCCTCTTTCTTTTCCTGCACTTTTGTTTCCTGTGCTTTTGTTTCCGTTTTTACCGATGTGGATTTCTCTACGCTTTGTTTCTTCTCCAGACTGTCCACGATGGCCACTCGAAGACCGGCACGGATGAGTTTTGGCAGGTTTGTGTCCAAAGCATGATGAGGGAATGTGAGACTTCGGGAGCTTCGCGGTTTTCTTTGCAGCTTTTTTCTCAGTCTGAGCCTTCGGCTCTTCCTTCGGGGTAGCTTGCTGTTGCACCTCTTCTTTTTTCTTGCTTGCCATATTGTTGTCAATTAAAGGGTAAATATCCGTTTTCCATTTGTTGGGCGTGAACTTATGCGTATCACCGAGCACCGCCATCAGCGTGTCCTGCCTGCCTATCGCTTCATAGGCAGCCATTGCCGTGTGCCCGGTGTCGAGTACATTATCAATGAGAATGGGTATCTTGTCTCTGGGCACCCTTCGGATGCGATAGAAGTAGAGCGGCACTTCATCGATCGAGCCATTGGCTTTCTTCACCAGATAAAGCGGCTCGTGGGTATTGCTTGCTAATGCGTCGATGACAGGTAGATGCAGTGCCTCGCTGATTTTCTCGGCAAGCGTTTTGGTGTAACCCGCCCTGCCCGTGCGGTTGGGAATGGGTACCAGTACCACCTGCTTGTCCTTAGGCATGACATTCCTGACGGCAGCCGTCATCATCGCTGCTGCCTTGGCAATGGCCATATCGTCCCCAGCCTTTACCTTTCGGGCAATGGGAGCAACCTTGGCATAGCCAGCCACGGAGCTGACGATGTAGTCGTAATCAAGATTTTTGTATTTCTTTCTACCCACCTTGCTTGTCGTGATATGCTTTAACGCTACGGTTCTACAACAGAAGAACTCGCCAACAAAGAAGAATGTTAAAGCACTCGCTGGCTCTTATGAAAGTGACAAGCCGGGAGCAGAATATTAAAGAATCCCTTGTTTGGGAGAATGGTTCTTAGTCCGGAGTTATCGTATCAAGCCAGTACGCTGTTTCTTTTCGATAGACTCAGAGGGGTTGTTGGTCATTGTCTGGCGTTCCACCACCTTCTGGTATTCCCAGCGGTTCTCGTCGGTCATCACATACCCTATAAAATCCTCGTGGGTATCATCGTAGCGCATCTGCTGAAGGCGTTCCCATTCCTTCATGTCGCCATTGACCACCTTGAAGCCCTGTGGCTCACGCAGGTCCACACCCACCGTTACCTTAGTGTCGCCGAGCGAAAGCTCCACGGGCTTTCCCTCCTGCAGAGCCTCCTTCTGGTTAGCCCCGAGTTCGATGTCCTTCACCTTGTCCCGTGTCATCAGTTCCGATTCGATAGACACACTGGCCACGTCACGGTGCATGAGCGAGTTGGTTTCCTTATCCAACTGGATAAATTTTACTTTCCTTTCTCCCTCCACGTCCACCTCCTTACGGACTACATCGCCCGACTGCACACGCTGGAGTTCAGTTTGATTGAGATTCAGCTCGTTGGCAATCTCCCGGCGAAGCGGATAAGTCATCAGCATCACTTGGTCGTTTTCATCCAGCACGAACTGGGCTTTAAGCGGTAACTGTATCACCTTGCCATTTACTGTTCCCATGTTTGCCACGAAGACAGGCGTTACCTCCCCACGAAGCAGCGGAACTTTCAGAGCGTCAGGCATTAACTCCAGTTTTTCGCTGTCGATACCCAGCTGCATCAGTTTCTCTAAGACTGCTCCCTGAGCTTGAAAAGTCATCACATTTTCCATACGTTGAATGTTTATCGGTAAATTTGTCGAGAGAAGACTTGCGCTTCTCACCAAACAAAATTATCAAAAAGCAAGACGATAAGATGAGACGATACAGATTATTTCTATTGGTTTTCGTCGCTACCGCAATCAGTATGAAGATGGTAGCGCAGTTTTACACCCTCCGTACTGAGGAGCCTCACGCACAGGTAAGACCTGTAAGACAAACAGTTACAAAGAAAAAAGCGGATAGCATAGACACAAAAACACCTGACGTAACCTTTCAAACAGGTCGTGGCTTGGAGATCACCATCGAGAAGGATGTACCACTGTTTGTCAATGTGAAGGACTCCCTGCTTTTCAATCTGATCAGCCAGCGTATGAACGTCTGCCTGCCGCTCGACTTCTTGAAACTCAACTCTGCTTTCGGTTACAGGAAAGATCCAGTAAGAAGATGCACGGCTTTCCATAATGGCATCGACCTCGAATGTAACCATGCAAGGGTCTATGCGATGCTGCCCGGTATCATCAAGGAAGTACATTTCGGGAACAGAGGCTACGGCAACTATATCATCTTAGAGCATGGCATCTTTGAGTGTTTATACGGCCATCTTGACCAGATAACCGTAAAGGAGGGCGATGCAGTGTCGGCAGGAACCATCGTGGGAATATCAGGGAACACCGGTAAAAGCACCGGTCCACATCTCCATATCCGAATCAGGAAAGGTGGGAAGAGCGTCGATCCCAATATTTTCGTGGATTATCTTAAAGGTTACATCACACAGCTACAGGATAAGATGGCATGCGTCAGATTCGGGACAAAGCCCGACAAAGAGTTGAACATCGAGAATCTGATGGCCACATTAAGGCAATTTGATGTAAAGTTCCCACAGATAGTAGCAGCACAGGCTCTGCTTGAAACAGGCTACTTTACCTCCCGGGTATGCTTAGAGAACAACAACCTCTTCGGACTACGTCGCCCCAGCAATGGCAGCTACTATACCTTCAACTCATGGGAAGAAAGCGTTAAGGCCTACAAGGACTATGTACAGTACAAGTACAAAGGTGGCAACTACTACGACTTCCTGAACAGGATTGGCTATGCGGAAGATGGTAGTTATATCTCAAAGGTAATGAGCCTTGAAAAGAGCCTATAAATACTAATCGAGGAAGTGAAAACGCTCAGAATAAATAGCTTCCTCGAAAGATATTTCTCCTGCTTGTTCTGCTTCAGATTTCTGTAAGTGATGGATATTATAATTCTTTCCATCCTCACTATACAATTGAAAACGATTAAGTAATATATGACTTCGGTACACATAGAATCATCCGTCATCCAAATAGATTCCATATCGATTATCCCAATCGGTATAGTGAGATTTCATAATTTTATCTTTTAGGGAGACAGAAAAGTTCAGCAACGACATCCGAATCTTCATGTCTTCCCAATGATGCAGTTCTACATTTGTGAGCACACTGTTCTTGGGAAAGAATAATCTCCGTTCGTCAATCTCTCTGAACTTCTCAAACTCTGTGCGGTATGTAGATAAAATAGCCTTTGGTATCTGAATAGGAAAGAACCAATTTTCCGAATATTTCTGTTTAATCATTCCATATTCACACCCGTACATAGCTTCTGCTAAAGCACCGGTTAAAAAGCAAGCAAATGTTTATTACCATAGTAATCATACATAGCCATTGTGAAGGGCAGAAGTATAGTCTCAACTCTTCTTGAAACATTGCCAAGCATGGAATATGTACCCACCAAAATCATTAGAAGATAAGGAATCAACCCCATTAACAATATCCTGTACTCCTTCTATTGCCTGTGCTTTAGAAGCACCATGACGTAACCTTGAGATAATATCTCCAATAACAGTTATCAGATACTGATCTCTCTTTGAAAAACTATCCATTAAAGGCTCATACGAAAAATCTATTAGCTATATCGTATAAATCAACGAAAAATACAGTCAACCATGAATTAATGGCACAATCATCTAACAATATGACAGAATTTTTATATATTTGCGTCTAATATCAATTTTTGACAAATGGAAAAGATTAATAGAATTAAAGGCGCACTTGCTGATGTTGGTCAAACTGGTAAATGGTTGGCAGAACAATTAGAAAAGATCCTGCAACTGTATCGAAGTGGTGTACTAATAGTTCACAGCCTGATCTACCGACACTCCATCAAATAGCAAAATTGCTTAAAATTGATATTCGAGAGCTCTTGGTTAAGACAATGACTAACAATTAATTTGAATTATCAACATAGTCGATATTTTTTAGAAAACAGATGAAACATATTTCTATCAGAGTACCATGGCATGATAAAAAATGGAATGGCTCGGTTTGTAACTGTCCAAAAAACAACCCATTTTGCATGATGCTCCATAATATATCAGAAAAAAAGGATATTGAAAAAGAACAAAGTCTTTCGGGCAAAACCTTCTTTGAACTTTCAAGCCAAGATATGCCAGCATGTATGACTGAAAATGGGGGCTTTATGAGTGAGAAGTCTTTTAATCGAACATTTACTCATGTTTATGCTTGGAATAAAAATAACCCACAGAGCAAATTGTTGCCAACAGAGATTTCATTGAATCCCTATAGTGTCTTTGGAATTCCTTTCAAGTATTTAAATAAGGACAGCCAAGAAGAATTAGACAAGAGGTACCCAAATTTGCCAAAAGATGAAGAGGCGACTTTCCGTACAAGTTGGGTGTTTGGCAGAGAACGTCAATACGCCATTCTTAAAAAATTTTCATCAAATATTATCCCAGATTCCTCTATAGCTGTTTTTTATTGCAAAAATGGGAACCCCGTTGATGAGGACTGTTCTAGATTGATTGTAGGAATGGGAAACGTTAAAAGGGTTCATGAGATAAAGAGTTACGATTCAAAGGCAGAATATACATATCCTTTTTGGGATCTAATATTTGAGCATGGAATACGTCAAAATTTAGACAAATCTGAGGGTTTCCTTCTTCCATATCATGAATATTTAGATTTGGACGATGACTATATAAATAAAATCACAGGCAAGAAGAAGGAAGAAGTAGTCAGTGAAATAAAACTATCATTAGATAAACTTGGCAATAGTCAACGGATTTTCAATGAACTTTCCTATGGGTGTAATTATATAAGCAGCCATAGCATGCTCATTATTTTAGATGCTGCTAGAAAATGTTTAGAAAAAGTTATAGAACATAAGCTCGTAGGGGGGAATTGGAAAAAGCAGATTTTATGGATAGATGAGCAGATAGCAAAAGTAAAGGATCTAATCGGTCCATTCCCTTCTTTTGCTGAATCTTTACGTGCGATAGGAGTAAATTATGCCTATATAATAGAACAGGATCTTCGTAATAATGGTTTTTGCAAATCAAAAGATAATCCTTGGTTAGCATTTGATCAATTAATGTCAGGAAAGATATCTCTGAAAGATATTGTATACGAATGTGAGTTACCTTTGTATAAAGACACGTGGAAAAGCATTTCTGAAGAATCACGTAATGTATTATCACTCTTGTCTCGTTTTGAAATTACATCGGATATTATAGAGAAATGGTACGGGCACCCAGAAAAATATACAGAACTACTTGAGAATCCATATATCATAAGTGAAGATTGTAGTTTAGGCGAGGAGAATGTCGTCACCACAGAGATGATTGATCTTGGAGTCATTTCAGACCCTAACCTTCAGGGGCAGTGGACTCCTAAAAATCCTTCTCTTGTAGAAACAATGATTGATAAAAGAAGAATCCGTTCTTTGGTAGTTTATCAATTAAAGGCTGCTTTACAAAATGGCGACACCTTGTTGTCTGTCAATGAACTTGAAAGATCAATAAAGAACACGTTGTCCAGTGATAGCTTACAACTGCCGGTAAACTACCTACTGACAAACAGGAACTTTATGCAGACTATATTGACATATATAACTCCAGAAGACAAATATGGAGCAATACAACTCAAATATTATAGTAACGCAGAGGAATTTTTGAGGAAAAAGTTTAAAGCAAGAGCTTCAAAGTCTGTAAAAGTTCCCTTAAATGAAGATTGGGATTCGCTAGTTATCAACTCGATAGAAGGCTATGATGCTAACAATGAGCGAAGTCGTTCCGCAGTAGAAGACCAGATAAGAGCCTTAAAAATGTTCAGTGACAAAAGATTGTCTGTTCTGACCGGTCCTGCCGGCACTGGTAAAACTACTGTAGTACAAGCCTTTTTAAGCTCCAAGCAGATAAAAGAAGAAGGCGTACTACTTTTAGCTCCTACGGGAAAAGCAAGGGTTCGGTTAGGAAAAATGGCAGAAAACATTCAAGCCTATACATTAGCGCAATTCCTATCTAGAAGAGGTTTCTTTAATTGGTCAAAGATGGAGGCTTTTGTTCCTGCCAACTTAGAAAATAAGGGGTATGCAAAAGCAAAAAATATTATTGTAGATGAATGCTCCATGCTTACATGCAATGACTTCTACGTTCTACTCAATGCTTTGGATCTAAAGTATGTACAACGAATCATATTTATTGGCGATCCATCTCAATTACCGCCTATTGGGCCGGGACGTACTTTTGCTGATTTATGTAACTTTCTTGATAATAATAATGAAAAAGCCATAACTCACCTCAAAACTGTTGTTAGAACTATTAGAACAGGAGACTCCGATATATTATCATTAGCTTCTTGGTTCTCCGGGGAAAAGCCGGTAAAGGATGCAGATCAAATATTTGAAAAAATAATCGATAAAAAATTAGATAAGGATTTATCCGTCTATACTTGGAATAACGAAAATGATTTGAAAGACAAACTACAGGAAGTTCTGGTTAAAGAGTTACCAAATCCAGAATTAGACTTGAAGGACAGAATCAAGGATTCTATTGGGATTACAGATTTGAACTTTGCTAAGACTAATCCTGATTATGTCGAAAGATTCCAAGTTTTATCACCTGTTAAAAACCCAGTATGGGGAACTTATCAGTTGAATACTAATTTTCAAGAATGGGTTGGAAATACTAACAGAAAACTTTCAGTTGAGATAGCGCCAAATTTCATCTTTTATGGTGATAAGGTAATTCAACTTCTTAATGAAAAAAGAAATAGTTATCCTTCTAAAGAAGAAAAGCAATTGTCAAATGGGCAAATTGGTTTTGTTTCCTATGCTAATAATAATAATAAAGATAAAAGGGCATTCGTCGTTTTCGCAGGAATACCTAATGAGACATTTACGTACTTTCCATCGAAAACAGACGAGAAGGATTCTGTAATTGAATTAGCTTATGCTATTTCTATTCACAAGTCGCAAGGAAGTGATTTTGACTGTGTTTTAGTTGTTTTGCCAAAAGGAGGAAGGATTCTTTCGCGTGAGCTTATTTATACAGCACTAACAAGAGCCAAAAAGAAATTAATATTATTGGTACAAGATAGTATCTCATGGTTAATGGAATATACTAAACCTCAACAGTCAGTCTTGGCAAGAAGAAATTCCAATTTATTTAATTTTTCTGTTCGAGACAATATTGATAAGATTCCGTATGTTGAAGGCCTTATTCATACAACCGAAAGTGGACTTATTGTAAGGAGTAAGTCTGAAGTTATTATTGCTAATATGCTTTATGGACAAGGAATAAAATTTGAATATGAGAAATTACTGCAAGAAAATGGAAGAAGATGTATTCCTGATTTTACGTTCGAAGATGCATCTGGTGATACGATAATCTGGGAGCATCTAGGAATGCTTGACAACCCTGGTTATAGAGAATCTTGGGAAAGAAAATGTAAATTCTATGAGTCTATAGGATTTGTAAAAGGAGAAAACTTATTTATTACGAGGGACCATGAAGATGGAAGTATTCATTCAAACGAAATAAAAGAAGTAATAGATGAACTAAAAGACCTGATTTAAGTTGAGAGAGGTTAGCTCACTAAAAAACCATATAGTTCCTACAGTTATCAGCTGCAGGAACTTTTTTACCAGTTGTCATTTTCGTTGCCCACAAGCCCATGCTTGGCAGCTTCTTCAATCTTGTCGAGTAATACATTCGAGTAAGCGTAAGACATCACAAGCGCCTTGCTTGATGTTCTCTTGGCATGATGGACATCTTTCTCCGTGAACGGATAACACTTGTCAAGTACCCATTTCTCCTCAACCCTTGTAGGGATAGAGCCTGCAAGTGCCCCCATGATGCCACCTCCAGCAAGCACCGTCACGTCATAGTGATCGATAGAGTAAGTTACCCTGATTTTACCTTCCTTGATATCCACTCTAATCACAGGCTTGATACTCACGTTGTAAGAGTTCGTACCTCCGGCATGACCAGCGATGTCGGCCATATAGCCCGATGCGATGATGACACCACTCTCCTTGTCGTTCAACTTGATCACAGAGTTGGCATCGTTGAAGGTTGCGGTAAACCAGTAGTTGAGGTTCACGTGCAGCTGCTCCGCTGACTGCCCGTCACACGAGATAACCTGCACGAAGGTCATTGCGTTGTTCTTGTCGAGTTCAATGCTCTTCGAGATGTTGGCGGCAGCTTCGGTCCACTTGTCGCCATACTTCTCCTTGGCGTACTTCTCCAACTCATCTACACGCATAATCTGCGCATTCGCACACACGGTTGTCATAACAAAGGCAATCATTAACAGTAGTTTCTTCATAACTGATTAGTATTAAATTAGAACTATATTTGTTTCTGCTTGCAAAGTAAATACACAACAGCGCAACCATTTTGCATCATTCCATAAAAGTAGTCTTTCACGATGAGAAAGAAGGTTGTTTGACGGTCAAAACAACAAATGAAGGAATATTCCACATTATTTATAATAAGCAGAGGCTTCTCTCGAAAAAATTCATTATATTTGTGCCGTAAGCATTTTAATTCCTAAGCGACATGGCAAAAGACATCAATCGAATCAAGGTCGTGCTTGTTGAGCATAAGCGCACCAACAAGTGGCTCGCCGAACAGTTGGGCATCAATCCGACTACTGTTTCCAAGTGGTGTACTAACACCACCCAGCCTAATATAGAAACATTCATTCAAATTGCAAAGATATTGGAAGTAACAGTAGAAGATCTCCTTGCTAAGAATAATGACCAATAACCCATTACTGCTATGCTCAAGAAAGAATAACGTGAACTTCCCGATCATTTTCCCGTTTGTATTCACTACATCGCTCTATCAAGAAGAGTTAATCATGCCAAGAGCAAGAAAAATCATCACAACAATGCACCTCTGTTGCATTGTTAATTTGTATCTTTGCAAATAGAAATTAAAAACTGAAGCATAATAATATGGAACAACAACAATACAACAAGCTCTTCACATTCCTCTGGAACATTGCCAACGACGTGTTGGTACAAGCATTCGAGAAGGGCGACTACAAGAAGATAACACTGCCCTTTATCGTGCTGCGTCGCCTGGACCTGCTCCTTGCCGACACCAAGCAACAGGTGCTGGACTTTAGTAAGACAGATACTTTCAGGGAGTTGCCCGAAGAGAGCCAAGAGAGCCAGCTCTGCATGCTCACCCGTCACCCCTTCTACAATGTCTCACCGTTTACCATGAATATGTTGCGTGGCGAGACCGACGAGACGCGTCTGCTGCTCAACTTCAGGGCCTACCTTGACGGATTCAGCAAGCATGTGCAGGACGTGATCACCAAGTTTGACTTGCGCCACTACGTGGAGAAGCTCAACGACGTACACCGTCTGGGCATGATGATCGACAAGATGACCGATAAGAGCATCAACCTCGGCATGCGCCCTGTGCTCGACGATGAGGACCATGAGAAGCTACCAGCGCTCGACAACCACACCATGGGAACGCTGTTCGAGGAGCTGCTTCGCAAGTTCAACGAGGACTACAGCGTGACCGAGGCAGGAGAGCACTACACCCCGCGCGACTATGTGGCACTGCTCGCCGACCTTGCCGTGCTGCCTGTTGCCGACCAATTAAAGAACGGCACTTACGACATCTACGACGGTGCCTGCGGTACGGGCGGCATCCTGAGCATTGTGCAGGAACGCTTTGCAGAAATAACCAATGAGAAGGGACGCCGCTTCAAAACCAGCCTCTTCGGACAGGAGCTCCAACCTGAGACCTTTGCCACCTGTAAGGCGGATCTCATGCTCAGTGGCAATAGCACCACCTTCTCTTATATCCATAACGGAGTGGTGCGCGACCGCTTTGCCAATGGCAGCACCATCAGCGAGAACGGACACCCGGGCCGCAAGTTCGACTTCTGCATCTCTAACCCGCCTTTCGGCACGCCTTGGAAAGCCGACTTGGAAAAATGGGGACTGAAACCCATCGAGAAGAAGAACATTCAAGATCCACGCTTCTACTGGCCCGACTCCGACAAGAGCTTCATTCCCGACATCGGCGACCCGCAGATGCTGTTTCTTGCCAACAACGTAAGTCGCATGAAGACCGAGGGACAGGGCACACGCATCGTCGAGATACACAACGGCTCCAGCCTCTTCACAGGCAATGCTGGTGGTGGCGAGAGCAACCTGCGTCGCTACATCATCGAGAATGATATGCTGGAGGCCATCATTGCCGTACCGCTCAACATGTTCTATAACACGGGCATCGGTACCTTCGTATGGATAGTTACCAACCGCAAGGAAGAGCGTCGCCGAGGCAAGGTGCAGCTCATCGATGCCACCAGCATCTCCACCCCGCTGCGCAAGAACCTGGGCAACAAGAATTGTGAGATCGACGAGGAGGGACGCAAGGCTATCCTCCAGCTTCTCACCAGCTTCGAGGAGAACGAACAGAGTAAAATTTTTGACAACAGGGAGTTCGGCTATTGGCAGATTACCGTGCAGCGACCACTCAGGTTGAGAGTTCTCACAGACATCAACTGGGACGAGGTGGGCTTGAAAGAAGCAGAGAAGGTAGAGTGTAAAGCCGCTATAGAGAATGTACCCGCCGACACGCCCCTTGACGACTGGGATGGCTATGCTTGCCAGCTGAAGCTGAAGAAGACGCTCGCCAAGAAGCTCCGTCCGTTTATCACTGTTACCGACCCTTCAGCCAAAGCTGTGGAGGGCGAAGCCGACCCCAAGCTGAAAGATACAGAGCAGGTACCTTTGTTGTACCCAGGCGGTATAGATGTCTTTATGCAAAACGAGGTGCTACCCTACGCTCCCGATGCTTACGTGGACGAGGATGCAACCGTCATCGGCTACGAACTCTCGTTTACCAAATACTTCTACAAGCCCATGCAGCTGCGCTCCATTGCTGATATCAAGGCGGATATTCGCGCCATCGAAAAGAATACGGATGGACTGCTGGAAGAAATTTTAAGTGATAGAGGTTAAGTGTTAGGTGTTAAATGTTAAGTAATCAACCATGGATAGTAAAGGCGAGATAAAGATTTATCAGTTGCAGGACGGGCAGACGACCATCGACGTGCGACTGGAGAACGAGACGGTGTGGCTGAACCGTAATCAAATAGCTACACTGTTCGACCGCGATGTGAAAACTATTGGTAAGCACATCAACAATGCGCTCAAGGAGGAACTGGAGGGCGAAGTGGTTGTCGCAAAATTTGCGACAACCACTCAGCATGGTGCTTTGGAAGGCAAGACGCAGACCCACATGACAGACTATTATAATTTGGAGATGATTACGTCGGTGGGCTATAGAGTAAAATCGAAACGTGGCGTAGAGTTCCGTCGATGGGCCAACACCGTGCTGAAGGAATACCTCGTCAAGGGCTATGCCGTCAAGAACGACCTTGACCGCCAGCGGTACGATGACCTGCGCCACGTGGTGGAGGTGATGGGACGCACCATTAAGTCGCTCGACGCCAAGGTGTTTGACGAGACCGAGAAGGCTGCCGACAATGCCGATGAGCGCGAGGCGCTCATCAACGTGATAACCGACTATACCCAGGCGCTTGACACCCTCGACGACTACGACTACCAGCGACTGGAGGTGAGTGACACCAACGAGCAGGAGCGATTTCATGCCACCTACGACAATGCGATGGAGGCTATACAGGGACTGAAAGAAAAGTTTGGTGCCAGCCAGTGGTTTGCCAACGAGAAGGACGACTCGTTCAAGAGTTCCATCGGGCAGATTTATCAGACTTTCGGTGGTGTGGAACTCTATCCGTCTGTAGAGGAAAAGGCCGCCATGCTGCTCTATCTCGTTACCAAAAATCATAGTTTTAGCGATGGCAACAAGCGCATTGCTGCCACGCTCTTCCTATGGTTCATGAACAACAACGGCATTCTCTACAACCCTGACGGCTCTAAGCGTATCGGCGACAACACCCTCGTGGCACTCACCTTGATGATTGCGGAGAGTCGGACGGAAGAAAAAGACACCATGGTAAAGGTGGTGGTGAACCTCATTAACAAGAAAAACGTATGAAGCAATATCCAAAATATAAAGACTCGGGAGTAAGCTGGATTGGAGAAATACCAGAAGGGTGGACTGCTGTACCTATATATGCTATTGCCAAGAACTTTAGCAAAGGGCAAGGCATAACCAAAGACCAAGTTTATGAAGATGGTGATACGCCTTGTGTAAGATATGGAGAGATATACTCGAAATATGACAACTCTTTTGCCGAGTGTTTATCTAAAACCAAACTAACAGAAATATCAAATCCATCTTATTTTGAATATGGTGATGTTTTGTTTGCTGGTACAGGAGAATTGATTGAAGAAATTGGCAAAAGTATAGTTTATCTTGGAAAAGAGAAATGTCTTGCAGGTGGCGATATTATCGCTGAACGAACTGAAGCAGGCACAGATAGCCCACTTGGTGACGCACGGCCTCAATTCCGATGTACCCATGAAGAATAGCGGCATCGTATGGATAGGACAGATACCAGAGCATTGGGAGGTGAAGCGTATCGCTCTTCTTTTCGCTGAAAACAAAGTAAAGAATGATGATTACGAATTCGATCATGCTTTGAAGTTCAACTATGGCTCATTGGTACCAAAAGATGAAAAGGGAGATGTGACAGAGCTTAAAGATACATACATTGCATATACGAAGATAAAACAAAATGATATAGCCATCAACTGCTTGAATTTGAATTACGACTTTGTTTCACAACGCGTGGCCATCTGCCCTCAGAATAGTATTCTTACATCAGCATATCTCATAATGACACCTCGTGAGGGAGTAAATGCACAATTTTACAACTTCTTATTCAAAGCAATGGACGGTAAAAAGTTGTTCCATGGTATGGGTACTGGTATCCGGCTTACATTGTCGTATAGTGAACTTAAAAAGCAATATGTTGTTGTTCCTCTGAAGCAGCGCATCATCAGCGATGCAGTAACAGGCAAAATTGACGTGAGGGAAGTAAACAATTAAAGGCAAAATAAAATGACTACAGATACATCAGAGAAAGGTATGGAAGAAATAATAGAGAGTGTCCTGCTGAACAGCGGGTACGAAAAGCGCACGAGCAAGGATTTTAATACCGATTACGCCATCGACGAGGGCATGCTGCGCACCTTCCTTGAGAGCACCCAACGCGACAAGGTACAGCGTGCTCGCATCTACGACAGCGAGGTGAACACCCGCAAGTTTTATGAGCGGTTGCGGGGGCAGATTACCCAGCGCGGCATCGTGGATGTGCTGCGCCAGGGCGTGGAGCACAATGCCACCAAGTTTATTTTGTACTTTCCCACGCCGCTCGATGCCAACCTCCAGGCACAGGTACTCTACCGCAACAACCACTTCTGCTGTGTGCGCCAGCTGCACTACTCCAAGCAGCACCCCGAGCTGAGCATCGACATAGTGCTGATGCTCAACGGTCTGCCCATCATCACCATGGAACTGAAGAACGACCTCAGCTGCCAGACCGTGGCCGATGCCATACACCAGTATCGTACCGACCGCGACCCCAAAGAACTGCTGCTACAGAAAAAGCGATGTGCCGTGCACTTTGCCGTAGACGACAACGAGGTGATGATGTGTACAGCCCTCAATGGCGAAGCATCGTGGTTTCTGCCCTTCAACAAAGGAGTAGGTGACGGTGCTGGCAATCCCGTGAACCCCAACGGGCTGAAGACTGCCTATCTGTGGGAAGAGATTCTGCAGAAGGAGAGCCTGAGCGACATCCTGGAGAACTTTGCACAGGTGGTGAAAGAGAAAGACGAGGAC
>QWCI01000355.1_pt1 | contig 18611 bp, 22 predicted proteins | sample 1972541 | NCBI WGS metagenome assembly QWCI01 (sample SAMN09866712, study PRJNA288562) | Human oral metagenome isolate term3_saliva, whole genome shotgun sequencing... | isolation source: mouth | host: Homo sapiens | place: USA: California | reverse complement strand
CTGCCTCCTGCCTCCTGCCTCCTGCCTTTAATTGAACGGTAATCCCTCATCATCGACTCCGTCCGGTGTATTCATCCACCCGTCATCGGTCACGCTTGGACTTTGTGCATTTCCTGTATTCCTGTTGCTTTCTGATGTGCCCTTGCTTTCTACAAATTCCACATTTTCTGCAACAATATCTGTAGTGTAAACCGTCTGCCCATCCTTATTTGTGTAGCTGCCGGTCTGAATTCTTCCATCAATGGCTATTTTCATTCCCTTGCGGAAGTATTTTTCAATGAATTCTGCCGTCTTACCCCATGCGATTACTCTTGGGAAGTCAGCTGTCAGCTGTCCGTCCTGCTTATATCTTCTGTCTACTGCTATACTGAAAGACGCATAGCAGGTATTATTTGCCGTATATCTCACTTCAGGATCTCTGGTAAACCTTCCCACAATGATTACTTTATTCATTTTCTCCGTCCTCCTTGGTTGCCTCCTTTATCGGTGAAAACTGCTCCATTTCCGAGAGTGCCTGTGCCAAATGCTCCAGGTCTTTGTCATTTTTGTGATTTCCATTAAAGGTCTTCTTGTACCACTCCATCATCTCTGTATTCTTTGAGCCGCCAAGTTCGGTTGCTTTTGCTGTAATCGCATCATGTAGCTTTCTGATTTCTTCAGCTCTTTGTGCCGGCGACTTCACCGGATCCCCATCGTTTGCCCAGTCATAGAGTGCTTCGCCGGATTTTTCATCAAGTATCTGAATTTTACCTTCAAAGATGTGAGTATTGTCCTTTACCGCTTCTGCAAGGTGAGTGTCCTGATCAATCATCCAGGTCACCATGTACTCATACTCAATGTCTTTATCTTGTTGTGCACCGACTCCGACTTTTCTTGGTGCCATCTTTCCACGGCTGTTGGCTTCTAATACATATTCATCCTTACCCCTTGCTGTCACTATGATATGTGCCGGAGCAAGCAGGATTTTCTCAATAATCTTTTTATTCTCTTTCTTGTATTTTCCCCACGCCTGGAATGTGTTGTCTCCTTTTGTCTGAAGCTGTACCTGGTCCTGTACCCAGTTCCAGAGGTGAGTCATGGAGTCTATAATAATGACTTTATATCCTGCATCCAAAAATGCATCTATAGCAGCAATGTAATAGTCAGGACTGTACTCTTCTAAGCTTATGAGGTCATAGTCAAACTCATTTGCATAGAGCTTGTCCCTCATACCCTCTGTTCCGATATAACCGATTTTTGTCCCCTCGCCTACTCTTCCGGCAATTCCTGATGCTACTCTAAGAGCAGAGTAGGACTTCCCACTGCCCGATGGTCCGCTAAGCAAAACTTTGACGCATATTTGTTCTTTCTTCGCTTTGGTGATTGTAAGATTTATTTTGCCCATTTTATTCCTCCTCTGACACTTCTTCAAAATTTTCATCGTCTTCATCCAACGACTCGATATACTCCTCCATCGGAGATATTACTCTTTCTTTGTCATATAAATCCGCAAGAATTCTTTGACATTGGGCGGCAAGCTTTAGAGCTTCCACGCCAACATCCAATGCCGAATTATACAAAGAGCTGATGCAATTAAGAGCATTTTGCTCCGCTACCGGCAAAAGTTTCAGAAAGTCATCCATATCCGTTTTCACGCTCTTCATTGCTTTCTGAATGCTGACATAACCCTCGGCGGATATCCCATACCCCTCATACCTGTTTTTGACCTCGCTTAGCTCTGCTTGCTCCTTTAGTTGCTCCAATGTAATCCTTGAAGCTTCCTGCATATTCTCTTTTATATCTTCTTTCCATTCTAGCATTCTTAAACCTTCCATTTTACACCTCCTGTGCTTTCTTTGCTCTGCTTAGTGCCTTTGTGTTTGCTTTACGCTTAGAAACCTTTAACTGCGAATATACATTCAGACATCCTGCAAGGTCTTCCGGCAGCTCTCCTATTTCTTCCACAAGATTATTCATTGCCGAATTTAGTGTTCTTGTATCTACTCTTTCCACAATGAGATCCCCGAATCCCTCCTCACGAAGTACCTCGAAGAAGTCCAGCCCCTTTTCCATGAGTTTGTCTTCTCCGATTTTTGAATAGACAGTCTTCTCTTGCAGAATGTACTTAAAACCATCCACCGTGGTATCGGGCTTTTCCTCGTCGACCATCATCTGAGCAATTTCTTGCTCTAATTCTTCTACTGCCTTGTTGTTGAGCTTGGTCTGCTCCGCCAGCTCGTCCTTCTTATCCAACAGTTCCTTATAAGCCCTTACTTTGTCATCAAGTGTCATTGTTGTCTCCATAGTTTGCTCCTTTAAAAATAATTTCTCCATTCATCGACTATCGTCTTTGCCAAGTCCTCTTTCTTTGCCAGTGCCTTAAGAATTGTTTCATCCACCGTTCCCTCTGTTATCAAATGGATATAGGTGCAAGTGTTTTTCTGCCCGATACGGTGGATTCTGGCAAGGCTCTGACTGTATGCTGCATAGTTGAAGTTGACCGAATAATACACGCAGGTGTCTGCTGCGGTCAGTGTAATTCCAAGTCCTGCCGTATCAATCTGTGCAAGGAATACTTTCGTATCCTTATTTGTCTGAAAATCCTTGACAATGTCTCCCCTGTCTTCCAGCTTTACATCTCCATAGATTTCTCCGTAGCGGATTTTCTTCTTTTTCAGCATCTGACCGATTAGGTCTATCTCTGGTCTAAATCTTGCAAAGATTACCAGTTTTTTGCCTGCGTCCACCACATAATCGTCCACAATTTCTTCCAGTGCGTTCAGCTTACCCTTACTTACAAGTTCCGGTTTATCTTTCCCGTCTGCGATTAAGAATCCCCCTGTGAACTGCTGCAATCTCAATAGCTTTGTCAGCACTGTTGTAACTGTCACCTGTCCTCCACCATCCAGCTCCGTGAAGCTCTCACGCTTGATTCGGTCGTAGATGCTCTTTTCCTTTGCCGACATCGTGATACGCCTCTCAATGAATGTCTGCTCAGGCAAATCCAACGCCTCATCCTTCGTTACCCTGTAAGCGATGGAATGCTCTTTCTGAATTAGCTGGTCAAGGTCTCTGTAACCTACAATCTGATGCCTGTTAAAGCCTCCCATAATTGCATACCTATTTCGGAATTGATAGAAATTCGTTCCGAAGATTGTCGGATCTAAGAACCTGTACTGGCTGTATAAATCAATCGCATTATTCTGTATCGGTGTTCCTGAAAGAATAAGCTTATACCTAGCCTGGTCCCCCAGCTTATGAACTGCCTTGGACTGCTCGGCATCATGAGTCTTTATTCGCTGGCTCTCATCGCAAATAATCATGTCTGCATTCCACTTATAAAGAGCCTCAAAAATATCCTCGCGCCATGTGCTTTCGTAGTTAATAACAGCAACCTTAAGTGCCTTGAACGGGAAACTCTCAAGATCTGATAAGGCTTTAAGCCTCTTATTCTTGTCCCCAAGCAGTACTTTGACCACTGACTTAAAGTCTGCATAATCCTCAAACTCCTTGGGCCATACAGAACATACCGATGTCGGTGCAATAATCAGTACTTTTTCTATGTTACCCAGCTTATAAGCAGTCCCAAGCGTCGCTATTGCAGTGAGTGTCTTTCCACAGCCCATTTCAAATAGAAATCCAAAGCCTTTGCCACTTTGTAATGCCATCAATCACCCTCCTCTCTTTATTACTTCACTAATCTTCTCCATCACCATCATTGCACACGGCAGTGCTATTCCATTGCCCCACATCTTATATTTGGCTGAATCACTTTCCGGGCTTTGCAACCACTTTCGTACCTGATTTCTTGTCTTTTCCTTTTTGCTTATACCCATTGCTTCTGAATGCTCTTTAAATACCATCTGCCAGTACAAGATATCGTCTTTTGTCGGATTTTCTATTGCCAGATTATCCGCCCAGCCATCCGGAAAGCCTTGCAACCTGCCACACTCTGTCGGTGTCAATCTTCGAACGATATACTCACTTATAATTGTCTGCTGATTGTCTCCCGGTTTCGCTCTGAGTGTTCCTGTCTTTCCGTCTTCATAAAAATGTCCACCTATTCTTGAAACCGTTCCAGGCTCAAAAGCTACAACCAAATCCGTAGCATCCTTAAAGTCTCTTTGCTTAATTGATGAGGCTGTATCCGAAGACTTATAATCTCCAAAGCCCTGCATGGCGTATGTCCCATGTATCGTCTGTGCAATATTTTTCGTGATACCTATGTCATACTTTGCATTCATTCCTTGATTGAACGCTGCTCTGTCAATTGAATAAGCCACAGAGTGTTTATCTGCAGATGTCAATGTATAAGACGGTGATTTTTCATCTCCCACTCCGATGCCGTTAGATGATCCATCATCATTTCTGGTATTTCCTCCGCCCTGATATCTTGTCGCCTTATCTGCTATCGGAATGACAACGCCTATCGTCGCTTGCCCTGCATTTGAATTTCCCTGTGTTATGCAAGGGGAAATTTTCATACTGATAGGATCCTGTGTCAGATGGAACGCTCTTGCTTCCATCACCATAGGCACATTACCGCCACCCGTTCCCATTCGGGTCGTCAAAGTCGGCACTGTTCCATCTTTACAAATATCGACTCTGCTATCCTGTGCATGATTTTCAAGTATGATTGGAACATTGTTTCCGCCCGTTCCCATCTTCTGCGTAAGAGTTGGAGACATCTTGCTTGGATCAGCTACTCTTCTTCGGTCACCGATATCAAAGCATCGTATCTCTCTATCTGTTTCTTTAGAGCCATCTCCAGAACTGTGGGCAGTACCTTTCCCCTCTTTGCAGCTCTCTTCAGAATTCCCTCGCAGGCTGTCTTGCTCAAACAGTATTTCGGATGCGGTGTCACCTCCAAAATCTGCGACAAGGTAGATTCTTTTTCTTCGTTGGGGAACTCCGAAGTATTGAGCATCGAGAACTCTCCATGCGATGGAGTAATCGTCGCCCAAGATGCATCCGGCATTTTCCCATTTGCCTTTTTCAGGCATAGGGATTGATACTGAACTGTCCCTGATCCTTGCGACTTCTTCAAGGACTGACCGGAAGTCTTTCCCTTTGTTGCTTGAGAATGCTCCGGGGACATTCTCCCAGAGCATATATCTTGGTCGAATCTGTTTTCCTGTTCTGCCTGCTGTCTCATCACTTTTCCTCATCTCCTTCGCAATTCGTACCTGCTCTCTGAACAGATTGCTTCGTGAACCATCTAATCCTTCACGCTTTCCGGCTATACTCATATCTTGACAAGGTGATCCACCTGTGATGATGTCCACTTTGGGGATTAGCCCTCCGTTCATCTTCTTAATGTCTCCGAAGTGTTCTATATCCGGAAAGTGTGTAGCTGTGACAAGTATTGGAAACGGCTCTATTTCACTTGCCCATAAAGGCTTGATTCCGCATCTGCTCCCTGCCAGCTCAAAGCCACCGCTTCCACTAAAAAGAGAGCCCATTGTCAATTTATCCATTTTGCTCGTCCCTTTTTCGTGCTCTTTTGTTCCCTGTCCTTGAGAACTTGTCCCATTGCAGTTTCTTTCCGCACCAGTGGCAGTGCGAATGATTTTCTTCTGCTCTTTTGCCACACAGAGGACAAACATATATACCCATCTCACGCCGTATTATAGGCTCTGCCACTTCGTATTTTTGTATTAGCTCTGTTGCCTGCTCAGTAGCTTTCTCATAGTCATATATGATATCAATTGCCTCCTGCAAAGCCTCCATATCTTCTTTCCATATATCATCTGTATCATCTCCCCTTGCCATATCTGACGCATGAGCATACAGACTTTCAAGTTGGGTGATAATCTTTTGATAGTTCTTACTTGTTTTCTTATTTTTCATTTTCCTGTATACCTATCTTTTGCTGTTTACTTCCATCAGATGCTTTATCCTGTTTCGTTGAGCTTTCAACTCCACAGGCTGTATATCCTGCAATATCTACCCAACTGTCCAGAGATTCATAATAGTTACTCTTTAATCTCGCAATTTTTAAGAGCATCATCATAATTGCCACATCTTCTTTACCAATGTCATCTTCCAAATAAGAACTCCATAATTTAGCAATGTATTCAAAACTATCCTCAGGCTCTCCATACTGATTATTCCTGTCATTGCACACAATTTGCATTGCACTTTCCAGCAATTCTTTTCTTGTCATTTGAATTCTCCTTATCTCTTTGGTTCAACTAGTCCCAGCGTCATCAGTGCCATATTGTAGCCTCTCACTTGGTGCTTGAATAACTTCACCTTGACCGGTGGTACTATAAGAGGCTTTGGATCTTCCGTCATCCTCTCTTTATCCACTGCTGCCATTACCCAGTTCAACTTAGTTCTCTTATCTTCAATTTCTGTTGGCAGTCTCACAAGGCTTGCAAGCTTATTAAGCAGTTCTATGTCAGCTGTCCCGCTTAATGTCTGCGTCTGTCTGCTCCATTTCATCTTTCCCCAGCTCTTAATAATCTGAAATTGGATATTATCCACTTCCCTGATTAAGATCTGATCGTCTTTCATTGCCATCTTCATGTTTTCTACTCACATCCCTTCTCTATGTAAAATGTATGATTTCCATGTGTGAATAACTTTGTCAGATTCTTTTTGTGCCAAGTATCCTTATCCGTATTTCGTTCAAAATAAAGTGCTCCTTTGCTCTCATCCCAGCCATCTTCTACCATCTCCAGAGCTTTATAGCAGTCCTCATCAGGTTCTACTCTGTCATACCTCCCGTTTCGTATCGGTGTGAATTGATTCTTTTGATAGATGACTTCCTCGATCGTATCTGGAAATACTTTCGAATTTACCCTGTTTAGCACTGTCCTTATCACCAATGCCTTACCTTTGATATCCTCTCCTTCAGCTTCTGCCATTGCCAGCTTAGCCAACATATAGCATTCTTTTTTATTCCACCTATCATCAATACTTGGAACACTTTCTATAGATTGTGCATTCGTCACAGCATCTATAAAAGCTCTTTCACTCTCTGCTTCACTCTCAAGATATGCTGCTCTTTCTATCTTATAATCTTCATAATCTTCTTGTGATATCCAGTAACCTTCAGATATTTCTACCTGCCCGATATGATGTTCATTGATGTATTCACTCCAATCTGGCATTGGCTCTGTCAACCATGCTATTAGTACCCACCCTATCATTCCGATACAGACACCAGTTTCTACTACACCTTGAAGTATCTTACCTTTCTTTTTTCTCTTTGATACTTTTCTTCTCATTCTCTCTCCCTGAGTTATCCACATACTTATCCACTAATTTGTCCACAATGACAATCTGCCCTGTTCCCACCTGATCTGAAACCCTCATTTTCAGGACACTCCCTACATATCAGCCTATTCTTGCTTAGCTAAGAAATTTATTTACAAAGTAGATTTGCCCTTTGCCTGTAACTTTGGCAGTCTCACGATTTTGGAGAGCTTGTCCAGCAGTTCCTTGCTGCAGTCTCCGATCATCATGTTCTTGCGCCGGTCGTACTTCATTGAGTTCCAGGATTTTATGCTCGCCGTCTGTGTGTTGTCCACCTCGATCAGCATGATCTTTCCATCCTTCATTGCCATCTTCAATCTTCGTTACCTCTTTTCTGTTTCCGATTTGAGCCAGGCACGCACTTGTAAAGCGCTGCTGGTACCCGTCCGTCAGCTTGACTTCCATTCTGATTCCCATTGTCCTCACTCTTTCTCCGCTGGCCTTTTCAAAGTAGAGAGCTCCTTGGCTTTCATCCCAGTACCGTACTGCGATCGTGTCCGTGAACCTTGCATCCCGTACTCGGTTCAGAATTACCAGTGCCTTGCCTTCGGTGTCCGCTGTTTGCTCCCTGATTTTTGTGTGGGGCAGCCGTATAGCTGTTGCCTGCAGTGCGGTCTGTTTCATCGCTGCCATCCATGTGTATTACGCATCCACCAGCGCTGCTGCTTTGGCTGTATCGTCAATGGCTTTCTGTGCTTCCATTCCGGCCATGAATGAGTTTGTCATCATTATGACGAGAGTTCTCTTTTCCTTCGGAATGTTCGCGAGGGTTGCTGTCATTTTCTCAGCGTCTCTGAGCTGCTCAGCTGTGTATCTCTTAGTTTCTGCCATGGTGTGTTTTCTCCTTTCATTTTGTGCTTCCGTTGCTATTATATGCAATGAACGCACATTTGTCAATGGTATTTTGTGTTTTTGTTGCAAATTGTGATTTTGTTGCTTGACTTATTGCGCGCATGGCTTTATAATTGGAAATGTGAAAGCGAGGTGAAAATGTGAAAGATCGAATTAGAAAAATCAGGCGAGAGCTCGATTTGACGCAGCAAGAGTTCGCTGATCGACTTGGTGTTAAGCGTGGGGCGATTGCGAATTATGAGATTGGCAGGAATGAACCGGTCGACTCTATAATTTCTCTTATTTGTCGCGAGTTCAATGTGAATGAAGAATGGCTCCGAAATGGAATCGGAGAAATGTTTGCACCGGACGCTAGCGACGAACTGGAGGCCCTAGTTAAGAAGTACGATCTGTCAAATGCTGATCAGGTTCTAATAGAAAAATACGTGAACCTGAAGGCAGGCTCACGTGAAATGATCATCAATTTCATAACTGATGTTGTGGCGGCTCTTGATGGTGTCGCCGATCCGAATGCAAAGGCTTTTTCAGATGGAAGCATCTACGCTGGAATTCCTGACACGCCGGAGGAGTTGGAGCAAAAGTTCCCGCCACTGGTTGATTCGGATAAGACTGAGGGCGGGCTGGGTTAATGTACCCAGTTCCCCTAGTCCCTCATCGCATCAGTATAATTTGTGTTTTGTTGTCAAAATCAAGATTATAATAGATCGTGTGTGCACATCGGTAATAGATCGCGTAGATGTCTTTTCTGTTTAGAAAAATGTATTTTTTGCTCATCCTTAACTCCCCCTTTTCAGGAAGGATCCAGGGCTGGGCACACGGAATAATTGTAATTCATTTCATGGCGATAAAATACAGGTGATTTATGGGAAAGGAAGTTGTAAGAATAGCCGTTAATTTGGCGGTTGCCTTCTCGTATTCATGCCGACTTTGAACAAGTTAAACGAATCAAGGCAGGTCGCAAACTTAAAAAGAATATTGTCTCTGGCTCTGCTGAGGAACCGTACCAGTGCGATCTTGAAGGCTGCATATGCGCCGACTTTGCAATCCGGCATCTTCCATGTAAACATATTTACTGTCTGGCGGATGAGCTTGAGCGATATCGCTCTCTGTATAAATCTAGCCAGATCAGCGTGGATGCCTGTGTGAAAGTTTGCACACCGTTAGCGAAATGGCAAAATAAAAAATCGCCCAGTGCTGCGAACACTAGGCGACCTGTTCTTCCTTGCGGAAGCTGTATGATTTGACATAAATCATTAATTTTTATTTTACAGCTGTTTCCGTAAATCCGCAAGGGTTTATTTTTTATACTCTTTTTTTGGGAGGTGAGACGATGAGGTTCTTTTCCTACGGACGAAAATCCGTACTTTCTGATAAATCAGATTCAATCGATAATCAGTTCCGGATGAACCGGGAATACTGCGAGTCGAAGTTCTCCGGACAGGTGGATTCCTGGCAACAGTTTTCTGACGAAGACTTTACTGGTGCGAATATGTCCCGGCCGGATCTGCAGCACATGCTGTCTTTTATAAAGGGCGGCTTCTGTGATGTCCTGGTGGTCTATCAGCTGGATCGTCTTTCCAGGGACGTCCGGGACTTTGCTAATATCTATGCGCTCCTGGAGGAGCATGACGTGATGTTTATTTCCATAAAGGAAAATATCGACACCACGACTCCGATCGGGCGTGCCATGATGTATGTCACGGTGGTCTTTGCTCAAATGGAGCGCGAGACCATTGCGGCCCGCGTCATGGATAATATGCTTGGCCTTGCTAAAAAAGGATACTGGACCGGCGGCAATCCTCCGGTTGGCTACATCAGGAAGCATATTGTTGTGAATGGGAAGAAGCACTGCTCCATCGAGGTGGATCCGGACGGGGCTCGCTACGTGATGCAGATCTTCGATACCTTCCTGGCTTATAACTGCAGCCTGCAAGGAATGGAGACGCGATTCAAAAACCAAGGCATCCGGACGCAGGGCGGGAAGTTCTTTTCAACCACGCAGCTGTATAAAATGCTGACCATGCCGTATTGCGTCGAGGCGACTCCGGAGGTCTACGACTTCTATGCCGCGAAGGGTTGCATCATGGATCCTGGCTCCCCGCGTGAGATGTGGGACGGATCCGTCGGTGTGATCATCTACGGCCGGTCGACCGAGAAAAACAAAAAGCACCAGGCGCAGCCGCCGGAGAAGTGGACCGTGTGTCTCGGAAAGCACAAGCCCTTCATGCCTGCCGAGAAATGGCTCGCGGTGCAGTCCCGGTTCACTCAGAATAAATGCATCAAGGATGCAAAGTGGCCGGTGCCTCTCCTGAAGGGTGTGCTCCGGTGCAAGTGCGGAAACCTGATGCAGGTCTCCAGAAAGAAAAAGGTCGACGGTACCTGTTCTTCCTGGTACTACTGCAGGAAGCGAATGAGACAGGGCGTGGACGCCTGCGACATGGGACAGATCAAATGCGATCTGCTGGATGAGGAAGTCCTAGAGCTGTTCCGTGGCATTGCTGCGGATCCTGCCTTGATTCAGAAATTCGTCAAAGCGGAAGCTCCGGCCGATGTTCCTGATCTGAAGGCTGCGCAGGCTCGCGTGTCTGCCTGTGAGCGCAAGATCGGCCGCCTGGCTGCATCGTTAGCTCTGGCCGAGGATTCCGCTGCATCAAAGTATATCATCGCGGAAATGGAACGTCTGGACGTTGAGCTGGGTGCTCTGAAGCGTGAAGCCTCGCTGGCTGAGATGGAAAGTCACCGGGCTGCTGCCAGTGCGAAGGATGCCAAGGCTACGGCTGCGGAAATCGCGAAGCTGATTCATGGCCTGGATGGCTTCGACGACAAAGAAAAAAACGCGATCGCTCGCGCTGTGATTCAGGAGTGTATTTGGGATGGGAAGCGGCTTTTTATTGTGCTCTAAACCTCACTATTTCATAATGGTGGGGTTCTGGGTTCATTCTCAACGCTGCCTTAATTAAATCGGCAATGCTAATTTTCCCCTCCCCCTCACTGTTGGCATTTCTTGACTCTAATCTCACCAAATTTTTAATTTGCATCAATTGCAATTCTGCCGAATCCTCAATCGTAATTACACGCTCATCTTCTGGAATATAGGCAGAAAGTGCATTTAAAAAAGTAGTCTTTCCTGAATTTGTTCCTCCACTAATAAAAATATTATATCCTGATTGCACTAACTTTTTTAATAGCTGTGCAGCCTGTGGCGTAATGGAGTGAAAACGGATTAACTTATCCATGCTAATCGGATCAGGAAACTTTCGAATCGTCACAATAGGGCCGTCCAATGATATCGGCGGAAGAACGACATGAACTCTCGATCCATCTTCCAGTCTCGCATCAGCAATTGGAGTAAAAATATTGACACTTCGATTTACAGAACTAACAATTTTTTGGATCATATCCTCCAATTGCTCATTGCTCTTAAAGCGTTTGTCCCATCGCACAATATGTCCTGATTTTTCCACAAAGATATTCTCTGTGCCATTGATCATAATTTCTGTGATATCCTTATCATCAATTAATTCCTGCAAAATATCCAGCCTTCGAAACGAATCAAATAGTGCCATTCGAAGTTCGACCTTTTTTTTCAATGGCAAATACATCTTTTTTGCCTCTTCCAATACACAATGATCAATAATTTCCATCAATTGTACATCGGTCAAATTTCTGTAATCTGTCAACTTTTCTGATAATTCTTTGTGCAGGCGTTCTTCTATATGATCATCCATATTTTAATCAACCTCCAGACGAAAAAACCACATAAAAACCACGGTGCCATAGCAATACTGAGCTGTGGATCATCTCGCCCCACCTCATAGTAATGCCCTATCTTCTTTGTTTGTATTGTTATTTTGATAAATGAAAAGAAATAGCACAGGCGCAAAAATAGAATTTTTTTAGAATATAGTAGATAAAAAGAATAGATTGCAGCAAAACACATTCCCACAAATACCACACCTGCTCCTTCAAAAAGCCCTAAAAAACCACAGAGAAGCATAATTAATTTTGCATCTCCAGCCCCCACCATTCGAAATCTGTAGAGCAAAAATAGTGGAATAAAGCTAATGATAACTGCAATAAAGAACTTTGGCCCATTATAGACAACGCCTGTGCCAAGCCAAAACAAAAGCCAAATATTTTTGATCTTTTTGTCAATCAGATCCATACAAGCTGCCCCTCCAAGTAAGAGAGCCACAAATAGTTCATTCACCCCATATTCACTCCCTTCAATACTTCCCTTGCTAGTGCAGCCACTGGCGAAATCAATAGTGAAGAAATACTTTTCTCTCCCTGCTCACTTGGCAAGGTAATTTCTTCCAACTTTTTCTTTAATTTCTCCCTTCCCGTCTCATCGAGATAGGAAAAAAATTCTTCCATTCGACCATCCTTTTCCCTTGGAATTGGCATATAGACCCTTTCACAAATTCGAAATAGATCACAAGCCCGCTTGCCAAGACTGCCAAAATCAATAATCACTGTATGATATTGACTTTCATAGGCCATGCGAAGGAGTAATTTTTCAATTTCCTCAATCCCAAGTTCTACAATATCTTCAGGATATCTCGCTGGCGGAATATAATGTAAAGTGTTTTTTGTATACACAGCCATTCCCAACTTTTCCCAAGCATATTGCTCCTGTCGATAGCAGTATAAAATATCCGATAAATCTTTTGGATACTCCTGTCCTGCTTCCCTCAAAAGTCCCGAATATTCATCAAAGGACACAAGGAGTGCGGGAGCCATCTTTTCGCACTCTGCACAGAGTGCAATTGCAAAGCTTGTCTTTCCACATCGACCATAGGGCGAGAACACCCCAAAAATTTGAACTTCTTCCTTCTCTATTTTCTCTAAGGACTTGTCCTTTGTTGGCTGATAGTTTGTCAAAATATGATGGAGAAAGTTCTCAACATTGACATACTTTTTCATTCCCCTGACATCAATCTCTCTCCCCACAAAGTCATCCTCTAAGAGTACAATAGTTGTCTCTGGAAGAGGCATAGACCCCACACTGGAATAGAGTTTCTCTTCAATCAATAAAATTTCGGTCTGAAATGTCGGTGCACTCTCTTGATAGCATTGGATATCTGGAAAATAACTAATACCAAAATCAATTCTTCCCTTCGCGTTGAGATATGCACACAATTTTTTGCCATAGCGTTCATCGCTGTCAATAATTGCAATGATATGTCTCAAAGAATCACCTCCCTAAAAATTCCAAACATAAGACATTATCTCTTGTTTGCATTTAGTTTAAATATGAAATTATAAAAATATGGAAATTGCTCCCAAACAGGAAAGAATAAACTAGATTTATTATTTATATCATATATCATATTTACTATATTTGTCAATATTTTTTTTAATTTTTAGTGCTTTTTTTAGCTTTTTGTAGTAGAATAGGCTTATATTGATATACATATTTGATGCGGAGGTTTCGTTATGATAGAAAACAAGGGTTTACAAATTATTAGCCGAGATGATTGTTATCTCTTTGGCAAGGGAACACATTATAATATCTACCAAAAGCTTGGTTCCCACGCTTGCACAATCAATGGTACATCAGGTATGTACTTTGCCGTCTGGGCTCCTCACGCCATCTCTGTTCATCTTGTCGGAGATTTTAATCACTGGGATGCCACTGCAACACCTATGCAAACACTCTATACTTCGGGTATATGGGAGGTCTTTGTTCCTAATCTTGGTCTCAATGAACTCTATAAGTTTGCCATCCAAGCAAAAAATGGTGAAATCATCTTCAAGGCTGATCCCTACGCAAGAGCTGCAGAATATCGACCTGGCACAGCATCAAAGACTACGATTGAGCCTGAATCCTTAGTTTGGTCTGATGACAAGTGGATGACTCAGAGAGCAAAAGTAGAAATCCGCCACCAGCCACTGAGCATCTATGAATGTCATTTAGGCTCTTGGAAGAAAAACGACAATGTAGAATTCGATGGATGTCTAAATTACAGAGAACTCGCCCATCAGCTAGCTGAATACCTCAGCTACATGGGCTACACCCATGTTGAGTTAATGGGCATTGCCGAATATCCATTTGATGGAAGCTGGGGATACCAGGTAACCGGTTACTATGCCCCAACCTCTCGCTATGGATCCATGGAAGACTTCCAGTACATGATTAACTACCTACATAATAAAAAGATTGGTGTCATTCTCGATTGGGTCCCTGCCCATTTTCCTAGGGATGCCTTTGGTCTTGCCAATTTTGATGGAGAACCACTATATGAATATGCAGATACTCGCAAGGGCGAACATCCTGATTGGGGAACCAAGGTATTTGACTACACAAAGACTGAAGTCAAGAATTTCCTCATTGCCAATGCACTCTACTGGCTAAATGATTTCCACATTGATGGTCTGCGTGTGGATGCTGTTGCCTCCATGCTCTACCTCGATTATGGTCGCCAAGATGGCCAATGGGTGCCAAATCAATATGGTGGAAATAAAAATCTAGAGGCCATTGAATTCTTTAAGCACCTCAATTCCCTAATTGCGGGCAGAAAAGATGGCACGATGATTATCGCCGAAGAGTCCACAGCTTGGCCAAAAGTAACCCATACCCCTGAAGATGATGGTCTTGGCTTTACTTTTAAGTGGAATATGGGCTGGATGCACGACTTCCTTGAGTACATGAAACTTGATCCGTACTTTAGAAAATATAATCACAATAAGATGACCTTTAGTATGTCCTATGCGACAAGTGAGAATTTTATTTTGGTTTTATCCCACGATGAAGTCGTCCACTTAAAGTGTTCCATGATCAACAAGATGCCTGGCATCTATGAGGATAAATTTGCCAACCTCAAATGTGGCTATGCCTTTATGATGGGACATCCTGGAAAGAAACTCCTCTTTATGGGTCAGGATTTTGCCCAATTCCACGAATGGGATGAAAAGGTGTCCCTCGATTGGCATCTGATTGATGAGCCATTACACAGAGATGTCAATGATTTCTATCGAGGACTCCTTCATATTTATCAAAAACATTCCTGTATGTATGAGCTCGATGATAGTTGGGATGGTTTTTCATGGATCAATGCCGACGATGCTGACCGCTCCATCTTCTCCTTTGTTCGATATAATAAGAAGAAAAAGAAGAATCTTCTCTTTGTCATTAACTTTACACCAATGAATCGAGAAGATTATATGGTCGGTGTTCCAAAAAGAGGAACTTATCGTCTGATACTCGATCAACTCCATGGCTCCTATTCTCTGGCCAATAAAAAGCCTATTCCATTTAAGGCCGTAAAAGGAGAGTGTGACCACCAACCATACCATGTCAAATATCCACTGGCACCATATGGCGTGGCTATTTTCGAATTTTCATAAAAACAATCACAAAGGGGAGGGGCTCTCATTGAGAATCCCTCCCCACCTTATAAACTTTGTTTTTAAATAGCAAAAAAGCCATCCCCCAAGCTCTCGTCGTCTTGAAAAAAGGCTTCTTAGTGCACCTTCAGGGACTCGAACCCTGGACAAATAGATTAAGAGTCTACTGCTCTACCAACTGAGCTAAAGGTGCTTATTTTCGTTGTTTTTTCTTGTGCTCCGTGGCACAGTCATAATAATACAGTATAGACATCAAAATGTCAACACTTTTTTTGTCTTTTTTTTTAAACTTTTTATTTTCCTATTTTGCCTTTTCTTTTTATGAAATTTATATTATAATGTGCAAGATAAATAATTTATTTTTTATGAGGAGGAAATAAATATGCATATTGCTCAAAGTGCAAGTCCAAGGGAGATTCAAAAATCAGCTGAGGAACTCTATCGTGGAGGATATTTTTGTTGTGAGGCTCTGATGTCCGCTATCAAAAAGGGATTCGATCTCGATGTTCCTGATGAAGTCATCGCTATGTCTTCAGGTATGTCTGTTGGTGCAGGTAGATCTGGATGTATGTGTGGTGCACTAAATGGTGGCATTATGGCCTTAGGTATGTTCTTTGGACGAACAGAACAAAATGGTCCAAAGGATCCAAAGGTGGTAAAGTGTATGGAACTTTCCAACGAACTTCACAGCTGGTTTAAAGAAGCCAATGGAAAGCATTCGGCATGCTGTAGAGTCCTAACTAGAGAATTTGACATGGGCAAAGGCGAGCACAAGGAACAATGTATTCGATACACAGGTCTTGCAGCTTGGAAGGTTGCCGATATGGTTTGTCGCGAACTTGGTGTTGAAAATCTTGATGCAGAAAAAAACCCTGCTTAATTTACGGAGGATGATCCATGACCATCATTAAGAAGGTTTCCATTCCATTTGCAGCTGTTATGCTTGGATTAGCTGCTCTTGGCAATCTATTACAAAGTTATTCCGAGGGATTGAGAGCATTTTGTGGCCTACTGGCCACTATCTTTTTGATTCTATGTCTCTTAAAGATTTGCCTTTATCCAAAAGATATTGTAAAGGATTTTGAAAATCCAATACAAGCGAGTGTTGCAGCAACCTTTCCAATGGCTTTGATGCTTCTTGCAACCTACTTAAAGCCTTTATCTGCACCATTAGGTCTTTTGTTGTGGTGGATTGGTGTCTTGCTTCATATTTTATTGATCGTCTTCTTTACACTTCGCTTTGTTTTGAAGTTCGACTTAAAAAAGGTATTTGCCAGTTGGTACATTGTCTATGTTGGTATTGCGGCGGCCTCTGTGAGTGCACCAGCATTTAAACAACAGGCATTTGGTACTTTTGCTGCCTATTTTGGTCTTGTGACCCTGATTATTTTGCTTGTTGTGGTCACTATTCGCTATATCAAGTACCCTGTGCCAGAACCAGCAAAGCCATTAATTTGTATCTATGCTGCACCAACTAGCCTCGTTATCGCTGGTTACATTCAATCTGTTGCCAATAAATCAAAAACTTTGGTACTTGTCCTACTTGTGGTGGCAAGCATCCTCTATATTTTTGCACTGGTTCAGGCTATTCGCTGTTTGATACTTCCATTTTATCCTAGCTATGCAGCATTTACCTTCCCATTTGTCATCAGTGCAATTGCAACAAAACAAACAATGAAAATGTGTGCATTACCTGCACTCAAGCCATTTGTACTGATTGAAACGATAATCGCAATCTGTCTTGTTGCCTACACAACAGTAAGATTTTTACAATCTCTCGTTTCAAATAATAAATAAGATAAGCTCTGCAAAAGCATTGCCTTTTGCAGAGCTTATTTTACTTTTTTCTTCTTGCAATTAACTTGCAAATCTTTTGTCCTCGCTTTGAGAATTTTTCTTCATACTCTGTCAGAATATTGTCAACACACTCTGGCTGAGCATGAAAGTCTGTTGTCTGATAGATAATCTCCCATCCAGCCTCTGGAATTGCTTCCAAAGAATAGGCAAATAAATCCACATTGTCGGTCTTAAACTCGACAACACCATCTTCCTTTAAAATTTGGTCATACACAGCCATAAAATCTGGAGAGGTCAATCTGCGCTTTGCATATCTAGCCTTTGGCCATGGATCAGAAAAGTTCAAAAAAATCTTATCCACTTCTCCTCTTGCAAAGCACTCACCCAATTTCTTTGCATCCACACACATAAAAAAGAGATTATTATACTTTCCATTCTCTTCTTCAAATTGATGTTTTCTCTGCAATGCTTTCATCAAAACGCTCTCATATCGCTCAATGCCAATAAAGTGGATTTCTTTGTCTCGATCAGCCATTCCCCGAATAAACTGACCCTTTCCCATTCCAATTTCAATATACAACTTGGCCTTTTTTCCAAAGAGTTCATCCCACCGTCCCTTATATGCGCTAACCCTCTCACCACTAATGCAATCTTCACTACTTGCAATAAATTCCTCACAACCTGGAATATGTCTAAGTCTCATTTTTTACCTCTCATTCTTTCTTTTATATCTTAACATTGTAGACGGTATTCATACAAGCCAATTTCTAGTATAATATAATCTAGTACAATATAAATAGGAAGAAAAAATACACAGGAGGCAAATATGGGAACAATTCATTCTGAAGTTCTTCGCCTACAGCGAGAAATGGAACTTTCCATTCAAGAAAAAAACTATGCTCTTGCCATAGCAAAATCCAGACAACTCCTCGAAATGATGGTTGATGATCTCTGTCAAAAATACAATGTCCATGGTCAAGACCTCTCTGACCGCATTGATGCTCTCTCTGACATTCTTTCATTTGAAACACAGGATCATTTCCACGCAATCAGAAAAATTACTCTGAATAAGGAAAACACTCCAAGTAGTGCCAATGCCCTCAAGGCCGAACGATTTCTACTTCAAGAAATTGAAAATTATCATGAATTAATGATGCAGACCACCCCAAATAAAAAACAGCGTCGCTCCTATATCTCTCACCCAACATCAAGGAGATTACATCGGGAACACTTTACTTTTTTAGAAATTTTTGTATTTGTTATTTTCATGGCTATTATAATTTTTGTGACTATTCGAATTTTTCTGCACAAAAATAATGCAATAGAAATTGTACAAACCACGGTGACAACCACGGAAGCCATTTCAGTTC
>QWCI01000354.1_pt1 | contig 18664 bp, 13 predicted proteins | sample 1972541 | NCBI WGS metagenome assembly QWCI01 (sample SAMN09866712, study PRJNA288562) | Human oral metagenome isolate term3_saliva, whole genome shotgun sequencing... | isolation source: mouth | host: Homo sapiens | place: USA: California | reverse complement strand
TAATAATTCTCCGTCCCTCCGTGACTCCGTGTGCCTATTATATAAGACTTTTAGTTTATCACTGTATATTTTGAAAGAACCGAAAATATGCAGACAAGGGATTGAAAAAACATTACATAATTTCAAAGAAAACAGCTATAACTAACGGCAAAAATGCATATACGAAACAGGTTTGCAACCAACAGTAAGTCAATTAGTTATAAAGTAGTAAAATAAAAGGGCGTTACTTGGACTCCAAAAGGGCGTTAGTTAGACTTCAAAAGAGCATCTTTTGCACTTCAATTAGGCATCTTTTAGAAGTCAAAAGAGCATGTATTGGTTTTGATGCGCACGAAAATAATTTACAAACTTCAGTTGATAAGGGGACTTCAGGAATTTGGAGTGATACGGTTTGCCACTTAAGGTTAGAACTTTGACGAAATGTCACACGGAGACACGGAGAGTACGGAGGGATATCAAAGCAAAGCACTGGCAGTCACGGAGGCGATGGAGGTAAACGCAATATCGCGGAGGTGCCGATGGCACAAAGAGCGACGGAGGTGTAGCATACAGATTCTTGATAACTATTTTGGGATAAACGCTTTGTATTTAAGCTAATAGAATTGGCAAACAAGCTCCGTCACTCTATGCACCGACGGTGCCTCCGTGACTTCCATTGCTTTGTTTTAGTAATCCTCCGTCCTCTCCGTGACTCCGTGTGCCTTATTATTTAAGAGCCTTAGTTTATCACTCCATACTTCGGAAGAACCTTTTGTTTTATTATTGGACAGATTGTGTAAAACCCATGTCATAGTGCAGACTAAAAGAAGAAAAGCGTTTTAGATATAAAAAAGTGTAATAATCCTTTTGCTATCTCCCCTTTTCTTCGTAACTTTGCAGACCGAACTACTCAAAAGACTAACTTACAGCCGAATGAGAGTGAACGAATTAAGAGAGTTGAGCAACAAGTGGTTGCGCTTACTATAAATGTACGATTAAATTTTAATACGATATTATTATGTTTCAAAAAAACGAAGACGGTCAGATGTGTGGAGTATCAGCAAACCGAAGTAAGAAGTATGTTGCACCGTGTATAAGCATCATTGCTGTTGAGACAGCAACTTTATTAGCGGGTTCAGGACCAGAGGCAAGTATTGAGGATATTAACTATGGCAGAGAATTGACGGATGACATAGACGATCAATAACCCCTCATGCAGCACACAAGAATGTACGCTGACAGGTGATTTTAATAACGAGTAAGACTATTATAACAATACTTAGAAAGAGATAAACAATGTCCATAAAAGTTTTTTCAATGGCTATCTTGGCCTCATTGCTATGCCTATCGTGTAGCGAAACAAACGTAGACTACGATTCAAACACAGGTACTATTTCTTCTACGGGAGCTGTAAAGACATACGACGTAGACATAGAAGCAAGCACTGACAACCCCGAAAACCAAGCGCAGACAAGGGCTGATATGCCTTTCAAGGTTAGCGAGGAGAATATTAGTGGGAAGACTGTGTTATATCCAAAACTGAATATCACACAGCAGACAATGCCTTCCGTGGTCGTACTTTATGACAAGACGCATAATAAAAAAGAAGTTGTAGAAGCCAACTGGTCGGTAACAAAAGAAGGTTCCGACGTGAAGCTCCATCTTAACCAATTGTCTACTACGAGCAATCTGGCGAGTGGCGATTGGTATATCATGGCCTTTATGGGCGGTGGAGAGAAGAAAGGTGACGACTTAGAAGTGAACACCGAGACTACTATCAACGTGATAGAAAAGGGTAAAGAGTTTACTACTTCGTGTCCTTTCGCAACTACTTGGCGTCATATCGTTAAGCAAGGAAGTAAGTTGAAGCTCAAAGATGAGAGCAAGAAGATGGTATTCAAGCCACAGGGAGTATTCCTCGTTCTGTCTTTGGAGAACCGTGTAGGACTCGACACAAAGGTTAATCGTGAGTTGACATTAGAGAGTAATGCGTTCTGCTCATCGGGTTCATATAAGTTCAACGTCGGCAATAACGTTTCTGATGATGCCGACTTGGCATCTTCTTATTGGCAGGCAAACAGCGCAAAGGCTATCGCACGTGGTTCGGCTGAGTACAAGAAGTATAACGCAGAGCATTATACAACGAATATCAAGCTTAACTATGAGTCGGCTAAGGATGATGGCTCACTTCGTCAAGGACAAAGCGATCTCGGCAGTTACATCTATTTTAATAGTTATAAAGGTGCTTCGCAAGCCGCTTCAAACACAAAGACCAACCGTGGTTTCCTCCTCTGCTTGATGCCTGTTGACTATAAGAAGACAAGTAATTATAGTGGTATTGTCAATGAGACCTTGCTTTTCGGTAAGGTAGACGTGACCGACCCAACCCGAACAAACTACACATACGATAAGTCAGTGTACACTACCAATCCTAATACTTGGAAGCCTTTCATGGGCAACCGATATCTCTTAGCCAGCTTCAGCGACGACCTCAAGAAAGGTTCCAGCTATGGTGTAACACTAAGAATATTACGTCCAACCTTGCCTATTGAGCGTTTGTGGGCTTATAGACAGGGTAATGAACTGCAGAAGAGAACAAGATACGATGCTGAGGCATTGGCTGAGGGTACAAAAATTGATAACACTAACTACCCTTCTCTGAGCAGCAAACTTTATAGATTACCAAAGTACACAGAGTTGACCCCAGTCTTTAACAATCCAAAGTTAGAATTTGACAAAGACCTACCTATTGGTGGACAAAAAGCTTTTTTCATTGGAAACGAATATGGAGTCTCTAACACAAAAGATAGTCACCGTGACTTTGTAGACCTGAATGGAGTACAAAGAAAATTCTCTAACTGGTACTGTACAGAGCGTGGAAGCAAAGTGATGTATGCTATTATGTATATGAAACCCGTGAATGGTGGAGATCCTAATCCTACAAACAACTACAAAGTTGCTGTCAGGATGACCTTCCCATCTTCTCAGGCTACGTCGGGTATTGCTAAGATAGAAACCTATTATCTGGGCTCTAATTATAATCTCTCCTTTGCTGTAGCAGGTTATTATATCTGCCACAAGGACTTCTGGGCAAAACTCAACCCTAAAGATATCATTGTGCGTACATTCCAGTTAGACAATTACTGGCTTAACAATAAAGATATAATTGATTGGAGATACGAGCCAAAGGCAACTTATACAAAATTTAGCCTCAGTGGTGTAGCACAGGACCTATATACAGCTACATATGGAAGGAGCTATTTCATTCCTTGGCTGAGAAAGCCAGCTTGGTAATAGTCAGGCTTTCTAACCATACCAAGAGCGGCTCAATGAGTCGCTCTTTTGTTTATCACACGTCCTTTTTCTCATCCCCTTCTGTCCCCCCATCCGCCCTCCGAAAGTGTTACTAAAAGCCATGCTTGTCTCCCTGTTACCCTGTCTTCCTTTTGTCGTTATGTCATTTTGTCTAAGTGTGTCATTATGTCATTCTGTCTAAAATTACCCTGTCTTCCTTTTGTCGTTATGTCATTTTGCCCAAGCGTGTCATTATGCCATTCTGACTAAAAATACCTTGTCTTACATTTGCGAGACCCCACTTTACGCACGACGATATAGTTATTTTTGTAAAAATATCAAACTAATTTATATCTTTTAAGCCCTATTCATGAAAATAAAGGTTAAACCATTAGTATCTATAAAATATTATATTTAACTTTGTATTCCGCTTTGTAAGCAAGTTTAACTACTTCTGCAAGGAAAATGGTAACTAATTTTTAAAATTAAAATAATAATAACATAGCGATGAAGAAAACTTATTTAGAACCAGAAACAAAAGTTTATGAACAGAAGGTAGAAGGTCATCTACTTGCAGGATCAGGTATTGAAGGAAGTACAACAGACCCAAAACAAGGTGGCGACCCAACACATCAGAACCGCAATGGTAACAACCCATTTCAAAGCTCGGCGAAGGAAGCAATAGAGTGGGATATCTAAGGAACACAAAAGCATAAACTTAAACGGTAAAGATGATTAAAGGAGGAAATGAAGACGAGTACAAAAAGATGTACTTCAGTATAACAACTTATATATTTAACTTATAATTACCGATTTTATGAGAAAATCAAGTAAGATAGCAATTGCCCTTTTGGGCACTGTGACAATTGCTTTGTCTGCTTGTCAGACTGACGAACTATCAGAAACAGCAGGGACTGACAATACCCCAAAGGTATATCATGTCACTGCATCAGCCGAGCCTGCTCAAGGTTCAGGAACAGCCACTCGTGCCCTCGCTGTTGACCCAGCTAATGGGAAAAGACTCATTTCTGAGTGGGCAGAAAACGACGAGTTAGCCGCATTCGTCAATGGCGATGAAGGCAAACGAAACAACTATTTTGTATTGACATCAACCAGAGGTGGCAAGTCCGCAAGCTTCAAAGGCGACATTGCTGCAGCTGGTCGCTCTATGTCAACAAAAGATAACATTAGCTTCCTTTACCCTGCTGTGGCATTAAAGGGTGCTAACAAAACCATCACACCAGTTGAAAGGAAAGAGGAGAGTGTAGCAGTTGGTACTGTATCAAAGATTATATCATACGTTCCAAGTGCTAAAGCACAAAAATACGTTAGTCTCAACCTTAGTCGCCAAGATGGTACTGCAGCTACACTCGGTAGTCGTTTCGATTATCAGACTAAGAGTGCTCACCCTGAGAGTGTAGAAGGTGACAAGCTAAACGTCAAGATTGGAACATTACAGCGACTCGTTTCTTTCTGGGGTTTACGCTTCACTGATGAAAATAACAACAAACTCTCAAACATCGACTCTGTCTACGTCTCAAACATCAAGGCTTCTGGCGTACTTGACTTAACGAATAACAGCTTTGTTAATGACGACGCATACGAAGAGAGTAGAGCTATCGCTGTTGTCCCAGCAAAAGGTACGAAGTTTACTTCTGCTAATAATCAGTACACTTACGTAGCCTTATTACCTGGCAACTACACGCAGATACATATCATGGTTTATGCTAATGGTAAGAAGTATGAGCAGGACTATGACAACGTAACGCTCGCTGCTGATAAGGTTTATCACACTGATATCCTTCACATGAAGCCTGTATATCCAAAGCCATGGGTTGAGGTGCAAGGTGTGAAATGGGCTACTGGTAACTTTATACACTATGGTCCTGCCAATGGTGGATATTGGGGTATTGCTCCAGCACAGTGGTGGATATCACAGCGTGCAGTGACCTTAAATAAGTATAGAAAAGTTACTAACGATAAAGCTGGTAACACTACGTCACAGTTTGCTGACTTCCCAACTCAAAAGGCAGAAGATGTTGACCTCTTCCGCTATGGACTTATTAAAGAGGCATTGGATTTGAAGAATAGTGATCTATTTAGATATAGTGTTGCAGGTAAGAAACTTTATTATCCTTCAAGCCCTGGTTCTTATACCGATTGGGACATAAATGGAACTGGCGCAACACGTGGTGACATTGCTTGGTATTATACAAAGGGCAAGCACCAGCATTATCGTATACCATCTGGTGCCGAAATGAAGAAGCTCTACACAGAAGCACGTGCCATCCCTGCTTATTGCTACACAGATAAGGGTACTAAAGTTTATGGTGCTTACTTCACAACCAGTACCAGTGGCGGCTATCGTCGTTTCCCTGCAAAACGTTTTGTAAGGTCAATAGATAACTACACTAATGTGACCGCACTTGTACAAGCTAATAAAGGATTGTTCTTGCCATATACAGGATTGCGTGACCCTGGTGCTGTTGGTATGAAGATGAGAGACTTATCAGGCGATGGTAACGCATACGGTCAATACATGACAACTGACGATAGCAAATGGAATGACCGCTCAGCTGACTTCTTCTTTGGTGCAGCTGAATGGAACTGGGCAGAACACCCTAAGACACAAGCTAAGGCTATCCGCCCTGTTTGGGACTCTGGTGATGGTACCAGTGATAATCCTACATTAGACGAAGATTATCTTAATCTACGCAAATCGATAGGTCTTAAATAAGGAAACATGCCTAAGGCACTGCCAATGGTCGTGCTTAATTAATTTGGTTGTGAGCTCGGTTTCTTACCGAGCTCATTTCTTTTTCTTTATCTCTTCTATCATGTTATACTCGCAAACCTTTATGTTAAACAAACACACTGTTCTACTATAAAACAAAAGAAGAATGACCTAATGACTGCTTCAGAATATAGCTAATAAGATAATTTTAGGCCTTTTTTCGCTATGCGACCCTACAATTTTAATAAATATAGTGCTTTTTCAAAAATATTAATTAACTTTGTCTACGAATTTAAGGTTGTCTGACGGCATATTTATGGACTATCTGCAGACCTCCCTTCCCTATCGTTCTTACAGCTTATTTGACAATAAACACTTAAAATATAACGTAATGAGAAAGAAGAATTATACAAGCCCTTTTTGTGAAGTTTACCCTTTGAACGAAGAAGGTGCACTGTTGGGTAATACAAATAATAATAATAGCACGACAAGTAGTACTGACAATACCCAACCTCCGACGTTGCGCGTTGATAATGAAAGTGGCAAAGAGATTGAGAATGAAGACGATATCTTATAAGGGCTTAAGAAGGATTCTGCCATGTTGGATAACGACACTATTATGCATCATCACCCTTAGAAAGACTTATTAGTGCCCCCGATTCCATGTGGCATAACGGGACGGTTCTGCATTAGGTTACGACAGACTCGCCTCGATTGTAGCCTAATGACTCACGGTATTAATCATGTGCCTGCTTGAGAAAGGATAATTACGCCCTACTTATCAATTCTCACTATTATTAGCGTAACCACTCAAGAAACGACTATTATCACTACTCCCACGTACTAAGACCATATTTACAGCATGATTAAAGATCACCGTTTCCAATCTAAAGACAGGTAAATTATGCTGTACAACAAAACCTTCTGCAACATTTTGTTGCCTTAACTATTATCTTAACAATTAACCCAGAACCATACACGACATAGCCTAAAGAGAAGTGTAACAGAATGTTATCTTTTCACTAAAAGTATGTTAACTTTATTATATTTACCAAATTTCTATTCTTCTCTGATACTTTTATCATACCTTTGTGCCGCATTACTAAATTAAAGATCACGTAAAGTATAATCAAGAATCAGTTTATGTCACTTTGAAATATTAATGTTTTAAACTAAAAACGATACACTTTAAGAAATCAATTCATCTATCAAAAAAATAAGATTAAATTACTCAATTAAAATGAAAAAAGATTATGTGAAGCCATGCAGTTCATGTATAGCCATGGCTGCTGAGCAGGTTATGTTGGCTGGAAGTGATAAAGGTCTTCGTATTACAAACGAAAACTTAGAAAGGGCGGATCCTATCGTACTTGGCCCTTCTACGGCTGGAGGAGGTGCTAAGAAAAGCCCATTTGATTATGATGAAGAGTAAATTAAACCATTAAAAAAAGAAAAACTAATGAATTTCAAGAAGATTTACGGTCTTATCCTTGGTGTCATTGTCGCAGGCTTGACATCATGTTCAAGCGATTTGAATAATGAGGAGAAAGCTCCTGTTAGTCCTAATGAGACAGCGAAGCGTGCGCTGAGTATTGCTACAGGCGATGCAAAAACTCGTTCTGAAGTAAATATTGATGCTGGTAATAAGTGGGTTACTGGTGATAGATTTATGGCTTTTAACCGCACCTTTACGGGTTCTTCTCCTGAGTCTCGTTATGGTATATTAACTGCAAGTAACACTGGTACAAGAACAACACTTGAAGGTGTAATCGCATGTAAGGATAATGACGAGTTAGGCATTTTCTATCCTGGTACATTCGTTGCAGGATTCGATCAGGGTAAAATGCCAGTAATTATGACTGCAAGTTATATCAATGGTAATAAGGGTCAAGATGGTTCTAAGGAGAATCTAAAGTACTTTGATTATAGCTATGGAAAAGGAAAGGTTACTGTAAATGGTGCTTCTGCATCAGGTAGCGTTGATATGAAAAAGTTGTATTCTGTCTTAGAGTTAGACTTCACAGTCGGCGGTACTAAGCTTACGAACATCAAGAAGCTCGTCCTTTCTAATGTTCTTACAGAGGCTGTTTATAATATTCAGAGCAATCAGTTAGAGAGTCTTGAAACTGGTAAGATAGAAGTTAATTCACCAGTATCACTTGAGAAGATATATGTAGCTATATTGCCACAGAACCACTTCAGCCCTACATTTGAAGTGTACACAACAGATAATAAAGCCTATCGTTTCGCTGTAAGCACTCCAAACTTTAATCTTGTTGCTGCTAAGGTTTATCCTTTCACAGTGCAAGTTAAGGAAGACAGTCCATACATTCCTATTAATGGTGTTAAGTGGGGTAAGTATAACCTCCAGTATTCTACAGGTACTAAAATAAATGGTTGGGTAGATGGTTATCACCTTGCAGAGAATCCTTGGGACTATTATATGTATACACCTTCGAAAATTACAGAACCACTTTCGGATTTACAAATGTCTCTTCCTACTTATAATCCAAATGATGTTAAGTTTGATCACTTTAGATGGGGTGATATTGAATATGCTTACGACTATACAAAGACTGGACAATTCTGGACTGAAAGAAGAGATATACAAGGGGTTATTAGCTCAGACAAGAAGCATGGTGATTTGGCTGCATACGCTTCTAACAACAAGTGGAAACTTCCAAGTGCTACGGATTTCAATAATCTGATGAAAGCCACTGCAGAGTATGTCGGTTACTTTATCGATGATAATGGCAACAAGGTTTATGGCGTATTGTTTGATCCAAACGTGCCAGATAAGCTTAAGGGTTTAGTCTTAGATAAGAACAATAAAAAACTTAATCCAAGTAATACGGCTTCTATATTTGATGCTGGTAACAACTTGAGACAGTTTGTTAAGTCAGATTTTGACAATGCACTGTTCTTCCCTATGGCTGGTATATATTATACTTATACTGGTGCTATTGATAAGCCAGGTAGTCAGGCTGGATACTGGACCTCAACAAGTAATACTGGTAATGACAATGCTGCAGCATTCATGCCACAGATAATGAGCAATTCTTTGGGTGTTTATCAGGGCTTCTCTGGTACTACTCAGAAAGCTTTGATTAACAAGAATAATATGCACAGCATCCGTCCTATCTATGTAGGACAGTAAGACAAACGGACTCACCCCATCCTTTCTCCAAAGGTAGAAGGGAATAAATGCCGACCTACCTAATTATGGGTAATCACGCATAAGGGGTGTAGGACGAGAAATAGAGATTAAAGAAGAAGTAAAAGACAGTAGTTTTTTGCTTCTTCTTTTTTGTGTGTTGTGAAGAAGAAGACCTTGGGCGAACGAGTAGAGAACATTGGGGTGGAGGCAATGTAGGGAGGGGTTGGAGAGAGCGCAGAGTGAGTTCGTGGACGAAAAACCATGGGTTTAGTGGATGATACAGGATGAGCTTGTAGACGGTGTAGAGTGGGATTGTGGACGATAGAGATTGGGGTTGGTGGTGAGTAATCATGATTTCGTGGACGAAGAGAAATGGGTTTGTGGTGATACAAGCAGGAGGTGTGGACATTACAGAGTGGGGTTGTGGACGAGGCAGGGTTGCTTTGGTGGATTAAGCAGGCTGTGTTTGTAAGCTATTTTCATAGTTCTTAAATATAAGGGAGGCCATTAAAGGTTGCGAAAGACGCCCTTCAATGTTCGAGAACATGCCCTTCTTGATACAAGGAGAGGCCTTTCTTGATGCAAGAAAGGCATATACTCGTTTCGTGTTCATAACTCTCTGAAATCATGCTGGTTACGTTCTTCCTTCTTGCTAATATTTCCATCGTAAATAAAAGTCTATCTCATCACTCTTTGTAAATGTTTTTCATGCAGCTTAAGAATAACCGATGTCACCACAAGCCAGATATGCTCACCGCTACATAGCGTCTCTTTCTCTCACGAAAGACTTTTCTTTCTCTCACAGAACTCACAGATCTAACAGAGCCTTTTTGCGCACTATTTTGAACCCACAGAACGCCTCCGGCATACAGATATCACAGAACGTTATAGCTGATATCGGGTGTTGGTTGATGGTTGTTAGGTGTTGATGATTAGCCATAGGGGTATCTCGGTGATTACGCCCCTCCCTTTGGGGGAGGGGAAGGGGGAGGGGCCTCTGACCCACAGAACGCCTCCGGCATACAGATATCACAGAACGTTATAGCTAAAGGTGGCTGTAAGGTTCTGTGAAATCGGTTGACTTAATGTCTCTGTGGGGCTTTGTGTGTTCTGTTCTTCTGTGCTCATCTGTGAGAAATAGAACGCACTCACTGTATGATACTACACACAAACAACACGCTGGGGAGTTTTTTTTCTCACAGAGCTCACAGAGTTAACAGAGCCTTTTTGCTCACTGTTTCGAGCCCACAGAACGCCTTCGGCATACAGAGTTCACAGAGGCCTTTCAACTAACATTAGCTGTAACGCTCTGTGATATCGGTTGACTTAATGTCTCTGTGGGCCTTTGTGTGTTCTGTTCTTCTGTGTTTTTCTGTGAGAAAAAATATGTCATTCTTTATTTGTCATTATGTCATTATGTCTTCAAAAAAAACATCTGTCTCCTTCCGTCCCTCTGTTATTCTGTCTTCAAAAAACATCTGTCTCACTTTGTCATTATGTCATTCTGTCTTCAAAAAAGCATCTGTCTCTCTCCGTCACTCTGTCATTCTGTCTTCAAAAAAAACATCTGTCTCTCTTTGTCATTATGTCATTCTGTCTTCAAAAAAACATCTGTCTCTCTTTCTCATTATGTCATTATGTAGGCCATCAGAGGATACAGAACTTAGATAAGACAGTACAGAAAAAACAGAAAAGAGGATGTGTCTATTATGACACACCCTCCTTTGTTATGTTATTACCTCGAAGAGGAAATCAGTTCTCAGCGTCCTTTTTATTTCTTTCTTCCATTTGTGATGTATTTTATAGCAACGTTCATATCTCTTGCAATAACCTTTGCATCACGCTGGAGGTCTTCTCTGTCGTTCCCTTGCAAATAACGTTCAAATCGCCTTACAGACGTCAGTCCTAATGATGACAAGAAACCTGTTCGCAGGTTTGGTCTATGTTTAAGGAGTTCTGATGTCGTTACTTGCTTGCGAGTGATATCTAAAACTATGTTCATAACCATTCGTGTTTGTTATAAAACAAATACGTTGCAAATATAAGACTTTTACTGTGAAAACGAAAGCGAAAGCACAATTAATTTTGCGTCGGACATAAGAAAAGAGGGTGTATCATTATCAACACATTCTCTTTTCAGTCTTATTGATAGTCGACTCACACATCGGCTTGCGATGAAGAGATAAACGCCTTATTCATATAGCACTGTTCTCACTGCCTATATTATCTGAAATGTTCTGTGATATCTGCCGGCCGCAAGGCCTCTGATGGGTGTTGGGTGTTGGGTGTTAGGTGTTGAGGATTAGCTAAAGGTGGGTGTTGGGTGATGGGTGTTGGCTGTAACGCTCTATGAAATCGGTTGACTTAATGTCTCTGTGAGGCTTTGTGTGTTCTGTTCATCTGTGCTCTCTGTGAGAAAAAGAACATTGGAGACTTGTCGTGGGGAGGTTTTTCTCTCACAGAACTCACAGATTTGACAGACCCTTTTTGCGCACAATTTCGAACTCACAGAACGCCTCCGGCATACAGATATCACAGAACGTTATAGCTAAAGGTGGCTGTAACGTTCTGTGATATCGGTTGACTTAATGTCTCTGTGGAATGCTGTGTGTTCTGTTCATCTGTGTTTTTCTGTGAGAAATAGAAAACACCCTCGCTATGAGATGAGACACATGTAACTCGCTGGGGTGTTCTTTCTCTCACAGAGCACACGGAGGTCACGGAGGTTTTAAGCTCACTGTTTCGAGCCCACAGAACGCCTCCGGCATACAGAGTTCACAGAGCGTTACTGCTAAAGAAGGGTGTTGGGTGATAGTTGTTAGATGTTAATGATTAGTCATAAAGGTGTCGGCGAGGGTTCACATTCCTATCAAGACACACGCAGCGAAGTAGGGGTAACCTCGGTGATTACGCCCCTCCCTTTGGGGGAGGGGAAGGGGGAGGGGCCAACTGGGGCTGGGGGTGAGGCTTCACTCGGCTTCCTTATTCCTCCCAACAAGCGCGCGGAGGGTGAAGTAGAGCTCTTCTTGAAGACGAAAGAGGAGCCATAAAGGACGAAAGGGGAACCATGAGGGGCGATGAAGGAGCCTTGTAGGACAACGAAGAGAGGACCATGAGGAGCGGTGAGAGGGCTGGGAAGGACGGAAGGGGATGTAGCCGAACTTGCGGCGGAGGGACGGACTCACCTGCTGAAGATGGATGGTTTGCCAGACGTGGCGCATGATTGACAAGGCTTCTTGGCGGTCGGTGGACGAGAGCTCATGCCGATGAAGATAATAGAAGAGGTATAACCCCACTAAATTCTGCCATCTCATCGTCTCATAACAACGGAGGTTGGCTTCGGAGGTGCCTATGGCAACGAGCTGACAACGCATACGCTCGTTGGCTAAGAGATAGTCGAAACGGCGCACACTGACCCTGTGTGTGGTAGAAGAAGTGTGCTGCCGATAGTAGTAAACACCCTCGCAGACCGCTACCTTACGGGATTTTAGATAATGAATACGTGTTATGTTCTCGTCACTATACGTCCGTAGGGCATCGTCGTAAGGATAGGCATGGTGGATAGCTGCCCTGATGGCATAGACTCCATGTATCTTCCATGTAAGGCTATCGACAAATGCTCTCTCACCCGACAGGGCCTCGAAAGGAGGCATGGGATAGGTTTCCTCACGCCCATCAGCATAGTGGAGAACAACCTGAAAGAGTACGCTATCAACGTCATCGGTGAAGGTCTTGCAGACAGCCTCAAGTGCATTGGGGGCTAACCAGTCGTCACTATCGACAAAGCAGATAAACTCGCCCGAAGCGTTCGACAGTGCCACGTTGCGGGCAAAGGCTATCCCATGGTTCTCATCGAGGGCAAACACCTTCACACGAGTGTCTCTCTCGGCATATTGTCGTAGGATGGCAAGGGAGTTATCGGTTGATGAGTCGTCGACACAAAGCACCTCTATGTCGTGCAAAGTCTGCCCTAAGAGGGAGTCAAGGCATTGTGGCAAGTAGGCAGCCGAGTTATAAACGGCAACGAGAATACTAATCTTTGGCATGGCGACTAAACTTATTTTTCACCTTATTAATCAAAGCGTTCCACAGTCCCGACTTCGATCTCAACACACGAAGGGAGACTATCGTACTGATGAGGCACAACGTTAGGGCTGCTACCCAGCGTAGGCTGTCATGTTCAGAACGTACACAAAAGAAGACGAGGAGGCCGATAGTCATCTGAATGAGCGTATAGACCACCACGGAAGACGACAGTCGATAGTCGTAACGAACGTAGGCATAACCGTAGACACAGCCGAGATTGAGCACTCCTGCTGCTGCTGCGCCTAATCCAGCACCGAAGAGTTCCCCCTTCCAGAAGCCGAGTAGCACGAGAGAAACAAGTAGGAGGTCATACAGACCCTCTAAGATTAGATAAGAACGGGAGTCGCCCTTGGCCAAAGGGATATACTCTACGGGTAGGCGAATGGCCCTTACATACATCGCCAAGACCAACACTTGTGCCATGCCGAGGGCTGGGAGGAACTTATCAGAATAAAGGAAGAGAATCAACTGGGGCAAGAACAAGAGGAAAAAAGACAGTAGAGGCGAGATGAGCAAGAGCGTCACTTCTATCTGACGGTTGACGATCTGGTTGAAAGTGAACCGTAAGCTATTCACACCAGAGAGCCGAGGAAAGTAGTCGGTCTCCATCGCTGAGAACACCATACCAGCATAAACCATCGTCATCATGAACCCTGCATTATAGAAGCCAACGGTCGACAGGTCGGCTACATTGTTCAGATAACTACGTATGATCAGCTCGGCTCCAGAGCCTAAGATGCCTGCGAGGACGAAAGCTGTGCCGAGACGTATCATGCCCCAACCCTTGTCTAATAGCGACTTACGCAAGGAGACGTGTGGAGGATAGAGCCGATAGGACACGACAATGGTTAGGAGTAGTTGCACTAAGGCCATCAACACCAACGAAGGGACGATGGCTGTGTCGCCAAAAAGATAATAGAGTGGGACGGTCAGTAGCAAGGCTGCGAGAACGTTATAGACCGATATAGCCGCTAAAGCACCCAACTTACGGACGCCTTTAAGGATGGCCAGTTCGCCTCCCGCCAATGCTGTCAGTGCAACACAAGGCGAGAGCAGTACGAAATGAAGCGTGTGGCCGTCCCATGAGAAGGTGTAACGGCTTAGCAGCGGACTGAGAGTAACGCAGATAAAAAGACCCAACAAAGCCGTCAGCAAGCTCCATGAGCGCACGACAGCGATGTCGGCCGTCAGCTTCTCCTCGTCTCCCTGGTCGTAATCCTCAGCCAGATTGCGCACAGCACTCATAGGGATACCGAAGTTCGTAGCGTCGCCTATGAGTCTTGTTGACGAGTTAAAGAGAGAGATAAGACCGACTCCCTGCGGTCCAAGTAACATTGCAACGCACTTGTTACGGACGATACCAATCAGCACATTCAGCACCTGTACACCACCAAAGAGGCTGATGTACTTTAAGATATGTAGGTAGCTGTCAGTATTAGAGGCTTTTTTCATCATAATAACTAACGCATTTCAAAGTTTTTTATTATTTTTGCATCAAACTATTATCACATGAGTCTATCTATTATCATACCTATCTATAACGTTGAAGACACGCTTCGTCGCTGCTTGAGGAGTGTGTTGGCTCAGATAGACAACAGGATGGAGGTGGTGCTCATTGATGATGGTTCGACGGATGCTTCACGACAGATTGCGGAGGAGATGACGGCCGACAGAGCGAACTGTAGGCTTATCTACCAGACAAATAGGGGTCTTTCGGCTGCGAGAAACGCAGGGATAGACGTGGCAACAGGCGACTATCTTACCTTTGTCGACTCTGATGACTTCGTTGCTGAGGGTTCTTACGCGGCCTTGATGGCTGTGTTAGCTGCTCATCCCGACTACGACATCCTTGAATATCCTGCCTTGCTGCACTATGGTTGTGCGTCGAAGCAACGCTTGCTGACCTTCGATGACACGACAGTCGACTCTATTCGCGACTATTGGCTACGGGGTGGTCACCTACACACCTACGCTTGTAATAAGATTTTCCGACGTGATCTCTTTTCTGAGATACGCTTCCCTGTGGGCAAGGTGTTCGAAGATGTCTATACTTATCCTTACCTTCTCCAACGGGCAAAGGTAGTGGCAACAACCTCCGTAGGCCTGTACTATTACTGTCAGAACGACAGAGGCATCACCGCTCAGGCTGGGGGAAAGGAACTGACCGACCTCCTCCATGCGCATCTCAAGCACCTTCATCTATGGGGCGAACTGACTCCTGCCTATTACGAGGCGTTGGTTAACATTCAGTTGGATGTCTATGAGACCACACATGCCGCTCCCCTCCTACCCGTCCTACCCTACAAAGGGACCTTGAAACTCTTTATTCTCCACCTAATAGGATTAAAACGCTTATGTCAACTCAACCAGTTTATTCACAAAATAAGGAAGATAAGCCATTAGTAAGCTTCATTGTCACTTACTATAGCGAGTCTATTGATATACTAAGAGACTGTGTCAACAGTATTTTGGCATTGAGTCTCAATGAGACCGAACGCCAGATTATCGTCGTGGATGACGGTGCCGACTATTCGCCTATCAATGAGTTACTGGCCCTATCGGCCGACATCATCTACGTCAGACAGCCTAACCAAGGATTAGGACAGGCCCGAAACACGGGATTGGCCTTGGCTGAAGGCAGCTTTGTTCAGTTCGTTGATGGCGACGATATGTTGCTGACAAGCACCTACGAGCAGTGCCTTGACATCATTAGATACCAAGAGACCGACATGGTTCTGTTTGAGTCTACGGATAAGACGACGGTCAAACCGCTCGCTGACGCACAGGGTCCGGTTAGTGGAACGGAGTATATGACACACAACAACATACACGGCTCGGTCTGTACGCTCCTCTTTCATAAGGACATGCTACACGACCTTCGCTTCCCGAAGGGTACGCTCCATGAGGATGAAGAGTTTACCCCACAACTCATGCTACGTGCTGAAAGCATCTACACAACCCATAACAAGGCTTATTACTACCGTAAACGCGAGGGCTCAATCATGCACAGACGTGACAGACGATGGCGCATCAGACGCCTTGCTGACGCCGAACAGGTTATCTACCGACTACAAGAAGGGGTGGACCACCTCCCTGTTAAGGAGCGTATCGCTATGGAACGACGCATCGCACAACTGTCAATGGACTTGATTTACAATGTCATCACGCTCACACATGATGAGACCCACCTCAACCATGTACTCCAACGTCTCTCGCAGCATGGCCTCTTCCCGCTGCCTGACAAGGATTATACAAGTAAGTATAAATGGTTTAGAAGAATGACAAACAGTAGTTTCGGGCGTAGAATACTATTGATGACCTTACGCCTGAAACGGTAATTTTTATATACGAGAAGAGGACTAACTGCCTTACATTCGACCCGTCCCGAGACTTCTATGATGGCCTAATAAGAACACAAGAACAGGACAATCTAAAAAGCAGCTTAGCCCTTCTCCCTCTGCGAAAGAACACCCACAACGAATGAGAATACTCCTCTTAGGCGAATATAGTAACGTACACAACACACTGGCACAGGGTCTGCGCCAATTAGGACACACGGTGACTGTGGTCTCGAATGGCGACTTCTGGAAGAACTACCCACGTGACATCGATGTAGCCCGACACCCTGGTCGACTCGGTGGACTGCGCCTATTGGCTAAAATCTATGCCTTGCTGCCCCGCCTGCGAGGCTATGATGTCGTGCAGTTCATCAACCCCATGTTCTTTGAACTTAAAGCCGAACGCCTCAGCTCGATATTTCGTTATCTGAAGAAGCATAATAAGAAGCTGATACTCTGTGGTTTCGGAATGGATTACTATTGGGTAGATACGTGCTCAACGACGATGCCCTTGCGTTATAGCGACTTTAATATCGGTAGCAAACTGCGCCAGAACGAGGAGGCTAAGGCCGAGCGCAAGGACTGGATCGGTACGGAGAAGGAACGGCTCAACATACTGATGGCGAACGAGTGCGACGCTATCGTGACAGGACTCTACGAATACTGGCGATGCTACGAACCGCATTTCCCGAAGAAGACGGTCTTTATCCCCTTCCCTATCGTGGTGGGTGAGCGGCCCAACATACCTGACACACCACCAGACCTCCTGAACCTCTTCATCGGAATTAGTAAGAGTCGGTCGGCTTATAAAGGTACGGATATCATGCTGCGAGCGGCCGAGACGGTGAAAGAACACTATCCCAACAAACTCAACCTTAAGCTTGTAACGGGTTTACCCTTTGATGAATACGTGCGTACGATGCTGGGCTCGGATGCTATCATGGACCAGCTCTACAGCTACACGCCCTCGATGAATCCCTTAGAGGCCATGGCCCACGGTATTATCTGTATCGGTGGCGGCGAACCAGAGAACTATGCTATCCTCAACGAGACTGTCCTCCACCCTATCATCAACGTCCTCCCCACCTACGAGAGTTGTGTGGAAGAACTCACAAAGATTGTCAACAACCTCTCTCTCGTCCCCTCTCTCCGCCGCCAAAGCTATGAGTATGTCCGCAAGCACCACGACTTTATCAAGGTGGCCCAAGCCTATATCGAATTGTATAGGGGGTTGTGAGGGAAGAGGGAGAAGTTTGCCTCACCCCCAACCCCTCTCCGAATGGAGAGGGGAGTAGTATGTGGAGTTACCCCTATTGGGCTGCTTGCATACTTCGTAAAGGTTTTTCTCTTACGCTGGAGAGTTCTTTCTCTCACAGAACTCACAGATTTAACAGAACCCATTTGCGCACTATTTCGATCCCACAGAACGCCTCCGGCATACAGAGTTCACAGAGGCCTTTCAACTAAGATTAGCTGTAACGTTCTGTGATATCGGTTGACTTAATGTCTCTGTGAGATGCTGTGTGTTCCGTTCATCTGTGTTCCTCTGTGAGAAAAAGAATATTGGAAACGTGTGGGGGGAGGTTTTTCTCTCACGCTGGTGAGTTTTTTCTCTCACAGAGCACACAGAGTTCACGGAGCTTTTTGGCGCACTGTTTCGAGCCCACAGAACGCCTCCGGCATACAGAGTTCACAGAGGCCTTTCAACTAAGATTAGCTGTAACGTTCTGTGAGATCGGTTGACTTAATGTCTCTGTGAGATGCTGTGTGTTCTGTTCATCTGTGTTCCTCTGTGAGAAAAAGAATATTGGAAACGTGTGGGGGGAGGTTTTTCTCTCACGCTGGTGAGATTTTTCTCTCACAGAGCGCACAGAGTTCACGGAGCTTTTTGGCGCACGTTTCGAGCCCACAGAACGCCTCCGGCATACAGAGTTCACAGAGGCCTTTCAACTAAGATTAGCTGTAACGCTCTGTGAAATCGGTTGACTTAATGTCTCTGTGAGATGCTGTGTGTTCTGTTCATCTGTGTTTTTCTGTGAGAAATAGAACGCACCCTCCATGTGAGAAAGAACGCTT
>QWCI01000351.1_pt1 | contig 18693 bp, 16 predicted proteins | sample 1972541 | NCBI WGS metagenome assembly QWCI01 (sample SAMN09866712, study PRJNA288562) | Human oral metagenome isolate term3_saliva, whole genome shotgun sequencing... | isolation source: mouth | host: Homo sapiens | place: USA: California | reverse complement strand
CTCTCGCCTTATTATTTCCTTATCTATCAAATATTTTAATTCCTGCATTGTGCTCTCCTTGTTTTGAGAGATTGTGTTCTTAATTCTTGGGTTAGATATGACTAATATCCTGACAATTATTATAGTGCCTTTTGCGGGCAAATTCGATACCGCACAAGCATTTTAAGAAAGCAAAGTTACTATAGAGTCAAAATAATACTATAACTCTTTTATGAAAAAGAAGTGAACAAAAAAAGCAGAGCCAAAGCTCTGCTTTTTCTTCTTACTGCTGAATTCCAAAACGCTTATTGAACTTATCAATTCTACCCTTAGCGGCAGCTGCCTTCTGGTTTCCTGTGTAGAACGGATGGCACTTGGAACAAATTTCCACGTGAATTTCCGGCTTTGTGGAACCTGTCACGAAGGTGTTTCCACAGTTGCAGGTTACGGTTGCCTGGTAGTAGCTTGGATGAATGTCTTCTCTCATAATTTCCCTCTTTCTGCATGGTTTCCAACCATGCGCATTCGTCTATCCGCAATCGGATTACTTGGTTTTCATAAAGCTAAATCGCTTTAGCCAAGATACGATACCACAGAAAAGAAAAAGGCGCAAGAGCTGAATTCACATTCTCTGTCTTCAAACATGAATTCACATTCTCTGTCTTCAAACAGATTTTCGTCTTAACGTCTTAACTCGCAGATTCTTATTTTCCGTATTAACTCCGGATGCTTGCTTTCCGTATTAACTCCGGATGCTTGCTTTCCATATTAAATAACGAAGTGCGTTTCGTCTTGTGTCAGATAGAATCCGAAGAATAGTTCGGCGCTTCTTTCGTGATATGAATATCATGGGGATGTGACTCTTTTAAGGAAGCGGCGGAAATCTTCACAAACTCGGAAGTTTCCTGCAAGGTCGGGATGTCCTTCGCCCCGCAGTATCCCATGCCGGCACGAAGCCCGCCGATAAACTGGAAGATGGTATCTTCCACCTTTCCCTTGTAGGAAACCCTTCCTTCCACACCTTCCGGCACCAGCTTCTTTGCCCCTGCCTGAAAATATCTATCGGAAGAACCGTTCTTCTCTTTCATGGCTCCGATAGAACCCATTCCGCGGTAAACCTTGTATTTTCTTCCCTGATAAAGCTCAAACTCACCGGGTGCTTCATCACAGCCGGCAAACACCGAGCCCATCATTACGGTAGAGCCGCCGGCGGCCAGTGCCTTCGTTACATCTCCGGAATACTGAATCCCGCCGTCCGCAATAATCGGAATTCCATATTCCTTGGCTACGGAATAGGCATCCATAATCGCGGAAATCTGCGGTACACCAATTCCGGCAACCACTCTTGTGGTGCAAATAGATCCGGGCCCGATTCCGATTTTCACACAGTCCGCGCCCGCTTCAATCAGCGCTTTCGTAGCCTCTTTCGTAGCAACATTTCCTGCAATAAGCGGAAGATCCGGATACTTGTCCTTTAGTAATCGAATGCAGGAAATAACATTTTTTGAATGTCCATGGGCGGAATCTAAAACAAGCACATCCACATGCGCCTTTAAAAGCTCCCCCGCCCGTTCCAGTACATCCGTAGTAATCCCGAGTGCCGCTCCGCAGAGAAGCCTTCCCTGCTTATCCTTTGCCGCGTTAGGATATTTCATCTGCTTTTCAATATCTTTTATGGTAATTAAGCCCTTTAAATTCCCTTCCTCGTCCACAATGGGGAGCTTTTCCACCTTGGCACGAGCCAAAATCGACCTCGCCTCCTCCAGAGTCGTTCCCTCTTTCGCCGTAACGAGATTCTCCGAAGTCATGCACTCCGAAATCGGGCGGGTAAAGTCCTCTTCAAAAACGAGGTCACGGTTCGTAATGATGCCGATGAGTTTCTTTCCTTCCGTGATTGGCACACCCGAAATCTTAAATTTCGCCATTAAGTCATTGGCATCCTTCAGAGTATGATCCTTTGTCAAGAAAAACGGGTCGGTAATTACGCCATTTTCCGAACGCTTCACCATATCTACTTCTTCCGCCTGCTGCGCAATACTCATGTTTTTATGGATAATGCCGATTCCTCCGCATCTTGCCATGCCGATTGCCATCTGGTGCTCCGTCACGGTATCCATTCCCGCAGAAATAAAAGGAATGTTCAAACGAATCGTCTTCGTCAAATTCGTGCTTAAATCCACTTCATTCGGGACAATGTCCGAATAATGCGGAACCAGTAAGACATCATCGAAAGTAATTCCCTCAGATATGATTTTCGCCATATTTCCCTCTTTTCTTTAACCGGACAAATGTATCGAAAAATATTTTTCAGTACTATAGCATAGGCGATTTTGAAAAACAATATTCTTAAAATCCGGAAAGACCGGAAGGTGAAATTTTCTTCAGCATTCACGTTCTGCGACATCCTAGTACTCTTGACTAAGCAGAAAATCCGCCATGTGCACAAGCTTTACCCCATTCACATTTCCCCCTGCCAAGTCATCCAGTGTCACCACGTACTTCGGATAATGGTCCTTAAGCTCCAAAAGATTCGCCAGCTCCCGGTCCGAATCCTCCGGAAGATTCCGGCAGACCTGTACATAGATTCGCTCATCCCGCCGAACCGCCACAAAATCAATCTCCTTCGTCTCCTTTTTTCCGATATAGACCTCATAGCCTCTTCGTTTCAACTCAAAGTACACAAGGTTTTCCAGCATGGAAGCAATGGACTTTGGGTTAAATCCCATCATGCAGTACTTTAAGGAAGAGTCCGCCAGATAAAATTTCTCCTGTGTTTTTAGGACAGACTTTCCCTGTAAATCATATCGGGGGCAACGATAAATCACGAAGGCTTTCTCCAGATAGCTTAAGTAGTTGTATATGGATTCAATGGAAAGGGAACGCCCCTCACTTTTCAGAAACTTGGCGATGGCATTGGCGGAAAAGGTTTTTCCTACATTTTCCACTACAAATTTAACCACACGCTGAAACAAATCCAGGTTTACAATCTTGTACCGCCTAGTAATGTCACTGTTAATGACAGAGTTATAGATTCCTTCCACAATCTGATAGGCGGAGCGCTCATCAAAATTACTGCGGGCTACGATGGGAAAGCCCCCCATACGAATATAGTCCTGTAAAAGCTCCTTTTTGGAACGGAGGTCTCCTTCCTTAAAACGTAAATACTCAGAAAAGGACAGGGTGTAAACCGGAATCAAAATATATCTTCCCGTTAAATAGCCGGAAATTTCCCCGGACAGCAGCCTGGAATTGGAGCCCGTCACATAAATGTCTGTATTTGCATCCTCCAAAAGACTGTTTATCGCCTTTTCCCAGCCTGTCACTTCCTGCACCTCATCCAGCAGAAGATAATAGCGGTCTTTGTCCCGTATTAACCGCTTTATCCCCTGATATATCTCCTTACTGCTCATTCCCTCTTTCAGTTCTTCCGAGGTATAACGAAGGCTAATGATATGATCCTCCGAAATTCCGCTCCGGATCAGCTCTTCCTTTAACATTTCCAAAATGGTGGATTTTCCGCATCGCCGAATTCCCGCCAGAATTTTCACCAAAGGCATATCCCTATACTGCTTTAGTGCCTGCAAATACTGAGGGCGCTCTATCCTATTCCGCTCTTTCATACTCTCAGCTCCTTATAAGACTTTCTTTTAGTCGGTATTATATCACAATAACACGGAAAAACTTCTGAAAATTTGTAAGTTTTTACTTCCAGATGGGAAAAAACTCTGTAAGTTGCTTTATTTCAGCAATGTACAGAGTTTTCCTTTGCTTGGATTTGAAATTCAGTATAATAAGAAAGAATCTATAGAAAGAGCATCTATGACAGAGAAGAATTCATAAAAAAATACTCTGAAGCTTTAGAGCAGTATAAATAATCAGGTATATATAAGAAGCTCTAAAGCCTGACTGTACAAAATTGCAGGTTAAACTTTAGAGCTTTTCTTATATTATTTATAATATTATCTATTTTTTTGCGAAATAACTTTTATAAGATCTTTATTCATCATTTCATAGGAATTCCATTGTTCTTCAGTACAAGGGAAATATGCTCTGGAATATAAGTCCTTTAACTTTTCCATAATTATTTTTGGCGTGAAACCGGTTTTTTCTAAAATAATCTTTTCTGTTACCGGAATCATCTGGTGGGCAACCATATTGCGGAGTGTTTCTTCCACAGTTCTAAGATCTCCTGCTGTATTTTTCACTAAGTCCAGAGAGTGATACGCCTGAATTAAAGCTAAGAAATGTGGGGAATAAACCGTCATTCTCTTATTTGGATCTTGAGAATTCATTTTTGTGAGAAGCACCGTATAAATCTTTTTTTCATTCTCGTCAGTTTGCTGTTGTAAGCTATCCAATTTCCAATATTTTACTTTTGAATCACTATAAACATTCTCAATGTATCTGGAGATTGGTAGTCCTAAGTCTTTCTCAATAATTTGAAAAAATAAATCCCAAATCACAGGGGTAAGGGAACGTATAAAGCCATCAAAGTCTCCCCTGGCAAGCTTTAACTGCATTTGTAGGCAATACTCAAAGACCAAGCAAGACTTCTCCGCTTCTTTTCCTCCGGCTTTTTTTACGGGAAATTGGAATTTTCCCTTGTTATGCTTTATAAAGCTTTCTACAGAATCCATATCCAAAAGACTTCTTTGTAATGCCATTTTCAAAAAGGCTAAATACTCTTCCGTCCGCTCTTTTGGCAAAGACTTTGCCAAAGCAAGTGCTCCTTTATAGTCATACTCTTGGATAAGCCTCTTGATTTGATTTTCCTGTATCATATAGGTAAAATCCGGAACCAAAACCTCTGTACAGCGATTGGTAAAGCCTTCTAAGTTATCGATATTGTTCTCCCAAGCTTCCTCCAAAACAAAGCCACTATGGCGATGCTCATTCATTCTTCGTACAGGAGTGGAAACCTGTATTACCTTACAATGGATATCCTGTAAAAGTTGCATACTGAGAAGACAGCCCTTCATAGCAGGTGTTCCGGAAGAAACATTTAGGAGCAAGGTATCTTCCTCTCCCAGTTCCTTCATACTATAGTGAATCCATCTCGGAAATTCCCTGTAAAATGTATTAAAGTCTTGGACTTCCGATAAACCCTCTCGTTCTATAGTCTCCACCTTCATATTTCCAATCTGATAAAGCTCTAAACTTGCATCCTCTAATTGTAGCTTTTGTATAGGTTGTAAAGCCTTCTCTGTAAGCTTTTCCAGCTGTTCGGGATTTTCCTGCTTCAAAAACTCCCTGTAAAGCAAATACAAAGACTTGATATAGCGATTATCTTCTTTATGAAATCGTAACATTTCCTGAGAAAGAAAGAGCACGATTCGCTCCGGACGGTAATTTCTTACAATGTGTAAGATCGCACCATCCTGATAGTTATCATTAGATAAGGGATCAGTCCCTCCTACAGGAGAAAACAGTATTTTACTCATAAAATTACTACCTCTTCATTTTCCAGTTTTTGATTTTGCCCAAAGAGAATCACTTCTCCATAGCCTGTCATCCAATAAATGCGGACACTATCCTCTTCCTCCAAGCTCATCTCCTTGTAACGCTTATAACTTCTTACCATCACCATCTGATTGGATATTTTTCCTGATACCAATTTTTTACTTAAGCCCGGACAGAATTCCGGGGACATATAGTCTTTGTCTTTCCACATGGACATGATTGGTAGAAGACACATACCATCCTTGTACTTTACTTGCAAACGATTTCCTTCAACCCCTACTACGGCACTCTGCTCACAGATGTACGTAGCTCATTTTTCTCTCCTTCTTCAAATTTTCTTGCAGAAAGATAGACGTTACTTTGCTCGTTCTACTTCCTTCTAACATCATAATTAAGAACTCTATTTTCTTATATATTAAGCAAAACACAAGAAAAGAAACTTCGTCCCCTATGGGGATCTTTTTTATTTCTATCGGTTTCAGTGACGCGCTCTCTACTCCTTTCTCCATGACGTTTCCGTCCCCTTTGGGGAGCTTTTTTATTTCTATTATTATCCTAGCGTCAATCGTGCGCTTTATGTTTCTGGGTTTCCGTCCCCTTTGGGGAGCTTTTTTATTTCTAGAAAGAGGTGAAATATGACCAACAAGAGTTTTTTTCCGTCCCCTATGGGGATCTTTTTTATTTCTATTGGAAAAAATTATGTTGCTTAGTCAAAAAACTTTGAATAGGTTTCCGTCCCCTTTGGGGTTCTTTTTTATTTCTATAAACAGTTAATGTTTGAGGAAGTTCCACAGGAAATTCGTTTCCGTCCCCTATGGGGATCTTTTTTATTTCTATCCTGTCCTATGGAAACCTTAGCGGGCATAGAGAAAACCTGCACTTTGCGGTGCAAAAAGTTTTCTCCGATAAAATCAGGAGTTCCGAAGCTTTTTAAGTGCTCTGTCTCCTGATTTTATGCCCTGCGGTGCAAAACTACGATTCTACTAGCTCTATCTTCCCCATCCCTTGATCGTAGATATGATTTAACTGAGGGAAGATTGGTGTTGTTCTGGGCGAAACACCCAGCTCTTTATCCCTATCATGATGATGGTCTTTAAAATTTTTCGCCAGTATTTCACTTACCAAACCCAAGCCTTCCTCTTGTAAAAGAGGATAGCTAACTGTTTTTGTACAGTAGCCGGCACCACCGCCAAGCCATACAATTCCCTTTTCAAAAGTAGGGCGTTGAAAATGCTTGTAGTGGTAATGATAGCATTGCTCATTAAAATAATCCAGTGCGGCTAAAATTGTATTTAGGGAATAGGGGAACACTTTCGAATCTAAGATTAAATCAAAATAAATCTCCGTTCCCGGGCGCAATACCTCCTTAAAGGTCGAAATGGCATTTGTTTTTTCCTGACCATCTCGAGAAACTCGAGAATCCCTTCTTCTCGTATTTCCTGAAAATAAATCCACCTTTTGAGCCAGATCCAAATCCATTAAGGATAAAGGCTGACTATCTCGTACCAAAAGTCCTCTAAAGATAGAACATACCGCATTCTTTTGATACTCCATTCTATTTCTGTCCTTTAACTCCAGCTGATGAAAGGCTAAAGTTTCCAGTTCTCCCGCTTCGTTACGCAAGCCTCTCTTTCCCCCATCAATTCTTCCATGCTTCACTGTACTGCGTATAGATTGTATTTTTCCCTCATCTATATCTCGATAGGAAAACATCCCTTCTTCGTCTCTACCCTCTATTTTATTTCCAAGAAGATAGGCTAAAAGTGCCGTGCGAATCATTCCTTTAATACTGGAACCGGGAATATAGGGGTTCCCATTTGCATCTTTTACAAAAGAATGAATTTCATTTAAGCTTGTATTCTCTCGTACGGAAATGCCATAATCATAGCTTTTCCAACTTTCCCAGCTTTCTCTGGGAATATTTTGATTTTGAAGAAAAGGAAATAAATTAGCATTTTTTCCCATGCCAAGAACATAGTCTTGAAATCGGTCCAGTAGCTTCTCCTTTTCCAAATAGGCATACATTTTCATCGAGTCTAAGACAAACACTTTATTCCTTTGTTTGTCATAAAGATATTCCGTTTTCTTTAATTGCTTCCCATCTCCCACATGAATCGGCCCAATTGCCGTAATTTTCATTCTGTAGCGTTTTAAATAGGGCGTCATTTTATTTTCTTCTATCTTAGGATTCATAATCATATCTCCATAAAGACCGCTTTTCCGTAACGGTAAACCGGATGATTTCCCCCATCCGATACATCAAAGATATCCCCTGAGAAAGGCTTCTTAAAACAGGAACCAGCTTGAAAGCTAAAAAAGTCTTTTTTTCTTCTTTGTTCTTTCGCATAGCTTTCAGAGTATATAAAACCGGAGCGCTTTTGGAGTAGATAAGACGCATCTTCCAAGATACTCTCCAGGTCTTCCTCCGCTTTGGCCATAGCAGAAGATAGAAGCAAATAACTACTTTCTTTTGTCTTTTTAGTCGGAGATTCGACTCTAGCGGAAGATAAATCATCTTCTTTACCTTTTCCGGCTAACTTGATTTTTTCAGATAATTCTTCTCTAAGGGCTTCTGCTGTAATGCTGAACTTTCCCTTTCCGGATGCTCTTTTTCCTCCGATTCCGACATAGGAAAGAGATTCCAGTAAATCTATAAGGAAATCTTCTACGTCCTTATCTTCTGTAGAAAAAATACAGTAAAGTCCCGCATCCTCAGCAAATTGGAATTGCTCCACTCGATAAGGCAGGTTGTCCTCATCCTCCAAAATCCGAACCATTTCCTGACTGAAGAAAGAACCGAAGTTTTGTTTCTTAAGCTCTTCCAAAGGGTCTAGCTTACCTTCTACATAGTCGGAAATCGAGTCTATGGAAAGGTACTTTAACTTTTTGTAGGCTTTCTTAAGAATAGAATGTTCCTTCTCTCGCCCCTCTTCCTCTCCCCTTTCCACCGGACACATAGGTTTGGGGAGAAAGTAGCAATACTCCTTCTTTCCTTTACTTCCATCTTGCTTCACAGAAAAAGGGAAGGCATCGGTAAATAGTAGCTTTTCTTCTTTAACATACTCTAAAAGAAGCTTTTCTTTCCCTTTTTTCATTGCTTCCAGAAATAGAGCCGAAAACAGGGTGTCGGCAGAAAAGCACATTTCTCCATCTTCCAACTTACTTTTCCCAAAGTGCACCGGAGTAGAAAAGCTAAATCGTATAATGCTATGATTCATTTTCCTCCTCCAATGCTATTAATTGATTGTTTAATTGATCCGCATATTTTTCCAAAGCCTCGTCTCCGTAAACCAAGCCGGCACTTAAGTTACAAAACCGCACTTGGCCATATCCTCTGGTTCCGCTTCCTCCAAGATAGTCCAATTCTAAAAGCTTCATGCCGTCAATAAGGCTTTGGAAGTCTTTCAGAATCCACTCTTCCTCTGTCCCTTGATAATATTCCGCGTGCTTATCCTTCTCTCTATCCGTTGTATCTTTTAATTCATAAAGTAATTTCAAGTTAAACTGCGTTCCGGGAATTACTCTTTCTAATTGTCTTGGATTTGCCACAGCGGTAAGTCTATTAATACTATTTTCAAATTTTACCTCTACCGGGCTTTCCAGACTATCCTGCTCCGCCAAGAACAAATCGGAAAATATCAATCTGCCTACACGAACATTTCCATTTTTAGCAGAACCGAAAAGCCTTAAGATTCCCTCTTCATCTTCATCCATATTTCCGCTTATTTTTTGATTTCTTTGTCTTGCCAAGAGACTTCTCATCTTTCCCTTTAGGCTGCTTCCGGGAATCATGGGTTGATTGTCTCTACTGTTTCTTACTACCGGAGAGTCCAACGCTCCAATAGCCGCAAAACTGGAGGAACCTCCAATATGAAGCCCTGTAACCACTTCCAGCTTTCCTTCAATTAAAATCTTTCCGTACATAGTATTCTCCTTTATCCCCATAACGGGATGTATTATCCTGATTTTATCAGTCCATCGATATGTAAATCTGCCGTCTGTATCTTCACACTCTAGTGGTAAAGCAGCTTTTAACTGTCTTTTCCTCCGTAAAAACGCTGAAATGCGACCAAGGATTCCATATATTTATGAAGCAGTAAGAAGCGTTCTTTTTCACCTACATTCCGTAAGGTCTCCGGCATTTCTTTATTTGTCTCTGAAGAAGCTTCTAAAATACCCTTTAAATTCATAAACAAAGAGGATCGAAGAAAGAATTTTTTGACTTTCTCTTCTCTTCCTGCCGCATAGTAGCAATGCATAGTAATCTCTCTGATTTTGCTCCTTACTTCCGAAGGTAAATCTCCGGAGTATTTCGCTCTTTGAACTACATTATAAATATCCGATATATTGGCCAAAATATTCCTGATTTGGGAGGTGGTAATCATGGCATTTTCAGCCTGTAATTCTTTAATTACTTTCTCAGCGTGGTCTAAGTAATTCTCCTCCGTAATCCAGAATACCGTTTCTTTCTCCTCTACCCTAGAAGCAGAAGAACTTCTGTTAAAGCTTCCGCCACGATTTCCTGCAAAGTTGGAAGGTCTCTTATTTCCTCCTCCGCCATATCCACCGGTACTTTTATACTCCATGTTATTCCCTCCTCCTGAATATTCTTTTTGTTTAAAGCTCTCTGAACTTTTCTTTTTAGCATCTATCGCCTTCCAATCAATATCCTTCATTTCCCCTCTGATACTTGAAAGATCCATATCTATTCTCCTTTTTCTTCCGCTTATTTTATTTCTTTTTCCGGCATCTTTTTTAAGACTTTTCACCACTTTCTATCATCGGTATCCTTTATTTTTTAGCTTTTTTGCTCTCGTTCTCTAATCAAATATACATAAAGATAGATCGCAAGAATCAGTTCATTTCTTTCTTTTTCCCGGGGAGCCCAGGTATAGATTGCATGAGCAAAGTCTTTATACAAGCTTTGCATACTTTCTCCCTTATCCTTTGGTTCCATTCGGGAAAGGTAGTAGGCTAATTTGGCTCGATTAAAGCCTTTCCCATTCCTGTCTCGAGCCTCTCTAAGCATTTCCAAGAGCCGATACAAAAATACCTTTCCATAATCGTTAGTGCTCCGGAAAAAACGCTCAATCTTCTGATACTTCTCTTCCAGTACTGTATTTCTAAATTGCGTAAAGGAATAGCTTTCTTTCTCTTCAAAAAGACAGATTCCGTTCTTTTTCTCTAAATTATGCGTTTTCGGATTTGTCCATTCTACTCGCTTTGCACTGTCTTCCAATTCTCCGGTTTCCACTGCCATCCTGTGAATAGGAAAGCTTGGAGAATAAAATCCTATACCGGCGGAAAAATGTAATTTTCCTCCTGTGAATCTTCTGAAGGCTTCCTGTAAGTCCAAAGCCACATCAATAACATCATTCCATGCTCCCACCAGGAATACGTCATCTCCTCCGGAATACACCACCGCAATGCTTCTTTTCTCTTGTTTCTGCACCGGCTTATTCTCTTTATCTTCTTTCCAAAAGCCTGCATCAAAAATGGTTTTGGAGTTGTTTGTTTCCTTTTTCTCTTCCTCTCTACCATTAGAATTTTTTCCAAATTCTTCAACTTTCTTATAAAAATGGTAGAGTTCTTTCTCTGATTCTGAATGTTCACTTCCTTTATCCCCTTGAATTACCTTTTTAAGATAAAGCTTAAAGAAAAGAGATAATTGTCTGGACAGGGTGGAGGTTCTGGATAATGTGTTAAACCGACCTCCCAGCTCCGGATTTCGGAATCCGCTTACAAAACTTGCTCCCAAATCATCCACATCCGCTCTCAGTACCGATAGTCTCTCTATCCCCTTGGCACTCTTGGCAAGACTTTGGAAGGTTACCGTCCTGCTTTCTTCATCCAATTCCTCCGACTCTGCATAGTCCGCTATCCAAAGCTTGGTGCTAAGCTTATTTCCCGTCTTATACTCGTTTTTTATATAGGAACGAACATAGGCTTCTTCTTTCATCCACTTGATTAGCTCTTTTTCTTCCTCTACCAGAAGAAGTCTGTTGGAAGGGAGGGGTAAATACTGCTCTTTTTTTAAGCTTTTAATAGCTTTGGCATTTTCCAATTTTTCCTGATCCAAGATGATAAAGCTGTTCTTCTTCTCCTGAAAAAGGGCTTTTGCAAAGCTCTCTAAGGCTCGGCAAATGGGGCAAGCCTCTCCTCTATGATTGGGAAGGGTCTCCACATTTTCCATACGATGGCAGATACTACATTCCCTTCCACCGGAGGTCTTCCCTTGATTTAAGCTTAAAATATCTTTTGCTGTATATCTGGCTCTCTTTTGTTTACTAATTTCCTCTGAAACCCTACGATAAAGTGCTGCATAGGACTCTGTATTACCGGCATCCTTATTACAGAGGATATTGGCAGAACATTCCGCATAGCCGTCTGCCATAAAAAGGGAAATATCAAATTTTTTCAAAAACCACTGATTCAGTTCTTCCTTAAAGGACTTTAAGCTTGTCTTTATTTTTTCCGTATTGGGAAGAAGCAGGTAGGCATGCCCTCCCCCCTGATACAGTAAAGATGCTCTGGATAAGCTAAGCCGTTCCAAAAGCTCATCCATCACATGCTCCATCATGATTTCCAGATAAAAGCTTCTGGCTCTTAAGCCCTTTAAAGCGCCTTTACTACTGATGGTGTAAATAAAGGACTGAATTCCGGACACATCCATGGAATACAAAAGAAAGGAAGGGGTATCCCAAGCCTCCTCTACCTGTTCAAATACATAAGATTTATAATCGGAAATATTCTTTTCTTCTAAGTATTGGAATACACACTCAGAAAATGCCGCTGTAAGCTTTAAATGGTCATAAAGAGAAATATCCTCCTGCTCCTGCACCGCCGTAGAAGAAGGAATAAAGGATAAATTTGCTTCCAGTAAGGACAAAAGAGAGGAAATGTATTCTTCCCTAATTTCCATACCTCTTAAGTTGTCTCGAAGATTTCTTGTGACTTCTGTATAGAAAATTTCATCATTTTCTCTTTGACAAGCTGCTCTGTTTTCCGGATAGGCAATAGGATTCTCCGGATTTAAAATTTGTCGAACAAAATGCCATTTTCCTTCTTCCTCATTATCTTTACTCACACCATTAAAGACCTTAAATACGGACGCCAAAGGAACAGAGCTATCAAAACAGAATTGCTCTTCTCCTTCGTTTTCCTTATCTCTCCTGTCTGCTGCGGAGGCCATATTATCTGCAATATAGCTTAGATAGGCTAAAGAATCCGGGGCTAAATCCTTTGCTCTCTTCAATGCGTCTCCATGATGATAGCGTATGCAATTCAGGATTTCTGTTTCTTCCGCCCAGTGAATGGCATCGTCCTTAGTTCTTCCATCTCCTTCCGGGCTAGAATTGCCGTCAAGAGAAGCTATAAAATCTCCTCCGATTTTACTAAGGGTTTCTCCCTCTCCCCCGGCTCGTTGCACTGCTTTTCCAATGTCATGCAAGAGACTTCCATATATTAGTTGGACTTGTCGCTTTTCCATACTCATTCCTCTCTATTGGTTTTTATTTTTTGATATAGCTGTTTTTCCTCCGGATTTCAGCTATATATATTTCCTTTGCAATTTTACTTTAAGATTTTCCTTTAGGCTTTTTCTCTTTTATAATCATTTTCCTCCATAAGCTTTAAGGCCCCCATTCCTAAAGCAGTCTTAATGCCTACTCCGGAATATTCTCCAAAACGAAATAAAAATCTGGCAAAATTACATAAAGCCTGTGTCCCCTTCATTCTCAAAGTCAGTGTTCCGGTAAATGCAGGAAGCTTATGCCCTTCCAAATAAAAGACCGTACTGCGTAAATGATACTGACTTACCAAAGCATCCTCCACCAGGGCATTCAGAGTTTCTTCATCCTCGCCCTCTTCTCCAAAGCCTGCCTCATCATACTTATGCATGAGATTTTTGAATAAAAGCCGTAAATCAGGATAATGGATATAGTTTCCATTTTGCTTAAAACAGGTCGGGCTTAAAAATTGCAGGGAAATGTATGGATTCGCTTTTTCTGTATAAAAGGCGGAGGTCAGTTGCTGAAAGGGAAATTCCTCATAATTTTTTTCCACTATTCTCCCATGAATTCCCTGCTTTTTCAGGGTGAATTCCTGTACGGAAAGAAGGCAATTCTTTAAAATACCTTCTACCATTCCTTCTGTAAATGCAGTCACCACCCAATAATTCCCCTCTTTGGAAAGCTCCAAATGCTGGGTATAGGAATGTAGTCCTCCACTATGAAGCTTTTCCACTAAATCTGTCTCGATTAATTCCATTAAAAGCCCATGAAAAAGAGAGGACATGCCGATAGATAACCTTTCCTCTGTTTCCAATTTCATCCGTAATCGTGCCAGTACCATCTTTTTCTCCTAAGCCCCCTAATTTCCAATGAATTCATTTATATGTTTGTGCTTATTTGTTGATATTCACGAGTATAAACCAGACTTATCTTTTTATCTATTATGTAATTTTAATATAATTTCCGCTCTTAAGTTTTTTCTTTATCATCCAACAAAAGCTCTACTCTTTTTTCCAGCCTTTAAAGAGGAGGAACTGGCAAAGGACTGCTCTTCCACCGCCTTACGGGTAGCATCGTCCATCACATAGGCATCCTCAGAAATAGGACCGCAGGCCTCCTGATAATTTGCAAAATGATTCTTACAGGGAAGAGGTTCGCAACTCTATAAAAGTTTTGGTCACTATCTTTCCGGATATTCCTATATTTTTCAAAAACAAATTTTATCTACAAGATAAAATAATATCTTGCTATGAAAAAAATCCCCCCTAAAATGGATCTTATATTGATAATTTCCATATAAGAATTTGTCATAACCGTTCTTTAAATCCTCTTAATTTTTTGAATTAGTTGTCGATAAAATAGGTAGCATAAATTTAATTCCGAGCCCGTTTTCTGCATTTTTTCCTTTTGCAGGAATAGGTCCCAAGGAGGGGTAGAATGAAAAAATGGAACCAATCGACAAAGTTAAACTTTTACTCAATAGGCGTAATCCTGATGTTACTCCTAACCACATTTGCGACAGTGCTCAGTATCCTTGCCTCAAGACAGGCTGATCAAAATGCGGACAAACGCTATGCACTGGTACTGGCGGCCAAGCAATTTTCCACGGCAAGTGTGGATCTGACAAGACATGCAAGATCTTATGCGTCAACCTTAAATACTGATTTCTTGGATAAATACAATAATGAAATTAACGTCTATAAAAACCGCGAAAAAGCAAGAGAAATCATGAATCAGTACGGGATTAATGAAACGGAAGACAAAGCCATGCACGCCATGGAAACAGCTTCCGCAAATCTTGCCGATATCGAAACGGAGGCCTTTAATTATGCCGGAAAAGGCGATTCGGAAAATGCGACAAAACTGATGTACAGTCAGGAATACCTAAACGGAGAAGCTGAAGTACAGAAGCAATACAAGATTTTCTTTGACAGTATCGTGGGAAGAACCGATCTCGCTATGGAAGAGGCAATACGGACCTCCACCATTGTCCAGGATGTCAGCATCTGCCTTCTGATTCCCTCCATGATATTTATTTTCATCATGATGATTTTCGTAAAGAAAGATTTGATGAAACCGCTCATTGCCATTAAATGCACCATGCAAAAGCTCAGTGAGGGAAAACTTAACGGTACACACCTGGATCTTCCTGTAGACCATACCGAAATGGGACAGACTGTAAACTCGATTAAGGAAATGGTACGGCAGCTGAAAACCATTATCCGCGATATGCACAGCCTCCTGTTTGCCATGGCAGACGGAAATTTCAGAATAGAGAGCAACTGTAAGGAAATTTATGTAGGAGACTATGCGGAAATATTGGAATCGCTTACCCAGATTCAGGATAAGCTGAAAACAACATTACAAGGTATTGAAAATGCATCTCAACAAGTAAGCAGTTCCGCTCAGGAAGTTTCTCAGGGAAGTGAGGTTCTCGCACAAGGCTCCGCACAGCAGGCAAGTTCACTGGAAGAGCTCTCCGCAACCGTTTCTACTGTATCCGATCAGATTAAAAATAATGCGGAAAATGCGGAAACCGCCACCAACCTTTCCCGTATCACGGAAGAAGAGCTTAAGGAAAGCAGCGAGGAAATGAATGCCCTGAGTCTTTCCATGAATGAAATTAACGGCACCGCACATCAAATCAGTAACATCATTAAAACCATCGATGATATTGCATTCCAGACCAATATTCTTGCTTTAAACGCCGCCGTCGAAGCGGCTCGTGCGGGAGAATCAGGGAAAGGTTTTGCCGTAGTCGCCGATGAAGTCCGTAATCTGGCAGGGAAGTCTGCGGAGGCCGCAAAAGATACCACAGCTCTCATTGAAAATACAGTCCGCTCGATTCAGGAAGGCACAAAACTGGCCGATAAGGCGGCAGCTTCTCTTGAGAAACTGGTGAACAGCTCTCGTGAAATGAACAGTAAAATCATGGAGATTGCCAATTATTCCACCCAGCAATCCGGTTCCGTTTCGGAAATCGCACAAGGTCTGGAACAAATTTCCTCCGTTGTACAAAACAACTCCGCTACTGCGGAAGAATCCGCTGCGACCAGCAATCGTCTCTTTGACCAAGTGAAAAACATGGATGAACTTCTGAGTCATTTTACTTTATAAGTATCTCATCAAGAAGCCGGGCATTCCTCTTTTTGAGGCATGCCCGGCTTCTTATATTCTTAACGAACGACATAGGCGAAACCGGAGCCATCTTGATAATGGGCTTTAGTCCTATCAGGGCTGACATTTGAAAAATGTCAGCCCTGATTCTTAATGCTTCCCTATGAAAAGCATGCAAAAAATCACAAAAAAATAAGCGGATAACGGGAATCGAACCCGCCTCACCAGCTTGGGAAGCTGGGGTACTACCAATGTACTATATCCGCACTTTTTAAGTATAAATTTATTCTTTGAAAAATGCAATAGCCGTTCCGAATTTACAGTACAAAAAAGGCGGTACATATTCCGCTCTTTTTTCCTATACTTTTGGGTTCTAAGAGATTGTATTGTGGCTAAATTCAATCTATAATATAGCCATATTTAGGAGGAACTGTCTATGAAAATTATTCCCATGAGAGATTTAAAAAATACGGTAGAGGTGGAAAAGCATTGTGTCAAAGAGCAGGGTCCTGTTTATGTTACCAAAAATGGTTACGGACGCCTTGTGGTTATGGATATTGAGTATTATGAGAAAACCATGCAAAAGATGTATGAAGCAAAAGCCGTTATGGAGGGACTGAAGGATCTAAAAGAGGGAAATATCGAAGATGGAGTCGATACGATTCGCAAATTAAAGGAGAAATATGACCTCTAATTATCAGTATCATTTTACCAAAAAAGCAGAAGCAGACCTGGATGAAATTCTATCCTATATTTCCGTTGAACTTTCTAACCCTGAGGCAGCAGCAAGCTTTTTAAAGGATTTACTGACAGTAATCGCTTCTATTTGTTCTGTGCCTAAAATTGGTAGCATTGTGGAAAATGAATTTCTCCCTAATAGAGAAATAAGAAAGTCTCTTGTGGGAAACTACGTCTTATACTATCTTCCTGATATAAAGGAAAAGAGAATCTATGTTCTTCGCTTACTTTATGGTCGAAGAAACTTAGATGAACTGGTAAGGGAAATAAACAATTTTTAGTACCAATTTAACTCATTTCCTCTCTTACATGCCTAGAGGGACTCTTATTTCATTCCAAGAACGAAAAAGAGCGGTTTTACCGCTCTTTTTCAATGATCCGTTTTATTCATTTTTGGCATGGCTACCGCCCCAAATAAAGTCTAATCACATTTTATTCCTTTATCCCAGCAAAGTCATCACTACTGGTACGACAACGACGAACAGCACCGTACTGATGGTTACCACATTGGTGGAAAACTCCACATCTCCGTCTCCCTGACTGGCAAGAATCGGAAGAACCGCAAGAGCCGGCGCGGCAGACTGAATCACGAAGGTATTGAACTCCTTCGTGGGTAAGCCCTTTCCGGTAAAGTAGAGTAAAACATACATAATAACCGGAGCCAGAATAAAGCGCCCCAAAATCGTCACCACGGTATCCTTATCAAGGTGGATACTCTTTAGCCCTGCCTTTGCAAGGATAATACCGATATAAATCAAAGACAAGGGCGTTACGATGTTTCCGATGTAGGTCAGGGTATTTCCTGCGAAGGTCGGTACCGGAATCCGTAAAACGAGGAATACCAGTGCAATCAGGAACCCCACCAAAGGTGCCGGTAAAAGCTTCTTCCAGTCAAACTTTGTTCCTTTTTTCTTTTCTCCTCCTACACTGTCCGTAGTCATGATGTAAACTCCCAGCGTCCAGGTAGAAATTGTATTTGTAATATAGTAAATCAGAAAATAGGGAAGCGCATCGTCTCCGAAGAGAGCTATATTTAACGGCAATCCGATGAAAATGGTGTTGGCATTGACAAAGGTGTTAATCATGGTGCCTCGTCTTCCGGCACGCACACCAAAAACTTTCACTGCCAAAAAGCCGAAGACATAGGTCAGTGCAAAGGCGCCGAAGGTGTACAGCAAGCCACCGGAAAGGCTAATGAGCTTATCCACGGTGAGATACTTTAAGACCGAGACAAAGATAGATACCGGTAAGGCCACATTCATAATCAGGCGGGAAAGGTTCGGCCCGAAGCTTTCCGAGAACCATCCTTTAAGCTGTAAAATATAGCCCAGAGCAATGATCACAATAATAGGAATAATGCTCTGAATCGAGGTGAGAAATACAGTCATTTTCCCCTCCTTTACTGATACTTCGGATACCACTTAAAGTCATGCACTGCCTTCACCATATCCTGTTCCTTTGCGCGGGCAAGTCCCTGCTCCTTCGCTTTCTTTGCAACCGCTTCCGCGACCTTGATGGAAACCTCGCCCACATACTTGAAAGGCGGAAGTACCGGTGCACCGGGCTTTGTGATATCGGTAATGCCGGAGAGAGAGTCTGCAGCAGCCGCAATCATTTCATCGGTGAGGAGACTCGCCTCCGATGCCAGCATACCAAGCCCCAGTCCCGGATAGATTAAAGCATTATTGGCCTGTCCAATCACATAGTTTACGCCTTTATAGGACACATCATCTGCCGGAATACCGGTTGCCACAAAAGCCTTTCCGTCAGACCAGTGAATTAAATCCTCCGCGCTGGCCTCTGCAAGCTTTGTCGGATTGGAAATCGGGAAAATACAAGGACGCTCTGTGTTCGCACACATTGCTTCTACCACTTCTTTTGTGAAAGC
>QWCI01000362.1_pt1 | contig 18717 bp, 21 predicted proteins | sample 1972541 | NCBI WGS metagenome assembly QWCI01 (sample SAMN09866712, study PRJNA288562) | Human oral metagenome isolate term3_saliva, whole genome shotgun sequencing... | isolation source: mouth | host: Homo sapiens | place: USA: California | reverse complement strand
TTATTTCTGAAATAGAAAAAAATACAAACTTACCTAAAGAAGTTAAAGAAAAATTAATTGAAACTATTGAAAATACTACTTCTTCTGATGAGTTGAACAACTTATTAGATAAAGGAAAAACTATAGATAAAGAAATTAAAGATAACAAAAAACTAATTGAAGAAAATCAAGGGTCTAACTTATCTGACAAAGAAAAAGAAGAATACAATAAAGCTTTAAAAGAACTTATTGATGTTTTATCTAATCCAAAATCAACTAAAGAGGAGATTTCAAAAGCTAAAGAAAAATTATCTACTATAAAAGATAAAGTTGAAGAAAACAACAATATTAAAGAATTAGAAAACATATTATCTAATTTAGACAAAGAAATGAATTTATCAAAAGCTAAAGAATTATTAGAAAAAATTAGTTCTAAACTAGACAAAAATAATAATAATTCTAAAGAATTAAAAGATATCTTATCTAAACCAGAGTTAACAAAAGAAGACATTGTAAAAGCTAAAGAATTATTAGATAAAATAGAATATAACAATAAAATTACTGAATTGAATAATTTATTATCAAGTGAAGAAATAAATATTTCACAAGCTAAAGAACTGTTAATTTCTATTAAAAACAAATTAGATAAAAACAATGTAATCTACAAAGAATTAGAAAATATTTTATCTAAATCAGAGTTAACAAAAGAAGACTTCTTGAAAGCTAAAGAGTTATTAAGTAAAGTTAACAATGTTCAATCTGATAAAGGTGTATCTACTAAAGTTAAAAACAATAGTAAACCTTTAGAAAATAGTAAGCCATCAGAAAACAATAAAACAGAAAAACAATTAGACAACAATGTTAACAAAGAAACTAACAAAGATAATGGAAAATTTGTGTCTGATGATTCTAATGTTAACAAGGAAACAAAAGATAACAACTCAAGCATAACTAAGAAAGAAGATTTACCTAAAACTTCATCTTCTATGTTATCTGTAGTAGGTTTATTCTCAATCTTTGGTTTAAGAAAAAACAGAAAAAAAGATAAATAATACATTAAAAAAGAGTACACAATTAAGTGTACTCTTTTTGTTATCAAAAAATGTGTTTTTTAAAAATATTTTCGTTTGCTCAGAATCGATTTCAAATTTTCAATGTTGATATATCAACGTTTGTAGCACCTGAAAAAACGCTAAAAATGAGCAAAAATGCTATTCACGTATAGTAGTCGAGACATAAGCAAAAAATCGCTCAGAATCGATTTATTTGATTTTTTCACAAGTGTTGACAAATAAAAATAATAATGATATAATATAAATATAAAAGATAAGAAAGAGAGAATAAGAGAAATGGAAAAAATACATAATAACTTAAACATAGAAAACTTAGTACAAACAGATTGGATTAATCAATTTAATAAAAAACAACAAGAAGAAATCTTTAAGGGTTTAGAAAAAGGTTTAGATGTTTCAATTTATGCGAATAAAAAACTTACTTGTAGAAAAATGGAAATAATCAGAATGGGATTAGAAAAAAAATTGGATGTTTCAATATATGCTAATCCAAAATACACTTGGGAACAAATGGAAGAAATAAGATGGGGCTTAGAATTGAAAGTTGATGTTTCTATTTATGCTGCCCCAGATTTCAATGAATATCAAATGAGAAATATTGGATGGGGATTGAAATATGGCGTAGATGTTTCTTGGTATGCTAAAAAAGATTTCCATAGTAAACAAATGAATGAGATTTTAAATGGATTAAACAGTAATTTAGATGTTTCTCATTATGCTAATCCAATTTATTCTTACAAACAAATGTCAGTTATAAGAGAAGCCTTAGAAAAGAAATTAAATGTATCAGTTTTAAAAAATCCAAAATTAACAATAGAAGAAATGGAAGCACTTTCTGTTCTCTTAGAATTCGATTGGATTTCTTCAGATAACAATGAAAAATTAGTTATTGAAAAACAAAAAAGTACACTTTAGTAGTGTACTCTTTTTTTTACTCTGAAAAACAACTTTTTAAAAATATTTTCGTTTGCTCAGAATCGATTTCAAATTTTCGATGTTGATATATCAACGTTTGTAGCATCTGAAAATTCGCTAAAAATGAGTAAAAATACTTCTCACGTATAGTAGTCGAGACTCAACGTAAAAATCGCTCAGAATCGATTTATTTGATTTTTTACTTCAAAGTGTTAGTAGAATAAAATCTATCTAAAATATTATAAACAGCTTCATTTTTTATAGAACATTGTATTCTTTTTTGATTTTTATGATCTCTCTTAAAATTAATATTAATTATAGATTCTTTCTTATCCCAAATGTTCTTATATGTAATTGCCTTTTCTTTAAAATAATTGTCATCTTTGTAATCATTTGTAATTCCATCAAAGAAATATTTCAACAATTCAATCAAATCTTTATCAAATTGAGATTTCCAAAAGTTAGCATTGATAAAGAATATTTTTTCTTTCACTATGTTATCTTTGAAGTTATCCCAGAAGCCAATAATTAAAATAAAATCTTCTTTGTTGTTAGCATTTCTAAAGATGTCACCCATTTCAACAGAAGTCCCTAATTTTTTAGTTTTAATTGAAACTGGAATATTCCCAAAATAAGCATCCCATTTGTGAACATAGGAGTCTGTTTTCTTTAAATTATATTTTTCAATGGTTTTTCTTTCATATTCAAACCCGTGCTGTTGTTTAGCTTTCTTCATATTGCCAATTCCTTTCAATTTCTTTTATTAATTCATTTTTTGATAATGACCTTGGACCTGTTGTTTTATCTTTTTCTTTGAAATGTAAACTATTAATAAAATCAACAAATTGTTCACTACTAAGATAACTTTTGTTTTTTATAAAATAATTACTACTTTCAGAATAGTTTAAATCAAAAGAAGCTAAACCTGTGTTCCCACCTACTCGTTGAATCCTAAAATCAGCATTTTCTTTTGTAGTAAAATCAAACAAATCAGATTTATTTTTCTTTTTATTAATTGTTCTTTTTTCTTCTGTTTTTTTCCAAACTTGAAAAACACTCGGAACAACTATTTTTTCTTCTCCAATATTAAATAAACATTCTTCTTTAGTTAGTTCTAATTCTTCTTGTAACCTGAAGTTAACAGGTACTTTATCTTTCATAGACTCTTTCATAAAAGATTTAGGAAGAATAAAAGCAATAGTGTTAGCAAACGAGGATTCTTTAATAAACTTTAAAGCTAATGAACCATTTTTTCCATAAGGGGGATTTCCTATTACTAAGATGTTTTTATAATGTTTAAATTGTTCTTTATCTAATGTGAACCAATCTTGTTGTTTTATATCTGCAGATTCTGGAAATAAATCAAAAGCTAATATATTGTTGATTTGTTTAGAAAAAGCACCATCACCAGCAGACGGCTCAATAATTAGATCATATTTATTTATATTAATTCTATTTATTAACTTCTTTGCTAACTTTGTAGATGTATAAAATTTATTTAATTCTTTTCTGTTCACTTTTAGCTTTCCTTTCTTTAATATGTCTCTTATTTATTATTCCATATTTTTGATAGAAAATTGATATTATTTTTATAATAAACTTATGTAAGTTTATTGTGTTATTAGTTTTTGTCTAAGTAGTATTTTTATTATACTCCTTAGTATTTTTCTCTTTAAGAGTACACCTAAAAAGTGTACTCTTTTTAATATCTTAAAAGAAAAAGAACTTTAATTCATTTTTTTGTTGTCAAACAAAAAAATAAAAGAGTTAACTTTTAAGTTAAGTTGGAATTATTCAATTATCAAAAAAATACAATAAAAATAATATTGTAATATTTTTGATTGGTTATTGAATAATTCCATTTTTCTTTTATTTTTTTTCTCTGAAAAAAAATGAGAAGCATTTTTTTGTTTTTTATTTTTCCCTTTTTATATACTTTTTTATAGGGTCAAAAATAATGCGTTTTAAGTCTTGGTACTCTAAGCGTGAAGTCAGTTCGCCAGATATACAGAAATTTCGAATCTCCTATACAGAAATTTAAAATTACCTATACAATTTTTTCAAATCACCTATACAGAAAATTAAAATCACCTATACAGAAATTTCGAATACATTCAGTCATCAAGACAACATAAAAAACACAAGAAATATAAAAATATTTGATACATTTAATGGTTAAAAAATGACAACATTGTTGACACTTTTTAAAAAAAATGCTACAATATAATAGATATTTCAAAAGCAGAAAAAAAAAGAAAGGAAAACAACTTGATGAAAAAGAAGATAATTGTATGGGCATTATTTGATAGTGGAAATGGATGTTATAAACAAGTAGCAGAAAACTATGAGGAAATGGAAATCTTTAGTATAGGATTAGATGTCTTAAATAAGAACAGTCATTTTATACATTTAAACTTAGCACAATATGAATATGATTACACAAAGAAAACAAATGCTATCTTTGAGACATTAGATAAATTACCACATCCAGATTTAATAATAGCAAGTCCACCTTGTGAAAGTTGGTCTGTAGCAAGTGCGATGAAAAATGGAAATGCTTGTTGGAAGCAAGAAAAAATAGAAGAAGGTTTATTTAAAAACAAATCAGCGTTATCTAAGTTTACTATAAGAGAAAACAAGGATTATGACAATTATCAGTTTTATTATGATAGACAGTTTATTAAAAGAATTAATGGAGAATTGTGTACATTTAATTTAATTCAGATAATAAAAAGATATAATCCAAAATATTATATTATTGAAAATCCTTTAAGTAGTAAAATATGGGATTACATTAATGATGTAATTGGTTTCGAGATACCTTATGATAACCCTACAAAATATGGAAATTATGATGATTATCCAGTTTCAAAACCTACAAAGTTTAAAAGTAATATAGAACTTGGATTACTAAATGAAAACACTAAGAATAAAATGAAGTTTACTGAGTGGTCTAATGATTACAATGAACGTTCAAATATTCCTTTATCTTTAGTTAAATCTATTTTTGATAAGATTGTTGAATTAGAAAGTTATGAATAAATCGTGGAATAGAAAACAATTAACTAAAATGTTATTTCATTCTTTTGTAGAAACTATAGCTGACTTTTTAATAGTTTTAAAAAATGTAGAAGAATGTAGAAAAAGGAAGTTGACAAAGTAGAAAAAAGATGATATTATATAAAAAAGTAAAAAAAAGCAAGAAAGGAGTGAAAAAGGATGAAGGAGAAAAAAGTCTTTAGGATGTATAAAACAAAAGGGAGCGAAAAATTACTTCCTATATATAACAAATTGCAAAAAGAGTTAAATTTAATATTAAGCAACAAGTTTTATAAAGAAGAATTAATGAAAATAGATTTTACATATATAGACGAGAAAGCTAAAGAGAGAACTAAATTATCAGGTACAATAAGAGATGAGATAACAGGAATAATAGGAAAGAGATTAGTAGGAGAAGTGCCAGACAGTTGGTATGTAAGGATATTGATTCACAATATAATAAGTCTATTAAAATCCAGAAAAGAACAAGTAGAAATATATGAACTATTAAAAGCTAATGCTTATAAGATTGATAGTGAATTAAAAAAGAAATTAACAGAGAAGAAGCTATATCCAAGTAGACCATATTTAGAGACATTAGCAGAGGCGAAGAAGATACCAACATTACCAGATAAGAAAGTATTTATATTAGATTTTTCAGCTGCAGATAAACAAATGTTTAGGATTGGAAAAAATGGAAGAAGTTGGGAAATAAAGATATATAGTAAAGAAGAAAAAGAAAAATACGATTTAGAAAGTCAATGGATAGAGATAGAAACATATTTACCAATATATATAAGAGAAGGGTTTAAAGGAGAAGCAGCGAAGCCACAATTTTATATAGATAGAAAAGACAATAGTTTTGTATGTGCTATTCCTTGTAAAATTGAAACAATACCAAATGAATATAAAAATATAATGGGAGTAGATATAGGAAGAATAAAACCTTATTCAGCGACAGTAATAAGAAAAGATGGAAGTATATCAGATGAATATATACCAACAGAAGAACTGATGAAAATGAGTAAGAAATTAGATAGATTAGAAACGCATATAGACTGTGTATATAAAAAATACAGTAGTTCTAAAAAGTATGGAAATTTCACAACAAGACAAGCTAAGAGAAAATTAGATTATCAATATGGAAAAAGAAAACGAACAAATTTAAAGTATCAAATAGCAAGATTGATAGCAGTAGAAGTGGTAAATATAGCAATAAAAGAAGAATGCAAAGAAATACATATAGAGAATCTAAAATGGGTAAAAAACAAAGCAGGAAAATGGAATTTTTCAGCTATACAACAATGTATAGAAGAAGTAGCAGAGTTGTATGATATAAAAGTAGTAAAAGTAAGTGCGAAGAATAGTTCAAAAGAACATCCTATTACAGGCGAAATAGGAAAAGTAAATGACAGAGAAGTAAGATTTAGTACAGGACAAGTAATAGATAGAGACCAACTAGCAGGACTTAATTTAGCATTAAGAAAACCAAAAGGAGAAGAAGCAAGAAAGATAAAACAATTAAATAAAAGAAAGGAGAAAAAAATAATACGTCTAAGTAGACAATCTAATTTTAAAAGAATAAAGAAAACAGCTATTCCAGATAAAAAAATAAACAAAAAGAAGAATGTGAAAACCGTTATGTTCTCACACGATAAAGTAACAAATTCTTATACAATCGTGAATGTTTTTTGTGTATCTCAAAATAATTGTTATAAAGACAATAATATACATTTTATACATATTTATGACAATTTTACACAATAAAACGTACGGTAAACTTAGATCCTATTTATGTAGGAATAAAATATTGGTTTTTAAATATGTTTATGTTTGTAGAAGGTTGGATTGTTTCCTTAAGTGAGCTTTTGAATTCTCATATATCAAGGAATATAGGATTAAAAGAGAAAAATCCAAATAAAGATAATGAATTTCTATTTAAGAAAACAGTTATTGGAATATTAATTAATGTTTTTGTTATTTATTTGATTTCTAAATATCTTTTATTCTTTTTACCAGATGAGATTTATCAAGGATTAATTAATATTTATATTTATATTTTTGCTACTATAGAGTTTATAACAAAATGTAGATGTTATCTTTGGTTTTCTGTAAGTAGAACTTATTCTCAAAATATAAATGGGGTTATTCAAGTAGTGTTTTTAATTCCCTCTATATTTTTAAATCCTTTATTATTATGGCTATTTTTATATAAAACAAATATAGGTTTATCTTCTATATTTTTAGCACCAGCTATAGTTGGAATAACTCAGTTTTTAATAATTGAATTGCTTTTTAAAGAGAAATTGTTGACAAATAAAAGTAATAATGCTACAATATAAGTATAAGAAAAACGAAAGAAGGAATAAGAAAAATGAACTTTAAAAAAATAACTTTTACAAAAGAAGAACAATTGAACTTTGTTGGAACAAAAAAAGTTATCTATAGTTATCTTAAAGATAACAAAGAATATTTATCTGAAACAAAAAATATAATTTTTTTAAATAAAGAAAGCGTTAATGATCTGTTGATTAGTAATTTACTAATAAATGAATATAATGTACCAGTTTTGAGAACTGTTGATGCCGAAGAAAAATACTATGAAGTTAATCAAGTTTTTGAACAGTTTGAATCTTTAGATATAAAAAACATTATAAAAATAATTCCTTTATTACAAAGCTTACTTATAAGCAATAATGATGTTATCTTTGTAAAATTTGATAGTTCAACAGGAACTTTAAATTATCAAGAAATGAATAGTAAAGATTTTGAAACTATTGTTGAAATAAAAATTGAAAATCTTATGTTTTTAGAAAATGTTGAATCAAATTATAATGTAGCCTTGAAAGCTATTAGAAAACTAACAGATGAAGAAAAGAAAGAAATAATTCGAGAAATATTAGAATAGTTTTGGTTTTTAATGTTGACAAATAAGAATAATAATGTTATAATATAAATAACAAGAAACAATGAAAGAGAGAACAAAAAAATGAACTTTGAGAAAACAACTTTTACAGAAGAAGAACAATTAAACTTTATTGGGACAAGAGAGTTTCACTACAACTTTTCAGAAACTTTTACTGGATATAACTACATAACAAAAACTATTGTTTATTTAGAAGAATGTGCCAGTAATTTATTAATAAGCAATTTATTAGAAAAAGAACTAAATATAGATGTTTTAATTAATGTGAAATATTATATGAGTGAAAGAAACTCTTATTTTAGAGATAATCATAGTTTCCAAGATTATGTTTCATTTAAAAACTTGAAAAAGTCTGCTATGTCATCTTTATTAGAAAGTTTAAAAAACAAGTTTACTGGAGATGTTATCTTTGTGAAATTTGATACCTCAACAGGTGTTTTAAGTTATCAGGAAGTAGATAGTGAACAATTCAAAGAATTGGTGAAACTAAGAATTAAAAAAATTAAAGAAGAAACTGATAAAATTAAAATTAATGAACTCTTTAAATCTATTGAAAAGTTAACAAAAGAAGAAAAAGCAGAAATTATAAAAGCTCTAATTAAATAGAGCTTTTATTTTTGTTGACAAATTAAGAAAACAATGCTATAATAATACTATATAAAAAAACAAGGAAAAGAAACAATGATGATTGAAATAATTTACAAATAAAAAGAATTATCATAAGAGAAATGTCTAAAAGATTAAATGTTTCAATGAGATTATTAGAATATAAAACGAATGAAACAGAAAACATCTGGAACTAACAAAAGGAGATAAATAATGAACTTTTTTGTGAAAGTAAAATTGCTAACTGGTGAAAAGAGAGTTTTCCAGCTACCAAATGACTTAAAAGTCGGAATAGCTGAATTAACAGATTTAAATGGTTTCTTTAAGGGAGCCTTGATAACTATTCCTTTAGAAAAATATGAAAAAGACACAATGCCTAAGTTGTCTGTTGGTAAGGTTATCTCTGCTTTTACAATGGACAAAAGTCAATACTGGAGAACCAGAGGACAATTTGTTGTGAAAGACAATTATCATAATCAGAAGTTTAATAAAGTAAAACTGTACGAAAATTTTTTAAAACACGATTACTCTGAATTACATAGAAGTAAGATAATTAGAGATTTCTACAAATGGGTAATTCGAGAAAACTATCCAGAAACTATAAAAACTCAAAGAACTGAAGATAGATTAGGTGATAGAATTTTTACTAAAGATAGAATCGGAGAAAGAGTTCCTTCGAAAATAAGAAAACTTGGTAGATTTCCAACTAAAGATAGAATCGGAGAAAGAATTCCTACGAAAGTCAGAGTAGGCGAAAAGGTCGCTTCTAAGCTTAGATTACAAGATAAAATCTCTACAATAAAACGATTAGAGAAAGAAAATAATCTTTAATTGATTGTTTTCTTTTTTTTATTATCAAAAAATAGGTTTTTTGATAATATTTTCATTTGCTCAGAATCGATTTCAATTTTTCGATGCTGATATATCAACGTTTGTAGCTTGTGAAAAAGCTGTGAAAAACTCAAAAAATGCTACTCACGTATAGTAGTCGAGACTTAACGTAAAAATCGCTCAGAATCGATTTATTTGATTTTTTTGGTCTCTTGAAAAAAATTAAAAATTATGATATAATAACTACAGAAATAAAAAACACAGAAAGAAAAAAAATGGAAAAATTATATAATAACTTATCAATAGAAAACTTAGTGAAAACTGATTGGTTGTTTTCACATTTTAATTATAGGCAAAGGCAAGAAATAAAAACAGGATTAAAAGAAAATATAGATGTTTCAAAATATGCTAATCCAAAATATGATTGGGAGCAAATGAGAGAAATAAGATGGGGTTTAGAAGCTAACTTAGATGTATCAATATATGCTATCCCAGATTTCACAAATGAACAAATGAACGTTATTAGATGTGGATTGGAAGCAAACATAGATGTTAGCTGGTATGCTAAAACAAGATTTAGCCATGAACAGATGTTGGAGATCTATATTGGATTAATAACAAAAATAGATGTTTCACAATATGCTACTAATAAATATACAGCAAAAGAAATGATGACAATTAGGAAAAAATTAGAAAATGAACAAAAAAATACATAACAATTTATCAATAGAAAACTTAGTGAAAACTGATTGGATAAATCAATTTGATGAAGACCAGCAAGTTCAAATAAGAATAGGAATAAAATCTAATTTAGATGTATCAATATATGCTAATCCAGAATACAGTTGGAGACAAATGGAAGAAATTAGAAAAGGTCTAAAGCAATCTTTAGATATCTCTTGGTACGCAAATCCATCTATATCAGCAAGAGAAATGGAATTAATAAGATGGGGATTGGAAGATGACTTAGATGTTTCCTTATATGCGAACAGAGGCTACAGTTTTAAGCATATGAGAGAAATTAGAGATAGGCTTCATATGTTGAAAGAAGATGAATATTAAATTGCTTTCAAGTGTTGACAAATAAAGATAACAATGCTATAATATAAATATAAAGAGAAAGAGAGAACAGAGATAATGGAAAGAATACACAACAATTTAAATATAGAAAACTTAACAAAAACAGAATGGTTTAATCAATTTGATAAAGGTCAACAAAAAGAAATCTTAAAAGGTTTAAAAAACAACATAGATGTTTCTTGTTATGCTAAAAGAACTTTTGATTGGATTCAAATGAAAGAAATCAGAATAGGTTTAGAACATAATTTAGATGTTTCTAAATATGCTAATGAAGTTTTTAAATGGAGTCAAATGAGAGAAATCAGAGAAGGTCTCCACGATGACTTAGATGTTTCTATCTATGCTAAACCAGAGTTTGATTGTGGACAGATGAGAGCTATTAGATTTTCTTTGATTGATGAATTGTAAACAGATTAATGGTTTTTTATAAAAAGCTATAAAAAAGAAAGGAAGAAAAATAACAAAAATATTGCTAAAACTAAAACATTTATTTAGTTTTAGTTTTTTTTATGGAATAATAATATTATAGATAACTTCAAAAAGAAAGCAAGAAAACAATGAGTAAAATACATAATAATCTAACAATAGAAAACTTAATAAAAACTGATTGGTTCAATCAGTTTAATAAAGAACAACAAAAACAAATTTTACTGGGATTAGACTCTAAAGTAGATGTTTTAGTTTATGCTAAACTTGAATATAATTCTTTTAAAATGCTAACTGAAAGAATTAAGCTGGAACTTGGCGTAGATATTTCTTATATGAATGAATTGCTTGAAATTCAAAAAAAATGCTTAATAAAATATAAAAAAACTGAGAAAGGATGATATTTTTATGAATATTTATATGTTAGAAATGAATAAAATAATTATTTTTTTAATATGTTCTTATTTCATATTGCTTTTAATTTATATTTATATCAAAATAAGAAAAATTAAAACTATTTCATTTCTTTCTCTTCTTGTTTTTGCTTTACTTCCTTTAGGGATAGCTAACAATCAGTTTACTTCTAATGTTTTTTTTACAAATGAAATTAAACCAGATGACTATAATAAAGTAATACGTATCTATAAGACAACTGATTTTTTGTTAACGATTGAAACAAAAAATGAAACTATAATTATTAATAAAAACTGGAGAATACTTCCTCATTCTAAAAAAACTTTTAATGTTAAATATCTACCTGAAAGTGATAACTATTTGTTGACTTTAGATAGCTTATCCATTCAAATTTCTAATAATGAATATAAAAATCTTTTAAAAGTGAAAAATTAATTATTTTTTACTTTTTTTATATGGAATAATATAAAAAAGATAGTTTAATTATCTTTATTATATAAAAAAGTGATATTGATATTAAATAAAAAATATATTTAAATAAATAAAAGGAGATTTTAAATGAACACAAATAAAAAATACGCAATTAGAAAATTAGCAGTTGGTGTAGCCTCTGTTTCAATAGGTCTATTTGTGAATAATGCTATTAATGATGAAATTACTACTAATGTTGGTATTGTAGGAAATGTTGCTCATGCTTCTGAAAGTAAAGTGATTTATAGTAATCCAAATCCAAATGGAGATGTTGACGCTGAGGGTACAAGTAATAATGCTATTAGTAAAATTGAAGTATTAAATGAAACGGCTGAAAAAATAAGACTGAAAATTAGTATTGCTGATGACTTTGATATTTCGAAAGGTTTCAAAATAGCTATTTCAAATAATTTAGAAATACCATTTAATGAAGTTTTATCTTTTAATGGAGAAAAAATCGGACAGATTTCAAACGATTCTCCTAATAAGATTAAAAAACCTGAAAGTTTTCAAACAATAGATGAATATTACAATTATTTAAATAATCTTGATTTAAGTTCAGTATCTATTGATAAAAAAATTGCTTTTAATGACAATTTTAAAAAATACAATAAAAACCGTTATATAGAATTTGATGTTAACAAAGTTCAAGACAAAAATATTTCTTTAGATCTTTTAACGGTTAAAAATGAAATACCAAATGAAAAATTACAAAAAATTATAGATTGGAAAAAACAATTGCAAGGTGTTTTATATCTAAACAACAAAAAAATTCACACAAGTGATTTAACTACTAATGTGAAGATAGCAACAATGAAAACACAGAATGATATAGAAGAAATAAAATACGATGAAAAAAAACCGTTAAAAGCTATGGGCGGAAATCCTATTAAAATTGAAAAAACACCTTCTTATTTTAGATTATCTGGTGTATATAATATAACTGATGTAAGTAGATATTATTCGTATAATGGTAGTATAGAATCTTATATTGATGGAAAAGGTAAAAACTTTCTTAAGGCAGGAACAAAGTTAAGATTGAAATTAAACTCTAATGTTCTTACATTCTCTAACGACAACAAAGAAGGTGATGATGTTTTATACTATAGCGAAATAGCACCTCAATTAAAAAAAACATCAGAAATTTTTAATGGAGAACAAATACTGAAGGCGGAAAAATCAAACAACAATAAAGATGTTTTTAAAACAATAAAAACACATTATAAAAAAATAGATAAAAATACTTATGAAATTGAAATATTAGAAGATGTAATAACAGAAAATAATTCTTTAAGTTCTCAGTATTTTAATTTGAAAGATTTATTATATAGAGCAGAATTTAAGGATGATTTTTTAAATTATCTTGATTTAAATGAATATAAAAGAGCTTTACAAGAAGGTTCTGTTGGTAAATTATTTGGAACAAGCTCACTAGAAATAAAAAAACCAGAAGATACTAATTACACAATGATATCTAAACATGAAGTTTTAGCAGAGCCATCAACTTCTTATACTTTTGGTGAGTCATCAAGAGGAACAGTTAAAGTTAAATATGTTGATGAAAACAACAAAGAAATATCTTCATTAGAAACAATAGCTGAAAATCAACCTTGGTATAATAAGTATGAAATACCTAAAAAAGACATTCCTGGATATGAATATATATCAGCTAGTCAACCTTTAGTTGACTTGATAATGTCTGGTGAAAAGATTATAACATTGACATATAGAAGTGTAGAAAAAACAAGAGAAATCCCATTTAATACAATTTACCAAGAAGACCCAACAAAAGATAAAGGACATAAAGAAACTGTTGTTAAAGGAACACCAGGTGTAGAAGGGTATAAAGATTCAGATAGTAAATACAAGAGAATTATTAAAGAAAAAATTGATGAGGTAGTAAAAGTAGGAACAAAATCAACAATAGTTACAGAAAAATTATCATCACCAGTACGATATGAAAAAAATAGTTCTCGTGAAAAAGGTCAAGAGAATATTACAGTTAAAGGAAAAGATGGAAGTAAGACAACTACAACAACATATACAGTAAATCAAAATACTGGAGAAGTAGTACCAAATGTAGGAAAACCAGTAGTGGTAGAACCAACAGAAACAGTAGTAAAAGTAGCTGCTAAAGATAAGGTTAAAACTAGAACACTACATTATGGTCTGAATTATGAGAGAGATGATAAAGTTGCGGCCAATACACCAAATGTACTTAAACAAGAGGGCGTAGATGGTAAAAAAATCACAACAACAAGCTATACTGTAAATACTAGAACAGGAGAAGTTGTTGCGAGTAATCCAGTAGAAACAATAGTAGATCCGAAAACAAGAATTGAGGTTGTAGGAACTAAACCAGAAGAGATAGTGACAACAGAAAAATTCAAAAGAACATATATTGGAGATGAAACAAAAGAGAAAGGCGTGTCAGAGATTGTAACATCTGGAGTTAATGGAAAAACAGTTGTAAAAAGAACTTATTCTTTACCAAACAACATACCAGTTAGAGAAGAACAAGAATCAGTAGATAATGTAAGTGTAAAATATAATTATGAGTTTAATGTTGCTATTCCACATGATTCTGAGCCAGTAGTAACACCACCTGTTAATGAAATTGTAAAAGTTGGAACTAAACCAGTTGTTGTATATATCAAAGACGGTAATAAAGTAGTTAAAATCACAACTACTTATACTGTAAATCCAATTAACGGAGGAATAACTGATTCTTCAACTAGAGAAACTATTTCTGAAGATGGAGCTAAAGATAAAGTAGTTACTGAGAAACTTGATTCACCAATCAAATATGAAAAAGATAGTTCTCGTGAAAAAGGACAAGAAAACATTACTATTAAAGGAAAAGATGGAAGCAAAACAACTACAACAACATATACAGTAAATGATAAGACTGGAGAAGTAGTGCCAAATGTAGGAAAACCAGCAGTAGTGAATCCAACAGAAACAGTAGTAAAAGTAGCTGCTAAAGATAAAATAGTGTATTCTAAAGAGGGTAACAATGTTATTAAAGAAACAACAACATATAATGTGAATCCAAAAACTGGAGAAATTACAGAAAAAACAACAAGAGAAGTCTTTAAGGAGAATGGTGCTAAAGATAAAGTGTCAACAGAGAAGTTACCATCACTAGTAAGATACGAAAAAGATAGTTCTCGTGAAAAAGGACAAGAAAACATTACTATTAAAGGAAAAGATGGAAACAAAACAACTACAACAACATATACAGTAAATGATAAGACTGGAGAAGTAGTAGAAAATGTAGGAAAACCAGTAGTAGTAAATCCAACAGAAACAGTGGTAAAAGTAGCTGCTAAAGATAAAATTGTATACATTAAAGAGGGTAATAATGTTGTTAAAGAAACAACAACATATAATGTGAATCCAAAAACTGGAGAAATTACAGAAAAAACAACAAGAGAAGTCTTTAAAGAGAATGGTGCTAAAGATAAAGTATCTGTAGAGAAATTACCATCACCAGTAAGATACGAAAAAGACGGTTCTCGTGAAAAAGGACAAGAAAACATTACTATTAAAGGAAAAGACGGAAGTAAAACTACAACTACAACATATACAGTAAATGATAAAACTGGAGAAGTAGTAGAAAATGTAGGAAAACCAGTAGTAGTAAATCCAACAGAGACAGTAGTGAAAGTAGCCGCTAAAGATAAAGTATCAGTAGAAAAACTGATATCACCAGTAAGATATGAGAAAGACACAACTCGTGAAAAAGGACAAGAAAATATTACTGTTAAAGGAAAAGATGGAAGTAAAACTACAACTACAACATACACAGTAAATCCAAAAACTGGTGAAATAGTACCTAACGTAGGAAAATCAGTAGTAGTAGAATCAACTGAAACAGTAGTAAAAGTAGCTGCTAAAGATAAAGTAGAAGTTGTAAATAAAAAAGATGGAGAAACAATCAGAATTACAACAAGTTATGAAGTAAATCCAAAAACAGGAGAAATCAAAGAAGTCAAGAAAGAAGACTTATTAAGTAAAAAAGGAATCCCAGAAGTATCAGAAGAAACAATAGAATTCAAAGGCGGAGTAAATCCAACAGAAAGTATAGTAAGAGGAGATTTACCTGAATTAAAAGTAGCATTAATAAAAGATGGTGATGGAAATGTTCTTGAAGTAATCAAAGAAGATGAAAAACCTAAAGATATTCAAGGATATAAAAATACAGGTAAAACAGAAGTAGACAAAGATGGTTACAAAGTTTACATTTATGAAAAAGAAGAACTAAAGGTTGATAAAAATACACCAACAGAACCAACAAATAAAGTTGTTGATAAAAAAGAAGAAGTTAACAAAGAAGTAATCAATAAGAAAGAAGAATTACCAAAAACTTCTTCAGTTTCAATGTTAGGAATGTTTGGTTTAGTAGGAGCTTTTGGAATGAGAAAAAAAAGAAAAAAAGATAGATAATATCTAAGGAAACAGAGTACTCAAAAAGAGTACTCTGTTTTTTCTTGATAAATTAAAACTTTTATGTTATAATAAAAAAAGTGAAAAAGATAAAAATAGAACAGATTATAAAGAAATGTTAGAGAAAACAAGAAAGTAGGAATGAAATGAAAGACAACAAAGTAGCCTTAATTGGCTATACAGGAACAGTAGGAAGAAAGATATATAGAGCATTTGAAGAAGCAGATATAGGCGTAGACTGTTTCAATACTAAAAACATTGAAAAAATTAAAGACAGAGAATATAATGTGGTTATCTGCACTGCTCCAACATCATATAAGTTTGAAGTAAATAATAACATTGGAAACCATTATTCAAAATTAAAAGAATTATTACAAGGAATAGAGTCAGTAAAAGCTTCGCATTTTATTTTAGTTTCCACACAAGCTATCATTCAAGAAAGCAACACAGCATACGGAGAATTACATCAATTAGTAGTTGATACAGTTTTAAAAAAACAAAAAGCCTATACTATTTATTTAATGGATGTTTTGTTTGATGAAGGTTTACTTAAAGGAATGTTTCACGATTTAATAGTGAAACAATGGAATTATTTGCCTACTGATATAATAAACAAAATACCAGAATTAGAAAAACATTATGTTAAAGTTTCTGATAAATATTGGCGTTTAAAGAAAGATGTACCTAAAGAAACATTAGATAAATTACCTGATATTTCTTTACTATATCCAGACGATAAACTTTTTCAATTAACAAAGATAGAATTATTAGTTGAAGATATTTTTAAACATTTTAATGTAATAAGAGGTTTTATAACGAAAATACCAGAAACACAAACATTAAACTGTAAAGAAATTAAAAAATTAGTTAGGAAAAGAAATGAAAAAAATATACTATAATGACAGAGGTTTCCAATTAGGAAATCTATTATATCTTTTACTTTAAGTAGATAAAACAGATTTTTAAATAAAAAATGTGTTTTTTGAAAATGTTTTCGTTTGCTCAGAATCGATTTCAAATTTTCGATGTTGATATAACAACGTTTGTAGCACCTGATTTTTTAGCAGAAAACACAAAAAATGCTACTCACGTATAGTAGTCGAGACCTAACGAAAAAATCGCTCAGAATCGATTTATTTGACTTTTTTAAAAAAAATGTTGACAAGTAAAAATAATTATGTTATAATAGAAATAAACAAAAATATTATAGAAAGAGTGAGCAAAATGTACACATATCAGCTTTATTGGAACATAGAAGAATTAAAAGAAATTAATGAAAAGTTAGCTGAACAGATAACTAATGTTTTCGATGAAAAAACATTAACAGAAAATGTATCAATAATTATTTATCCAACCTTAGAAGATTATGCTAAATATGAAGTAGAAGATGGATGTTATCTGGAGATAATTGATAAAGATTGTAATGAGGCTTATGATTTATTAGAATGTATTAATTATGTTGCTTTAGGGGAGAAACTCAAAAAAAAATGGGATGAAAGTTCTCATTACTATGATGAAGAAACAGATACTGTGATATTTATTAATTATTAAAAAAAGATATTTCTTTTAAAACAAAAGGAGATGGTAGCAAATGTGCAAAGCAGGTGGACCATATTGCTATGATAAAAACTATAGCAAAACTGAATTAAAAAGAATAGCTGAAAAAAGATTAAACAAAATAAATCAAAAATTAGAAAATGCTGAAGACCCAAATAGTGAAGACTTAGATGACTTAAGGACAGCAAGAGCATACGCTCATAAATGTATCAATGAGGGAAATAATATTAATGTAGATGAAAACAATTCAGTAGAAAGTGCTTTCGCTACGTTAGAGAAACCAGATGGTGGAGGAACGTTTAATCCATATACTAAAGAAAGTCCAATAACAGGATTTTGTTATTCTCCGTACCCAGAACACTCAAAAGTTATCAAAGATGACCTATCTTTATCAGAATTCGAACAATACTGTTCAGAACACAGTAGAAGTTGATGCAAACGCTACTTCTGGACAACATTAGACAAGAAAGGAAACAAAAACAAATGATTAAAGAATTAACAGGTTTATTTAAAACAACAGAAAGTGATAACTTAGTAGATAAAGTTATTAATTTAGGACAAATGTTCGCACAAATCAAAGGTAGAGACATTACTAAAGATGACTTACTTGACTTATTTAAACAAGACAAGTTTAAAACATTAACAGATTTAGATAAGAATAAAATCTTTGAACACTTTAATTTAAAATAAAAAAAGAATCCTTTAATTAGGATTCTTTTTTTAATTTGCTTTGTTTTTTGCTTTAATTTCTAAGATAACAACAACTAAAGAGATAGCTACTTGAGTAAACATTTGAGAAAACGTAAACAGAAAGACCAAATAGCTTACTTTGATTTACAAGATTTTAGTTCTGTAGAAGTTGATGCAAACGCTACTTCTGGACAACATTAGACAAGAAAGGAAACAAAAACAAATGATTAAAGAATTAACAGGTTTATTTAAAACAACAGA
>QWCI01000350.1_pt1 | contig 18734 bp, 8 predicted proteins | sample 1972541 | NCBI WGS metagenome assembly QWCI01 (sample SAMN09866712, study PRJNA288562) | Human oral metagenome isolate term3_saliva, whole genome shotgun sequencing... | isolation source: mouth | host: Homo sapiens | place: USA: California | reverse complement strand
CTCATGATTACGGAGTATTGTCAGATTGCGGCTCATGTCGGCACGGGAGTAAAGGCCGGATGCCCGTCGCGTTGTGTAGGCAGTCGCTTTTACCTGGAGGACCGCCGCGGCGAACGGTTTGAAATTGTTACGGATCAGTTCTGTCGCAATCATATCTTAAATAGTAAGGATACGGATATGGCTCCGTATTTTGATAAATTGATGCATGCAGGTGTTAAGGCCGTGCGCATTGAAGCACGGCACCGGGAGCCGAAATGGATTGAAGCGGTGACGAGCAAATATGCTCGCCTTTGTGCCGGTGATCGCTCCGTCCTTTTCGGTAAGGACGACAAAACCGTTACACGCGGACACTTATTCCGTAGTATTACGGATATATAGGAGAGATTATGAATAAACGAAGTATGCGCATCTTGGGTTTTTCTCAAATTAGGGACATGCTGGTGCGCTTAGCCCCGTCTCGTTTGTCGAAGGAGGCGGCACGGGCCTTAAAACCGGATACGGATGAAGATACGGTCGTCAAAAGTTTGACCGATACGGAAGAGGCCGTCGTTTGCTTGGAAAAAGAAGGGCAAATACCTTTGGGAGGAATTACGGATATTCGACCCTTTTTGGAAAAGGCTAAGCGAGAAGTGACTTTAAGTGCCGATGAATGCATTGCCGTTTGGGAAAATGCACAGAGGTACGGGCAAATTCAAGACTTTTTTGCCCCTAAGGAAGCGGAGTATCCGCAACTGTCGCAACGGGCCGAAACACTGGGAGATTTTTCCCTGCTCGTACAGCGTGTCGGGGCTGTTTTTGATGAGAATCACCAGGTACGCGATAACGCTTCTGTAGAATTGGCACGACTGCGCACCCGTATTGCCGAATTGGAACGGCGTACGAAACGGTACATTCAGCAGATTTTAGCCGACAAATCCTATCAGAAGTACTTTCAGGATACCTTGGTTACTGTGCGTAATAATCGCAGTGTTATTCCCGTTAAGCAGGAATATCGGCATGCTTTTCCCGGTATTGTTCACGACATGTCGGCCAGTGGAGCGACCTTATATGTAGAGCCCTTGGCGGTCGTTGACGCGAATAATGACCTGCAGACGGCAAAGTTGGCGGAAGATAAGGAAATAGAACGGATTTATCGCCGTCTGACAGCCCTTATTGCAGGACAATATGAGGAACTGTATAAAAGCACGATGACGACGGGGGAATTGGAATTCGCCCTTACCAAGGGACGGTTGGCTCTGCAAATGAAGGCGACACGTCCGCAACTTACATCCGAACGGATTATTAAACTTTATGATGCACGCCATCCCCTGATTAAGGCCGACAAGGTCGTGGCTAATACGATAATTCTTGGAGGCGACTACTCCATCCTTCTGATTACGGGGTCTAATACGGGCGGTAAGACCGTGTCCATGAAAACCTTGGGACTCCTTGTCCTCATGTATCAGGCCGGTCTTTTTATTCCCGTAAGTGACGGTTCACAGTTGCCGCTCTTCGGCGATGTCTTTGCCGACATCGGCGATGAACAGGATATAGCACAAAATCTCAGTACCTTTTCGAGTCATATGAAGCAAATCGTCTATATCTTGAAACATGCCTCGACGTGTGATCTCATTTTGACGGATGAATTGGGCTCGGGTACGGATCCGGGTGAAGGCGGAGCCTTGGCCATCGCCATTTTAGATGAATTCCGACGTAAGGGCTCTTTAGCTATGGTCACGACGCATTATAATGACTTGAAAAACTATGCCTACCGCACGGAAGGCGTGGAAAACGGCCACGTCGAATTCGATACGGAGACACTGCGACCGACATATAAACTGCGCATCGGCTCGGCCGGCAGCAGTCATGCCCTGGCTATTAGTGAACGACTGGGTATGCCTGAAGCCGTTCTGGAAGAGGCCCATCGGTTACGTAATGAAGCCCAAGATGCCGATGTGGAAGCTGTTTTGACACGGCTCAATACACAACTTCGCAAGATCGATGAAGAACGAGAACTGTTGGCAACGCGCTTGAAGGAAGCGAAGGCTCACGAAGAGGCTTTGCTTAAGGAAAAGGAAAAAGTTACGGCGAAAAGGCAGGATATTGTGGATGCAAGCCGGCGGGAAGCCAATGAATTAAAGCGCAACTTGCGTCTTGAAGCGGAACAGATTATTCGCGAGTTAAAGCGCCAGTCGTCAGATGCATCGGACAGAGAAAAAGCCAAGGCCATCGATCAGGCCCGTCGAGCTATCCAGCAGATTTCCGTTCCCGAATTGTCGGGGCCGAAACGAGACCCTGTCGATGTTAAACGCTTGAAACAAGGGCAGTCCGTATTCGTCAACTCCTTGAACAGCATCGGCACGGTAGATGACATACGCGGTAAGAAACTGACCGTATCGGTAAGAGGTATGACCATTCGGGTAGATGTAAGCGACATCAGCGCTCCCTATGCGGATGAACTGAGTCGTCAGAAAGTGGCGGAGAAACGGGAAAATACCTCGTCGACGTATCGACCGGCACGAACGGGACAAGTGGCGACGGAACTCAATGTTATCGGTAAGCGCGGCAATGAAGCGATTCCCGATATATCTCGCTTTCTCGACCAAGCACTGGCGGCTGGGTTTAGCCCTGTACGTATTATTCACGGCAAGGGAAGCGGCGCCCTACGCAAACAAGTACATGAATATTTGGATACACTGCCCTTTGTTACGTCCTACACCTTGGACGATGCACGTAACGGCGGTGACGGTGTAACCTTAGTATATTTCTAATACGGGAGGAACGGATGGAAGCGCTGAAACAACGAATTTTGCAAGACGGTACGATTATTGATAACCGTATCTTGAAAATAGACAACTTTCTGAACCACCAAATCGATACGGACTTAGTTCTAAAAATGGGGGAAGAATTTGCGAAACGATTGAAGGACGTACGTATCGACCGCATTGTCACCATTGAAGCATCGGGCATTGCCGTCGCCTTTGCCGCATCCGTGGCCATGGGTAACAAGCCCCTCGTCTTTGCTAGAAAGAAAAAATCCCTACTCACAGCAGAAGACGTATACATGACGGATATCTACTCCTATACGAAAGAAGAAACCTATCGTGCCTCTATTAGTCGTGACTATATTAAGGCAGGCGAAAAAATCCTGATTATCGACGACTTCCTGGCCAGCGGGGCGGCAGCGGCAGGACTGGCAAATATAGTAGAACAAGCGGGAGCTACCGTAGCCGCCATCGGCATCGTCGTGGAAAAATCCTTCCAACCGGGAAGAAAACTCTTGGAAGATAAAGGATACCGAGTAGAATCCTTGGCACGAATTGAAAAATTTGAAGATAATAAACCCGTATTTGTAGAATAAGGGAGAAGGAAAAACAGGGCCTCTCTATTGAGAGAGGCTCTGTTTTTGTGCGGGTAATATGTTAAGGCTGTTTAATATCTTCAGATCCGAGACCCAATAATATATAATAAAACTATTAATATTTCTATTGTTCCGAAGTAGGAATATATTTTTTACAATGTAGTAAGGTAGGAGTAAGTCATGGAATATATTTCGGTCAAGGAAGCGGCTCAAAAGTGGGGGATTTCTTCGCGGAGAGTAGCCTCTCTTTGTACACAAGAGCGTATTGAAGGGGCGACACGGGTCGGTAATATGTGGATTATTCCGGTAACAGTAGGTAAGCCGGAAGATGCACGGCATACGAACAGCGTAAAGTATAATTTTTTGCTCATTGCTCATGAGTATCTTTTTGTGTTTAGGAAGGGGTAAGCAGTTTTTAGAAAGGCTTGTTCTTGCTTACCTTTAAAAAAGTAAGTTATAATAAAAATGGAATTATTTCCTGTCTTTTGGAGGTATTTATCCCCGCGGTGATAATAAAGCCGTTTTTGACTGATTTTGGAGATGCAATTGGATGAAAAGTTGCCTTACATGCTTTTGCCCCGCAAATCATCAAATGAACTGCATGGTTATGGTTATTACAGAAGACAGCGATTTAATTACCGTTACCCCGTAAGGGGACGGAAACCGACCGATTTCAAGGCGGCGATTATATCGCTGTGCTTCTTGATTTAATTACCGTTACCCCGTAAGGGGACGGAAACTTTAAGAACCGAATCTACAAAGTCAGGGAATAATTCTGATTTAATTACCGTTACCCCGTAAGGGGACGGAAACATCGTGAATCTTATAATGTTTTAAAATTAAATAAAGATTTAATTACCGTTACCCCGTAAGGGGACGGAAACGTAGCTTCTACTATATTATATCCTTGATTAATAACAGTCCGATTTAATTACCGTTACCCCGTAAGGGGACGGAAACAAATCATGGTAATTTACTATCAGATTTACTTTTCCAGAAAGATTTAATTACCGTTACCCCGTAAGGGGACGGAAACTGATATTGACGAGGACCTTATCGACATCGAATGATGGATTTAATTACCGTTACCCCGTAAGGGGACGGAAACAAGTCGAAAGTCGATAGATTACGAGCGGCCTTTTCGGATTTAATTACCGTTACCCCGTAAGGGGACGGAAACACTTCACTTTCTAAGTCACAGTAAATACGCATAATTTACAGATTTAATTACCGTTACCCCGTAAGGGGACGGAAACTTACAAACTGGTTAGCTATCTTGTTCCCTTTGGTCGAGATTTAATTACCGTTACCCCGTAAGGGGACGGAAACAAGCACTTTTTTAACTTTTTTTAAAAGTTTTTTTTTCGGATTTAATTACCGTTACCCCGTAAGGGGACGGAAACGAAGATTCTGCATTTACTGCATATAAAGATAATGTTTACAGATTTAATTACCGTTACCCCGTAAGGGGACGGAAACTTTAATGAGCAAGACAAAGATTCCAGGCCTTTATACGATTTAATTACCGTTACCCCGTAAGGGGACGGAAACCTGGAAAGAACGTTCGCAATTTTCGATATTAGATACAAGATTTAATTACCGTTACCCCGTAAGGGGACGGAAACCGGTCTATTGCCGCCTGCTGTTGTGTTTATCTTAGCAAGATTTAATTACCGTTACCCCGTAAGGGGACGGAAACTTTCTTCCTTTCTCCGCCTGTTAGCGGACTGCAATATATGATTTAATTACCGTTACCCCGTAAGGGGACGGAAACTATTGATTATTTCCATACATCTGTCTATAATTTTAATTTGATTTAATTACCGTTACCCCGTAAGGGGACGGAAACACTATGTACGCAACTTGATAATTTTCTCTTATTTCGTGATTTAATTACCGTTACCCCGTAAGGGGACGGAAACCAGGAACTCCTGAGGATTTTGTTTCCAGAACCTTTGATTTAATTACCGTTACCCCGTAAGGGGACGGAAACATGCTGGAGAAATAACTTGTACTACTACATCTCCATTAGATTTAATTACCGTTACCCCGTAAGGGGACGGAAACTATCATAAAAAGGATAACAATAAAATGTAATAGAGTTTGTTTGATTTAATTACCGTTACCCCGTAAGGGGACGGAAACTCAGGAACTACTACATTGATAAGATTCTTATGCATAACTAGATTTAATTACCGTTACCCCGTAAGGGGACGGAAACTCAATACTATCCGCTATTATTTCTAGCATTGTAGTGATTTAATTACCGTTACCCCGTAAGGGGACGGAAACTACTTCCTCTTGCTTTTCTTCTACTACTTTAGAACTTACGATTTAATTACCGTTACCCCGTAAGGGGACGGAAACTGTCAAATTCCGAATGATATAGTTAATCATGCAATCGATTTAATTACCGTTACCCCGTAAGGGGACGGAAACTTGAAATAAAATTTTATTTTTTTCATAATGATCCTGATTTAATTACCGTTACCCCGTAAGGGGACGGAAACAGGTGTCCGCAACCCATATCGTTTGATTTTACATGATTTAATTACCGTTACCCCGTAAGGGGACGGAAACATACTCTTTGTTAGCAGCATTCTTATCAGTGCTGAAAGGATTTAATTACCGTTACCCCGTAAGGGGACGGAAACGGATAAAATGCAGGCACACTTCTTAATTCGTCCGCGATTTAATTACCGTTACCCCATAAGGGGACGGAAACTTAATATACTGGTATCTATCAAAGACAAAGTAATCGATTTAATTACCGTTACCCCGCAAGGGGACGGAAACTCGGGTTGGCTTGCCTAACCAACAAGGATACGATAAGATTTAATTACCGTTACCCTGCAAGGGGACGGAAACTAATTTACACCTCCTCTTTTTATATTTTTAAAAGAGGTGTAAGATTTAATTACCGTTACCCCGTAAGGGGACGGAAACAAAAAAGTTTTAGTTAAACAATATTTAATTAAAGATTTAATTACCGTTACCCCGCAAGGGGACGGAAACACTTCTTTCAAGAGGTTAGCGTGATAATTAATCAGATTTAATTACCGTTACCCCGTAAGGGGACGGAAACACGCTTTCAATATTTCCGTATCCGTCGAACGTGAAAAATTCGATTTAATTACCGTTACCCCGTAAGGGGACGGAAACTTTATTTCGTACAATGTTGCCATTCTTCTTTCTCCGATTTAATTACCATTACCCCGTAAGGGGACGAAGAACGACTGTAGTGGAGTGTCGGAATTAACTTATCGATTGTATGGTTAGATTGTTTTTAGTATGAAAAATGGCGTAATGCTGTAATTCGTAATTAGAGATTGGGAGTAGAGTACTAACCAAAATTTCCATGCGTGGAAAAAGTTTTATTTTGTTGTGCATATGAAGGGCAGACATACTAATGAATTTTTGATTGACGAGTGTAATTATTTCGACAAAAATGCCGCAACGATATTTTCGTTACGGCATTTTTTTATTTCATATTAAAAAATGAGACATATAGATAATGAGGAAGCAGCGGTTTTGTTAAAAAGTACTTTTTTAGGCTAGAAAAAAGTACGTTATATTAAAAAAATATTACAATTTAAAGTAATAATTTGATATATTAGTAAATAGAAAAGAGACATAGTGTTTTATTGAAAGCCATATTAAAAGATATGTTATTTATTAAATTAGTAATTATATTTCGAAGCATAAGTTAATTATGTAACACCTTAATAATAGGCTTAATAAAATGTATTTTGTATTAAGGGGGAAATAATATGATCGACCGTAATATTTATAACGAGATGATTAATATCATGTCAGACATTGCCTCTCATTACTCAGAAGAGGATTTTGAAAAGGATATAAAACAGATTGTGGAGATTCGAGACCAATTTGATGTTAAGTTAATTGTTGGCGGACATTTCAGTGCAGGAAAAAGTTCTTTGTTGAATGCTTTGATAAAGAGACCGGGCTTTCTTAAAGAAGCTCAAGAGCCGAAAACAGCTATAGCAGCAGAAATAAATTATAGCGAAAATGAGTCTGCAGTTGCATATAGGAATGATGGGGAACAAGAAACTCTTTGTCAGGATAAAGACTACCTTTCCAGTCAATACCATCATTTAGAGTATCGGCTTTTTTCACCGGAACTGAAAGAAATATCAGACTATACTATTGTCGATACACCTGGGTTTGATGTAGGGCTTGAGGCTCATGCAAAAGCATTGGCGAACTATATAGGTAGAGGCTCTGCATATATTGTAGTTGTAGACCAAGAAAAAGGCGGCATAGATCAGGCTACTTTGGAATTTGTTCGCGAAATATCTAACTACAGTGACCAGATAGTAGTACTGATCAATAAATGCGATAAGATTATTGATGAGGATGTAAAAAAAGTAGTGGGTGCAGCAGAGTCAACCTTGAGGACTAATGGATTTAACTATAAAGTTTATTCTGTTTCGAAGCAGGATGAGGATATATCTGACAGATGTATTTCAATTATTTCAGGGCTTAATGCTCAATCTACGTTCAATAAAGTGCTTTTAAAGCAAATTAAACTAGAGTTAGATTGTATGGAGAACGTATTGTCTTCTCTTGAGAAGCGAATTTATTTAGATACATTTGACTTGGATAAAGAAATTACCATGTATGGTCTAATGGAAAAAAGGGTATTGCAGGCTTTTGAAGTCAAAAAGAGAGATGCATACAATGAATTGGATAATACTGTGCAGGGGGTATGTGGAGAAATTAGGCGGGCTCTGATTGCCCGTGCCGATGATGTTGTAGGGGCACTATTGAATAATAACCAAAGTGCAGTTGATGCCATTATTATTGAGACAATTCGTCCTATATTGGTATCCTCTATGAGAGATATTAGTCACAATCAAGTAGAAGAGTTTGTAAACAGTCTTGATTTTACGGGAGTTGTTAGTGATATAGAAGATATAGATTTAACTGCTATTACAGTCAATCTTGCGGATAAAATAAAGACCCTTATTGAACAGCATTCAGGACGATTTAAACGGGTTGCTGATAATAAAAGCCTACTCCAAAGTGGAACCGTGTATAGAGCTGTTGCTGGGATAGGAGCGATGGCTACCAATATAATTCATCCGTGGCTGGAGATTGTCGTTATACTATTGCCGGATATTTCAGACTTACTGCGGGGGCTGTTTGGCGAGAGTCGGGAGGAAAAGGCCAAGGATGAATATATAAGTAAAGTTATTCCGCAGCTTATGAATAAACTTTATCCTAAGGTGAAGGGAAGCATAGAAGTAACGATAAACTTAGTATTGGAAGAATATAAAAAAATGCTACAAGCAAAGTTAGAATCAATAAGGAATAATCTGGGTGCAGCACAGACAAAAAAGAGACAGAAAACGGAAGACTTTGAAACATATAAAAAGACTATAGTTGATGATTTAACTGACATTAGAAAGATTATTTGTGAGTTGAGGTGAGATTATGGCAATTAATTTGAAACGCTTACAAGAGTATATAAGAGAAACTGAAATAGTGATTAATATTTTAAAAGAAAACCAGGATTTGTTTGCTCAAGATAAGCTTATTGAGTTCAAGCAGAACACGACAGATTTAAGGAATAAGACTGAAGTGCTCATGAAAGATTCGCGAAAACTGAGTATAGGGGTTATCGGATCTGTCAAGGCCGGTAAATCATCATTTTTAAATTCGTGTATTTTTGAAGGAGCAGCCTACTTACCGAAAGCGGCAACGCCGATGACTGCCGTGTTGACAAAAATTACCTACTCTAATAAACCGAAGGGGATTATTCATTTTTATACGGAAGAAGACTGGGAAACTATTAAGGAACTTTCTGTACGATACGATGAAGGGTTGGAAAAAGAATATAGTCAATATAAAGAACGGAATAAAAAAAAGCGTCGCCAAGAGATGGGGTACATGACTGATGGAACAATCAGTGACGGTGGTATGAGCAAAGAGGATTTTGAAAAAACCTATAAATGTAAGAGTGAAAATCAGCGTGGAGCTAAAGAGTTAATACGAATGGCGAAAGATCCCATGTTAATGAAGCAGTTAGGAAAGACCCAAGAGATTGAAGGAGATATTATTCTCCAAATGGAAGATTATGTTGGAGCAAAGGGGCGCTATACGCCAATTGTCAGTTATGTGGAACTTCAAGTTGATTATAAGGATATGGAAAATATTGAAATAGTAGACACACCGGGATTAAATGATCCTGTCGTTTCACGAGGTATTCGCACAAAACGATTCTTAACAGATTGTGACGTAGTTCTATTACTTTCTCCTTGCAGTCAATTTATGAATGCAGGGACTATTAACTTAATGGTAAATACGTTACCCAACGCTGGCATTAAAGAAGTTTTAGTTGTTGGCAGTAAACTTGATTCAGGCATATTGAATGAAAGTGGAAACAGCTTTAAGGCAGCGTATTTAAAATCGTTAGCCAGCTATAGAAAACAGTTTAGTAACAGCTTAAGAGACGTACAACGGTTAGGCCGGCATATGGATAGATTAAATAAAATTCGAGATGGAAAACTTTTGTTTACCTCTTCCATGTGTGATGTTATTAACCGTAAGTTACAAAAAGGACAAAGGTTAGCGGATAATGAAGAATTTACTTATAAAAATTTATGTAAATACGAAGATTTTGAAGATCGATATCTAGTAAGTCTAGGTGGCATGCAGAACGTTAAAAAAGCTTTAAATGAAGTGTTGGAAAGAAAAAGAGAAATTGTTGAAGCTCGAGATAAAGAATTGCTGGAACGCACAAGCATCGGTCATCTTCAAGTATTGGAAAAAATACTTCAGGAAGTGTATTCGAGTAAGACGCTGCTCAGAACTGCGTCATCTGAAGAGTTAAAACAAAGGGTTGATATCATAAAAAACTGTATAGCCCAATCTAGAAGTAAGCTGATGAATACTTTTGAAATTGCGGCAGCTAAGTGTGATGCCAGAATACAAGAAATTCGTCCTCAATTGATGAATCAGATACAGGTTCACCAAAATATAGATGTTACGCATTATTCTCAAACTAAACACGTTACACAAAACAGCGGACTTTTCGGGTGGGTAAAAAAAACGCATGAATATGAGGAAATACATAATAGTGCAAACACGGCGAGTGTCATTAATAACATTACTCAGTATGCGGCTGAATGTCATAAGTATGTAAATAGTGAATTCAAAAATATTTTTAATAAGGAAGAATTTTCTCGACAGATAAAAGAGATTGTACTATTTGCATTTCAAGAAAGCAAAGTTAGCTTTAGTGAAGATGATATTTTATTGCCTTTGCAAAGTATTTTGGAAAAGATTGTAATTCCTCACATAACCATTGATTTTGCCGAGTATATTGATGAAGTGGAGACTCGTTTTTCACGTGGGGTTGCGGAAGATTCGGAAATACACGAATTAAATGCTTTGCAAATGAGATTGCTGAAGAAAATTGAGAACGAGTTTACTGAGCAATTGCTGATGGCTTTGGAGGAAATTGATAGGACGCTTAACCAATTGTCTGTGAAATTTGCCGATCAAATTGAGACTGATTTATGCGCAGAGTTAGAAAAGTTGAATAAGCAGGTAGGTGAAAAAAATCGTTATATAAAGAAATACTGTAATTTTGAGGATGTTATAAAGAAGCTAAAGGGTAGAATCGCGCCCTTTATATAAGCAACAATGGTAATATGCAGTGGTTTGGAACTAGTAGCATTAATATTTGTTTGAGAGGGGGAGTTGCATGGCTTTCCGTATTGATGAAGAGAGTGCAATGGACTTGGAAGCAGAATTAAAAAAACAACCGGTCCCAGAGGAGGGGAATCGATATATTGATGATGCAGATGCAGCTGTAGAATTAATAGCTCAGCTAATAAAAAATGGGCAAAGGAAATCTGACTTTTTCCAGAAAGAAGTAGAGCGAGAGATAAATACAATATTTTCTTTATTTGCTGAAGTATCAATTGAAAATAAATTGGTCTTTTATGAACGTCTTATGGAATTGGCGGCTAAGCTTTCGGAAATACAAAAAGTTAGGAAGATACAGAATAAAGCCGTAGTCAGCTTTGGCGGGAAAGTGAGTGCCGGCAAATCTCGATTTATTAATGCTATATCCGGCATCGGAGATACATTACCTATTGGCCAAGAGACGACGACTGCAATACAGACATATATTATTAAGGCTGATGTGAATGCAATTTCTGTAAACAGTATTGACGGTTATACGTTGAAGATATCTCCTGAAGGTTTGAATGCAATGGCACATGAGTTTAAGGATGTTTATGGCTTTGGATTGGCTTCTTTTGTGGATAGTATTATTGTAGAGTCTAAAGATTATACCTTACCAAGTGGAATTGCATTGTTGGATACGCCTGGATATACGAAGTATGATTTTGAGAGTAATTCTAAGCGAGTTATTTCTGATCGGGAGCGGGCTTATAGTCAGATTAGTGCTTCTGACTATCTGATATGGCTTGTGGATATTGAGAGTGGCGCTATTATGGAAGATGATATTCAGTTTATGGAATCCCTTCATCTAAAGACTCCCGTTCTTATTGTATTTACGAAAGCTGATTTGAAAGAAGATAAAGAAATCGCCCAAATCATTGATAGCGCTCAGGAAACTATGACCCAATCATCTGTAGAATTTTTTGGAATAACGGCATATTCAGCTAGCATGAGGGAAGAAGTTAATGGTGATAAGATTGATAAATTTTTCGAATTGGCATTAACTAATAATGTAAAAACTAATGACATTTTAAAGGCTTTTGATGGCATAGAGAAAAATATGCGAAAAGAAATTGAAAAAATGATTAATGAGAATAAAAAAAGCTCGCGGTCTCTATTTGCATATATTTCTAGAACTGATCGGATTATGGATATTCGTACCCTTACATCTATATGGGGGGAAAAAAACCAAACCGGGTTTGAGTTAAATGGATTGCTTAGGAGATATGGTGAGAGAATGGAAGCGTTGAGAACTCGGTTTAAAACAGTCTTGGGTGCGGGGGATTTATCCAATGATTAGTGCAGCAGAGTATTTGAAAGTTTTAGGTAAAGTAATGCGTAGTAAGGGAGTAAAAACTGTCGAGCTTGATCGAGAAGAATATAATAAATTATATTATTTGCTTCATGATGAGTTTTATGTGGAGCTACGTAAATCATCGTACCCGTATGTAGCGGATAGTGCACGGAAATATGAAGAATTGATGTCAGAGCTGGAGTCATTGTATTGTTGCCCTGAAATTATAGGAAAAAAATGTGTGCTTATTTCTATGTATTGCACAACAGGTATTTTTGATATAGGTAAAGATATATTTCTAAATGGCAGGCTGACAAAGCAAATGAAGAATCTTTTTACGCAGATTCCACTGATTATCGTAGACTCCCCAAAAGAGGATGAAGTAGATATAATTAATTATGCTAATGAAAGAATCTCTTTGTCAGTGAGAGAGCTGAGGCTCTTAGTTATAGAAAGCAATAAGCGGAAAATTGCATTAAATAAAATTATTCAATACGTTATAATCAAAACTCAAATATTCGATCCTGATTTGTGTATTGTCTCTGACAATATTTATGGGAAATGTAACAATCTGTTTTTACGATCAATATCACAACGGATTATGATACTTGATTCGAAAAGAATAAAGCGTATAGATAAGCGGCATTTAATGCAGGTTTCCGCATTGATGGTGGCTGATGAAATCGCCTCTTCGGTGAGAAATAAGAGTTGTTTTAGGGGAATTCCCGTTATTAGCTTTAATGAACTGATAGATTATATTACGCATGAGACATACCTTACTTTATATGGTATTTGGGAAGCGTTTGCTGCGGTAGCAACACAAATAGTAGGTTATTATCGCAATCAAAACAAACAGGTCAAGGCTTTGCTGCAAGCGGTTACCGGTGATATTGTTCGATTGGATGGTGATAAGGAACTGACATTGCGGCTAGTTCGTAAGGAAGGCGAAGAAAGACTTGCAAGATTGGATTTTGAGTTAAAAAAAATAGAGAATTCTTTGGAAAAAATAGATACGTCCGTTGTAAATATTTGCAATAGATTCGGAGAAAAGTATATTACAGGAAAACATATTCCACGCTATGTGTGGGATGATATTTTTACGGCTTTGTTTTGTTGTCAAAATTTTGACAATGGGATGGGTAAAAAAATATTGAATCGTATACAGTCACTAGGATATGGTAATTATAAAATGGTCCTAGATTATATACAATCATTACAAGGAAAACAAGTAGCTCGAAGCGCTATAGAGATTGAGTCTGACTCTTGGGAAAAAGCAAGAATGTTAGTGGCGTTATTGGATTTTGAAGATATACCCAAAGTGCTTTTGGAAAAATATGTGAAAGTATTAGGATGGAAATGCAGGACCGGGAAAGAATTTTATGCAAAGGCGCTTGTAACTGACGATAAACATAAAAGTTTTTTACTACAAAAAAGCTTAAAGAATGGATATGCGAAAGCGGGATTGACGTTATTGGACCGATACAAAAATGGAGATAAGTTTGTCAATTTACTTGCACTTGTTAATTCATTGGTTCCTGAAGCCTGTATGTTGCTTGGTAAACAAAAGATGCAAAAGCACTTTGGTCAAGAACGCCATGTTGATTTATCGAATGAAGCATTCACATACTATAAAATTGCTGCGGCCCAGGGGAGCTTACTAGCTATTGGAGAAATTGTCGACGTTATATTTAAAAGCTGTTTTTCAACAGGAGAACAGGTAGTGAAAAACAAGCCGCCACATGTGGCTTATGGCGTACGGAAAAATAGACGCATGGGGCATAATCAGGAGACGATGATTAGATATGGGCATCTAGCTTGTCAGGCATGCCGATTTTTGATTAGAAAACTTTATAAAGTAGAGCATTATACTGAAGTCTTAGGCATTATTCTTTTTTCCTTAAAAGAAGATTTATCCGAATCACGGAGGTGCCTAGTGAGAGCACAGAGTGGACTTGCTTATTATTGTAAAGGCTATATGTATGAGTTTGGAGATGGCGGCGCAGCGAATTTGGAATTGGCAATCAAGAATTATGAGGAAGCAATGCGTCGAGGTTTTCTTAGCAAAGCCTGTGTGAGGCTTGATAAATGCCGTTTAGAAAAAGACCAATACATACATAAACAAAAAAGTAATGATGTCTATCAGGCGGATTCGGACTATGAGGTAATTAGCCGTGAAGTGTCTGTAGAAGTTGATGATGGATGCTTGGCTCCGGGGACACAGATTTTAATGGCAGATGAAACTTGTCAACCTGTTGAAAGTATTAAAATTGGTGATAAAGTTGTGGTATATAATCACTATCAAGGGCGTTTAACTATTGCATCTGTTATTGCCAATGTCCATGACATGGCAAATAAAAAAGAGTATGAAGTGATTAGTCTTCGGTTTGAAGATGAGCGATTAATTAACCTTGTACAGTCTCATGTTTTATTTGATATGACGGAATGGCAATATGTATGGATTGATTCTAGGAATGCGGCGGAATATGTCGGACATGATTTTGTAATATATGATAAAGGCAGATTAAAAAGCTGTAAGTTATTAAGTTTTGTCATTGAAGTTAGAAATACTCGTTATTATGCACCTATTAGTAAATATCATTTGAATGTTTTTGCGGAAGGCCTTTTGACAATGCCCCCAACAAAATTGACAATGAGTCTCTTTGATATAAAAAAAAATATGACGTATGATTTGTCGATAGTAAAGGAAGTCGGAAAGACATCGTATGAAGAAATTAAAGACTATATTTCTCCGGAAGAATATGCAGACTTACCTTGTGAATACCTGAAGTCTGTGCTAGCTCTTCGTAGGTGCACAATGGAAGACTTTGCGAATGTAATGAAACTTTATAGGCAGCAAAGCCAGTATATTCTTCAACAGAAGTAATATGAAATGTATCATGAATAAAATGAGCGGAGGTGAGAGAGTATGTTTCGTGTTTTTTATGATGTCGAAAGTGAGATAGTTATTGCTGAGTACTAGTTTCTTGTGGTTCGGAGAATTTGTGTGCTATTGTGAGACCAATATCTATTTTGATATTGGTCCAGCTGGCGATTCTGAGAAAGTGGAGAATAGGAGATAAGCGTGGTTGAGTATTTGACTAATTTGGGCCGATGAAGAGGCTGTTTGGAGAAGATTTTAGTGAAAAGAGGATGAGAATCGTTTTGCCGCATGAATTGCAAATGGATGACATGGCTATGACTATCACTAAAAATTGATTTAAATACCTTTACCCATTAGGCGGCGAACTGAATGATGTAAGCATAGGGGAGTGATTGTTTTAGATAGAGTCATAATAATGTTGCCAAAATAGAAAGGTCGACTTAACAAACATGTTGTTAAGTCGACCTTTCGCTACCAATAGTGCAACAGGTATGAAACAATTGATTTGGCAAAAATCTAGTTGACATTGATAAATACGGTATATAAAGAGCCGGGGCATATTCCTTGATATAGAAAATCATTTTAAAACACATTTATTTTTACATTTTAATAACAAATTAATAACAAATATGATACAATAAAAACATATAGAGTATATATGGCAAGTATGAATAATGCGTATTGGCAGAATCTTTTAAGGAGATTTTCTATGAGTCATGTATATATAACGGAAGACGGAGCTAGAATATCTAAAAGCGGAGGATATTTTGTACTAAGCCGGAGTTCGGAAGTTTTATTTGAAGTACCGGAAGAAACATTGGAGAGTTTGACGCTTATCGGTAGAGTTGAGTTATCTTCGGGGGCGACAGAGCAGTTGTTGCAGAAAGGGATTCCGGTTACATGGTTATCGAAGGGCGGCTACTTTTTCGGGCGATTAGAGTCAACCCGGCATTGTAATGCCGTAAAGCAGGCTAAGCAAGTTGTCTTAACCGGTGGCCCCTTATACTTATCTATGGGGAAATCGATGATTGAGGCAAAGGTCCATAATCAACAAGTCTTGCTGAGGCGTTATAACCGAGAATTAGAAAGTGATTTTGTACGACAAAAGGTAGAGCAGCTTTCACGAATAAAGCATAAGATCATGCAGGTGCCGAATCGCTCAGAATTGATGGGCAATGAAGGTTTAGCGGCTCGAATATATTTTGATGCTCTGAGTGAACTGATAGAACCGGAGTTTCGCTTTAACGGACGGACAAAGCGACCGCCACAGGACCCCTTCAATGCCGTTATCGGGTTTGGGTATACGCTATTGCTGTACGAGCTGTATACCGCATTATCTAATGTGGGGTTGCACCCTTATTTCGGCTGTCTTCATGCATTGAAGCATCGTCATCCGGCTTTGGCGTCCGACTTAATGGAGGAATGGAGGCCTGTTATTATTGACAGCTTGGCCATGAGTCTTTTTAACAGGCATCAATTAAAAGCGGAACACTTTGAGCATACGGAAGACGGCGTGTATTTGAATCGAGAAGGACGCTATATTTTTTTGCAGGCCTATGAGAAGCGGTTGCGTACATCGAATAAATATTCGGATGAAAAGCAATCGTTTCGTCAATCATTGGTTAATAGAGCGGAAATGTATTCTTTGGCTATTATGGAAGATGATGAGTCATGTTATCGGCCCATGAGATTGAGGTAAGAATATGACATACTTTCGAGAGAACCATGACGAACGTAAATATGTTATTTTAGTCATTTATGACATTGTGGATAATAAGCGACGGGCTCAGATGGTGAAGTGCCTAGAAAAATATGGCATTCGGGTTCAGAAATCGGCATTTGAAGTATATATTTCCAAAAAGAAATTAGTTAAGCTAGAAGCTGAGGCCGGCAGTATTATAGATATAACATGCGATTCTCTGAGAATTTATGCTTTAAAACACAATACAGCTATTAAAACTTGGGGAATCGGTTGTTGTAAGGCTGAAGATGTCATTATTTTGTAATATATGGAGATGAAGTAGATGGATCAATTGGAAGCAAGGTTACAAAAGGCGGCCTTATTGCATGATATAGGGAAAGTTTACCAACGCTCCGGGCTTGGACAGGGGACACACTCGGAGGCCGGTGTAGCATTTTTAAAGCCCTATTACGAGAATGACGATAGTTTGGCGTTGAGATCTGTTAAATATCATCATGCTGATATGGCTAAACGCCTTACAAAAGACGATGATTTAGCTTATATTGTATATGAAGCTGATAATATAGCGGCTGGGACGGATCGGCGTGAAATGCAGGATAGTGAAAGTAGCGGCTTCGATAGACGAGCCAGTTTGGAATCTGTGTTTAACGTGTTCGGGGCTAATGAGAGTAGCGGGAAGACAGCTTACTATCTACGTGGGTTAATGAAGGATAAAGATATGTTGTACCCTCAGCCCAAAACAGATATTCAAGCCCCCGCATCTATGTATAAGGAGATTATTGAAGACCTGAAGAGAAACTTCGAAAGACGCAAGCCTGATGATATGGAAGTAAATGAAATGCTCCAAGTATTGGAGGCAACTCTTTCATATATTCCGTCCAGTACGGCGACCAATCAACCGGCAGATATATCCTTGTATGAACATGTAAAACTTACGGCAGCCTTTGCAGCGTCTATGTATCGCCGGTTTAAAGCTGAAGGCATAGAGGATTACAAATCCTATTGCTTCGGAGGGAAAAATGAAGATTGTCGTGAGAAAGCCATGTATTTACTGGTTTCCGGTGATATATCGGGTATTCAAAAATTTATTTATACCATTCCTTCTAAGGGTGCGTTAAAGAACCTGCGCGGACGGTCCTTCTATTTGGAAATATTGACAGAACATGTAGTTGACGAGTTGTTGACCATGACCGGACTTAGTCGGGCGAATCTTTTATATACAGGTGGCGGGCATTTCTACTTGCTAATGCCTAATACGGAAGAGGTTGTAAGTCAACTGCAACAGTTTGAAAACTTGCTGAATGCATGGTTCTTGAAGCACTTCGGAAATCGCTTGTATATTGCCTTCGGTTGGAGCGAATTTTCCGCCAATGAGATTATGTCCAAGGGAGCGGGAATAGGGAGTGTCTACCGTCGTGTCAGTAAAATTCTGTCAGAACGGAAATTACGGCGCTATTCAAAAGAGCAATTGAAGGATATGTTTGATTGGGGCAGCGAGTTAAACTCTGTAGGGGACGGGATGCGTGAGTGTAACGTTTGCCATACGTCGGCTAATCCCGATTTGTTGCGACCGTATGTGTTAGGTGATGACGGTACCTTAGCTTGCGATACTTGTAATGCCTTAGCACAGTTGGGACAAGACGTTTTAAATAAGGATGTCTTTATTGTTACTAGTACAGCGGAAGGGGGAATAGGACTTCCCGGCTTCGGTGAGGAGCGGTACTTGGAGGCGGTGACGCCGGCAGAAGCAGAACAACGTGATGACCTTGTTCGTGTGTATGTAAAAAATAAGGTTTGGACA
>QWCI01000754.1_pt1 | contig 18911 bp, 16 predicted proteins | sample 1972541 | NCBI WGS metagenome assembly QWCI01 (sample SAMN09866712, study PRJNA288562) | Human oral metagenome isolate term3_saliva, whole genome shotgun sequencing... | isolation source: mouth | host: Homo sapiens | place: USA: California | reverse complement strand
CCTGCAAAACCACTATCGATTTTTGCTTTCATTGTTCCTCGCTTGCAGATAGCGCATTTCCTTTTGCTCTCGCTTATTCCGCATCTACAAACCTTTCATCGTATTTTATTTTCAGCGTTCCGCTCATGCAGATAGCCAATTTCTTTTTAGTATCACTTGTTCCTCACCAGCAAAACTACTATCGATTTTTACTTTCCTTATTCCGCGCTTGCAGATAGTGCATTTCTTTTTTGCTCTTACTAATTCCGCATATGCAAAACCACCATTGCATTTTGTTTTCGATGTTCCGCATTTGTAGATAATATGTTGCATTTCATTTTCTATTGTTTTATAGTTGCAGAATAGCTATTATAATCGCTTTTTGATTTATTGACGCTTGCACTTGCAATTCCGTTTCTATTTCAGCGTTTGCAATGGAGAGTTTTCTGTGGAAAAGGCTGTTGTGGCGGCTGCTGATTAGCGAAATGAGGTAAAATTGTGGCGGAGAAGCGTGTCATGTGTCGGTTTTTTACCTAATTTTAGGTATTGCGAGTTTTCTATGAACTTTCTACCTTTGCAATACTTTTTTGCGCTGCATGCCAAACCATGATGCGATGGGGCGGACAAAGCGGCCAAACATTAATTATTTTTTCATTAGAAACAATTTAAAATATGTTTTTCCTTTTACAATCAAAGATTAAATCTGCCTGTCGCTATCATGGCCTACTGCGATGGTTGGCGGCGGGGCTATGCCTGTGGATTGGGGTTGTGCTGGGCAGTGCGCATGGCTTTGTGGCGCATGTTGCTGCTGGCGATGACAACCCGCAAATGACATTTATCATTCAGACGGCCAGCACGCACGAGCCTATTGTGGGGGCGACGGTGCAAAGCGATGGGGCGCTCTCGGGCGCGGCTACCAATGGCGACGGACGCTGCACACTGCGTTTCAAACAGGGCGTGGGGCAAACGAAAATCGAGGTGTCGTCGGTGGGATATAAGCGCGTGGTGCGCACGGTGACGGTTCGCAACGGGCAAACGCTGACGCTGTTGCTGCAAGAGGATGCCAAGATGCTCGACAACGTGGTGGTGACGGCGCAGAAACGCCACACCGATGTGCTGCAGCAGTCGGCTACGATTGATGCTGAGGCGTTGGAGAAAGGTGGCGCCAACTCGTTGGCCAAGATGTTGGAGAGCATTCCCGGCGTGAGTTCCATCAGCACGGGCAACACCATTGCCAAACCTGTGATTCAGGGCATGCATAGCAGTCGCATTTTGCTCATTAATAATGGTGTGCGTTTGGAGAGCCAGAGCTGGGGCGCTGACCATGCGCCCGAGTTGGATTATACCGGTTCGAGCATGGTGGAAGTGGTGAAAGGTGCCGAGTGCATTCGCTATGGTTTTGGTGCGATGGGTGGAATCGTGTTGATGAACGATGCGCCGCTGCCTTATGGCTATCAGCGTGGCAAAGTGCGCGGCACGGTGAACCTTGGCTACGACACCAATGCGCGCGGTGTGAGTGGCAGTGGCAATGTGGAGATGGGGGTGGCGTTGCGCTTGCATGGTATGTACACGCGCGGCGGCGATTATCGCACGGCCGAATATTTGCTCAACAACACGGGCTACAACACCATTAGTTTGTCGGCCATGGCTGGCTGGCAAGGGCGCAAGCTGACGGCGACGCTCTTCTCGAGCATTTATTATCAGCGCAGTGGCATTTATTATGCGAGCAAAATATCTGATTTAGATCAGTTGCTGAAGCGTTTTGAATATGGACGTCCCGATCCCGAGAGTTTCTTTCCGTTTTCCTATCGTATCAAACCACCGTTTCAACAATCGCAGCATGTGACGCTCAAGGGCGAGTTGAAATGGGCGCTCAGCAAGCAACATCAAGTGGATTTCACGCTGTCGTTTCAGGAAAACTTGCGACAAGAGTTTGAAAATCGTAAGAAAGCGCAATGGAGCTGGATTCCCGTGCAGGATTTAATCCTCAAAACCTATAAGTTTGATGTGTTGTGGCATGCCAAATGGCGGTTGTGGAATATGTCAACCGAGGCGGGGCTGTCGAACACTTATCAAACCAATTTCAACTATCCCGGCACGAAGCAACCCGCCTTTGTGCCCAACTTTGCAGCGCTCTCGATGGGTGGTTTCTTTCTGCACAAGGCGCAATTTGGCAAGTTGCAATGTGCGCTGGGGGCACGCTATGATTTTCGTGTGATGTCGGTCAATGGCTATACGAGTTTGAGTAACTACACTTATTACGACGACTTTAAACTCTATAGCAACTTCACGGCGAGCTTGGCTGGGCATTATCAGTTTAACGAACAGTGGGACGTTCGGGCGAATGTGGGCTGGTCGTGGCGTCCGCCCGATATCAACGAGCTTTATGCCATCGGTCTGCAGGACGGTTCGTATTGGGTGGTGGGCAACCGCCATTTGGCCAGTGAACGCGGCTATAAATCGGTCTTTGGCGCTCGCTATCGCACGCCATGGCTGTCGGTGGAACCGAGTTTCTTTTATCAGCGCATCAACAGCTACATCTACGACCACATTGGAACGGGAAAAGATCGCTTTCAGAACCGTCCGAATGGGAAATATCCTAAGTTTATCTACGACCAAGACAACGTGAGGCTCTACGGCGGCGATGTGGAGGTGACGGTGAAGCCGCTGAACGATTTGACGTTTGTGGGCAAGGGCGAATGGACGTTTGCGCGTAACATCACACGCAATGATTGGCTCCCGTTTATGCCGTCGGATCGTTACGGCCTTTCGGGCAATTACGCACGTAGCTTTTCGAGTGGAAAGAAATATCGGGCATCGCTCTCGCTTTCGGGGATTTATGTAACGAAGCAACGGCGTTTCGACCCCGATAAAGATTTGGTGAGCGACTCGCCTGCGGGCTATTTCTTATTGAACGGGACGCTCGATTTCTCGATAAATTTCGCCCACAAAAGACAATGGAAAATCATGCTCGTGGGTGAGAACATGCTCAATGCCTTGTATAAAGAGTATACCGACCGCTTTCGTTATTATGCGCACGAACGCGGCGTGAATTATTCGCTGCGCACCATTTATAAATTTTAATTCGGAGCAAAATGAAACAATTGTATATCTTCATTAGCGCGATGCTGCTCTTCGCGAGCTGTTCGAACGAGCGCGTGGATGACTTTTTTAAGCGAATTATCCAAGCGCCGCCCTCCTCAATAGAGCGCGATGTGAAAGGGCACGATCAAATTTATGCTGTGCACGCAATCCTGCGCATGGGCTATCGAGGAGGACTGGTTGGCGTGGGACCCAATGGCGATGACTCCGTGCGCGCTTATAACACCTATCATGTGACGGGGGATAGCACGCTCGTCCCTATTCTGCAAGAGATTGACATTGCGCGCGACGATGACGGACAAATGGTCATCACTACCGCACGTAAGCAATTTGATGTCGTGGCATCTGACAAGATTTATTATGGGTTGGAATTGCGTTATTACGACCAGAATGGGCTACTCATCAACCATCAATTCTCGGGTTATCCCTATAAAAAGGATAAAGACGGGGTGAATATTCCTGATGAAGACAATGCCACACTTCTCGTCCATCAGCATTTCTTCACTGTCGGCAATGCCTCGCTTGATCAGCGGCAGGAAGACGATAAAGAAATTGTCCGCGGCATTCAATTGGCCTATCCACGCACGTTAGAGCAGCCTTCCACCTATTATGACCGCTATACTTTTCGTGGAGAGGGCGCGCAAGCCGAGCCCGCATCAAAGTATTCGGCTGTGAATATCTTTGCACCAGCGCATTTCACATTGGGACAAAACCAAGTACGCTATGACGAAAACTTGTCGTGGGTGGCGATTGAACGATCGGGAAAGCCCGAAGCCATGTTACCTTATGTCGCGCCTGATGGGCAGAGCTACTCACTTTATCGCGCCATCGACATGATGAAGTTGAATGCGCTCGCACCCGAGATTTTCACCTACGACTACCGTGATACCGATCCCGTAGAGGAGGAATTAGGTAAAACGTTCCTTGATGCCTACAACGACGACTTCATCGACCCTGATACCGACGCACCGCGCCAACGCTATGGTGAGACGGTGGGCTTATTGCGACAAGGGAGAAGCTTAGAAGCAGGCGCGCCATTCGACCGCTTAGGATTTAAGGGCATCATGCAGTTCAAGCAGGGCAGAATGGCCTTTCAGTTGCAAATCAAAATCTGCCATATCCTCAATAAGGGGCAACAGCACGTGGGCGAAGCCGAGCGGCCAGCCAAATACTGCAATACGGAGAACAGCGAACACGACTATCTGTGGAACTTCAACCAATTGCAGGCCGGATGGGATAGCTTCGACATCGATTACCCGCTGTCGGTGCGTATCTTGGCCGACACGCGCGACGGCGAGACGCAATGTTGTGCCGATATCAAGCGATTTTATCCGCAGGCCGACGCTCACGCGCTTTGGCGCATGCTCAATAATCCCGCGTCTTTTTTCACACAATATAGACATCATCTTGTTTTAATGTAGCACGAAAACAAAGCAAACAATGAATAGAATATTTCGACATATATTTATCGTTGCGGGCATCTCCGCACTTTGCACGGCGTGTGACGACTTCGTATTTGGTAACGTCCACGTTGATTATAGCGAGAATCCCTTAGCTGCGAAAGGCATCGCACATAGCGGAGCCGACCGCTACGTGGATAGTCTCATGAAAATAAAGGTGACGCAGCCCATCAACAACCCCGATCCGCAAGGCGCATTCAACAATTGGGCCACATGCTTGGCTATGTTTAAGGAAGGACATTCGCATGGCGACGGAATGATGCATGGGAACTTTGTCTATCGCAACGCGCCGTGGCGACAGGAGCAATTTGTCATCATCCACAACAACAATACAGCCTGGCCCACGGTTGCGGTAGATCGCCAAAGCACCGTTACCTTCTTAGAGCAAAACGAGGGAAAGCGCGGCCCCGACTATATCCGCATCATTGGCGGAAGGTTGAAGCGCTGGGGTTTGTGTCTCTACTTCTTCGACAAAGAGGGGCGGCTCCTCAACGACGATATCCTCAACCACTCGGATGAGTATCAAATCTTTTTCACCGTGAGCGACGTCGACGACAAAGGGCAGCCCTACACAGTGACCGATTGCCGTGGAACGTGGCATCCGAGGCACACTTCCTATGGTGAATGGAGGCGGGGAGGCACTATCGACACAACTCCCGTGCCATCTCCCTTCTTTGCCGATAGCATTTCGTGGAAACAACGGGCTAATGCCACCCCGAAAGTCTTTGAATACACCTACCGCGACACATGGATTCACGATGCTATGGCCGACGGAGCGCGTGAATTGTTTAATCAGCGCCTGCTTCCTCCTTTAGGACGCACGGACGCCGACTGGGCAGTGGCGCCTTACGACCAAGATCGTGTGGGATTGAAAGGACACTTCAATTTTGATATTGAAGCCGACGAGAACGACAGCCGTCACACCGAGTGGCCGCTTGAAATCACTCGCCGCATGAATCCCGCCACAGGAGAGACGGGTATGTACACGCGCCCATCCTATTTGCTGCCCCGATTCTTCCTTTCGGTGCGCGTCATGAAGTGCCCGAAGGGCAGAAAGGCGCTCATTCCGCGCGACGCATACTTGCAGCGCCACTCCACCTACGAATTTCTCAGTCCCTTTATCTGCGCGGAGGCCTATAACCCCGATGAGGCGAAAGAATATGGCAACAATTCAGAGTGGAAAGAGGTGTTGCGCTTCAACATTCCCATCAAAGTGTTCTGCAGCAGCTTCGATACCGACCCCACAACCATCGACCCCAACGATCCGCTTTATTATTATTTGGGTCTTGAGATTGGTTTGACACCGGAAGAAGCACTCGAAGCCGCTCAAAACGTGCAAACCCACGGCGTCGGCGGTGGGCGCGGCTTAGGCAACTGGTTTCTATAACGAACGATGATTTATCACAACAACACAATATGAAAACAATTTCTCACATTCGATATGCAGCACTTCTGCTGCTTGTTGCGCTCACGGGTTGCGTTCGAAATGAGCTTCCCGAGAAGCGAACCACCTCGAAAACGCGCGTCGATCATCTTCTCATCAAGGAAGTCTTCTACGCAGGCCATTATTGGGTGCGTGATTTGCGAAAATGGGGCTTTCCCAATAGTCCGGATATGTATAACGATGACCAATACATCGAGATTTATAATCCCACCGACGAGACAAAGTATCTCGACGGGCTGGCACTTTGTACAAATGCCATTGATCCCACTACTATCATTCAGTTTGCTCCTAAAGACGACTTTGTCAATCGATATTACGGTGTGGGTGCTATTTCTTATTTCCCCGGAAACGGCACGCAGCACCCCGTGCCGCCTCATAAGTCGGTCATCATCGCAAAGTATGCCATCGACCACGAAAAGCAGTTCATCGCATGGTTGCGCGCCAACGCCGAGGAGAATGGGGAGGAGCTCGACCTTAAGGAGTACAAAGGATTGGAGGCTTTTCTCGACCTCACAAAGGCCGATTATGAGTGGACCATGCCCACGGGCAACAAAAATGACAAAAACAACCCCGACGTGCCCGATATGCAACCCATCTATATGACGAAGAAAGCCGACGGCAAGCTTGCGTGGCAGTTCGAACTCACCTATCTCTCTGAACACACGGGTGTGGCGCTCGTCCGATTGCCGTGGACGCCTGACGACTTCAAAAAGAATACTGACGACACGAAGGAGCGCAATAAATACAGGCATTATATTAACGTCACAAGCAGCCAGTTCGCCGATTTCTATGCTATAGAGATTCCCTTCGACCACGTGATCGACTGCATGACGATTTGTCCTAAGAGCCGTTTCCAAATGCGACCAAGCAAATTGGATAAGGGATACAACGCAGTGACCGATGTTGGCTTCTCGTCGTTAAAGTCGAGCGACTTGCCCATATATTCTGGCTTAGCGCTAACAAGGAAGTGGGACGGACGCAAGTTTGTCGACGACGACAACTCAAAGAGCGACTTCGAAGTGAAGGTGGCATCGCTATCGCGACGCGATAAGAAGGGCAACCCCATTAAATGATGTAGTTTATTAATTTTTACACTTCCCGAAAATCTATTCCAAAACAGCACCATCTTTGCGACATGGCTCGCAAAGATGGCGCTTTCTTTTTATAGCCTCTTGAAATTACTCGATGTGTAATATAAATGAGTAATTACACAAGAATGCTACTCGCATAGAAAATATATCTTTGCGTATTCATGAAGTCATCATGCGCAAGCCAAAATTCAAAAAAAGACATGTTTGCGGAATGTTCCGCAAATATGATTCCAATCGGGAACGACTTGCGGAGCGTTCCGCAAATGCATTTCCACTCGGGAATAGACTTGCGGAATGTTCCGCAAATGCATTTCCACTCGGGAATAGACTTGCGGAGCGTTCCGCAAACGCATTTCCACTCGGGAATAGACTTGCGGAATGTTCCGCAAACACATTTCCACTCGGGAACAGGCTTGCGGAGAAATATGCAAAAAGGGCAAAAAAAGAAACACACTTGAGCGTTATTTCTCGTGTGTGTTTCTATTATGTAATAACGTTTATCTCTTTTATACAAGTTTATTTCAGTAAAGCGGAATGTTTTAGTCTTGGAAATAAACGCGCTTTACGCGATTGCTGATGCCTGTGAGCACCTCATAGGGGATGGTTCCCATGATATCGCTCAATGCGGTGACGGGAAGATGGTCGCCGAACACCTCCACGCGGTCGCCTTCCTGACACGCAATGTCGGTGACATCAATCATCGCCACATCCATGCAAATATTTCCCACATAGTCGGCTCGCTTGCCATTCACAAGGCAGTAACCTTTGCGATTACTGAGTCGGCGGTCGAGTCCATCGGCATATCCTATGGGTATTGCACCGATGATACTGTCTCGCGTGAGGAATGTTTTGCGACTATATCCGATGCTTTCTCCTTGCGGAACGCGATGTAGCTGCAAGATGGTGGTCTGCAAGGTGCTGACGTTGTTCAGTGTCTTGTTATTGCGTGGATTGATGCCATAGAGACCCAGCCCAAGTCGGCACATGTCCATTTGCCGTTCGGGAAAGTGCTCTATGCCAGCGCTATTGTCCATATGGCGTAAAATCTTGTGGTCGAAAGCAGCTTGCAGTTGTTCACTACCGAGTAGGAAGAGTTGATATTGCTCGTCGCTGAAGCGATCGAAGTCGTCGCTGTCCGACCCAACGAAGTGGCTGAACACCGAGCGAGGAATGATGGCGTTCTGACGTTTCAATCGGGCAATCAACTCGTTCATGTCTTCTCGCGGATTGAAGCCTAAGCGGTGCATGCCAGTGTCGAGCTTAATATGTACGGGGTATCCAGTGATTCCTTCCTTTTCGGCAGCCTTCACAAGGGCGTCGAGCAGGCGGAAGGAGTAAACTTCGGGCTCCAAATCGTAGTCGAACATCGTCTTGAAGGCTGTCATTTCGGGATTCATGATCATGATGTTGCTCGTGATGCCATTGCGGCGCAACGTAACGCCCTCGTCGGCCACGGCCACGGCTAAGTAGTCCACCCTATGCTCTTGCAGGGTCTTCGCAATCTCTACGCTGCCCGCCCCATAGGCGTCGGCCTTGATCATGCAAACCAATTTTGTGCTCGCATGCAGGAAACTGCGATAGTAATTAAGATTTTTCACTACCGCATTGAGGTTTACTTCGAGCGTGGTCTCATGTACGCGTTTCACAAGGAGGTCGGTAATTTGCTCGAAGTTAAAGCTGCGTGCCCCTTTCAACAAGATGACCTCATCGTGGAGTTGGCTAAAGGCCGCACTGGCGATGAAGTCCTCAACGGTGGAAAAGAAGTGTTTCTCGGGCACCTCGATGGATAGGGCATGGGCACAGAGCTCGCTCCCAATGCCAATGAACTTCTCGATGCCGCGTTGGCGGCAAAGCGTGCCCACCTCGCGATAGAGCGCATCGGGTGTGAGGCCACTCTGAAAGATGTCGCTCAGAATCAACGTGTGTCGGCGGCCTTGATGGTCGGGGCGGCGATTCATAAAGTCTAATGCGATGTCTAACGCATTGATGTCGGAGTTGTAGCTGTCGTTGATGAGCGTGCACCCATGCTGCCCCTCTTTCACCTCCAAGCGCATGGCGATGGGCTCTAACTGCGCCATGCGTTGCGCTAAGGTTTCGGGGCTGATACCCAATTTGAGGGCAACGAGCGCGCAAGCAAAGGAGTTGTTAATGGAGGCCTCGTCGATGAACGGCAGCCGATAGTTGCTTGTCTGTCCTGCGTAGTGATAGGTAACGCAGGTTGCGGAGTCGCCCTTTTCCACCTTTTCTATATAGAAGGGGGCTGCGGCATCCGCGCACGACCAAAACAGCTGTTCGGCATGCAAATCATGTTGCTCGCTAATGCAATGCTTCACGAGAACATCATCGCCATTGTAGACGACAACTTGTGCATCGTGAAAAAGTTGCAACTTCTCCATGCATTTAGCTTCGCGACTATCGAAATTCTCTTGGTGAGCGTCTCCGATGTTAGTAAGCACAGCTATCGTGGGCTGTATGATGTTACGCAAAGCTCGCATTTCGCCTGGTTTGCTGATTCCGGCTTCGAATATTCCCAGCTCGGAGTGTCGATCTAAGAGCCAGACGCTCAGCGGAACGCCCACTTGCGAGTTATAGCTGCGTGGGGAACGTGTCACCATGAAGTCGCCACAGAGAAGCTGGTTCAACCATTCTTTCACCATCGTCTTTCCATTGCTGCCGGTGATTCCGATGATTGGCACATTGAACTCGTCACGGTGCCTTTCGGCTAAGCGTTGCAGCGCTTCCAAAGTGTCGGTCACCAACAAGAAATTGGCGTCGGGATAACGTTGCGCGAAGTCTTGCGGGAGCGTTGCGACGACAAAATTTTGGACGCCGCGTGCATAAAGCTCGTTAATGTAGCGATGCCCATCGTTGCGGCCGCTGCGCAAGGCGAAAAATAAAGTTTCCTCAGGGAAGCAGAGCGAACGACTGTCGGAAAGGATGAAGCTTATTTGGGTGTCGCGCTCGCCAAAACGGCGTGCGCCAATAAGCGTGGTTACTTTTTCAATTGAATAAGTCATCGTGCGATTATTATTTTTTATTTTTCCACAAAATTACTGCAAAGCGAGGACATGACAAAATAATAAGCTGCTAAATGCGTGGGTTGCGCGCGAGGGAAAAACGAATTTTCCAGTGGGCAGCATACTTGTGTTGCGTCGCTGTAGAATGTTTCTGTTTGGAATGAGAAGAATGCTTGCGATATATTGTAAATCGCTTATATGAAAATAGTTGCTGCTTGCAGGTTGTTGTAAAAAACAGCACAGCAAGCAGCAAATTAATGTTGTAGAGTTGAAGTTTTATTTCTGCGGCACTTCAAGGAGTGCTTGCTTCAATAAGTTCCAGAATGGCAGGATGGATGCGACCTCGCACCGTTCGTTGGTTGTGTGTGGGCTTCGGATTGTGGGACCGAAACTTACGACGTCCATGCCTGGATATTTGCCCAAGATGACGGAACATTCTAAGCCGGCGTGGTCAACCTGGACGATGGCTTCTTTCGCATTTTGCTCGCGATAGATTTTCTTGAGCAAGTGGAGCACCTCACTCTCGGGATTGGGGTCCCAGCCGCCATAGCTGCCGCTCATTTCCACTTTCATGCCCGCCATGTTGAAACAGCTCTCGAGCGTGGTGGCAATATACTCCTTCATGTCTTCGCGGGAAGAGCGCGCAAGGATTTTGATGGCCGCCTTGCCGTTTGCGATGTTGATAATGGCTAAGTTGCTCGATGTCTCTACGACGTCGGGATAAGCCGGAATCATGCGTACCACGCCATCGTGGCATGCGTAGATGGCATTGACGAGGTTATCCTGTATCTCGGTGGGAACGACCTCGCTCGGAAGCGCCGTTACTTCGGTAAAGAACTCCAAGCCTGGCTCGATAGTCTTATATTCGTCGCAGAAACAAGCTTTGTATGCTACAACTAAAGCCTGAACCGCTTCGGCTTTATCCTGTGGCATGGTGAGCACAACCTCGGCCTTGAACGGAATGGCGTTGCGCATGTTTCCCCCTTCCCAGCTGACGAGCTGCGCGCCACATTCGGCAATCGCCTTGCGCACGAAACGCACCATCAACTTGTTTGCGTTGGCGCGCCCTTCGTGAATTTCCAATCCCGAGTGACCTCCGCGCAATCCCTTCAGTGTCACGCGAAGTGCGGTGTTGGTTGTGTCTGCAGGTACAGGCTGATAGCCCAAGGTCGCAGTGATGTCGATGCCGCCCGCACTGCCAATGACGAATTTCCCCCACGTTTCGGAGTCAAGATTCATCAAAATGTCGCTGTGCAACTCGCCTGTGGGTAAATCATTTGCGCCAAACATGCCCGTCTCTTCGTCTGCGGTGATGAGCGCTTCGATGGGGCCATGCTGCAAGTCCTTTGCTTCCATCACCGCCATGATAGCGGCAACGCCAATGCCATCGTCGGCACCCAAGGTAGTGTTGCGCGCACGCACCCATCCTTCTTCATCAACATAAGTCTCTAAAGGATCGGTTTCGAAATTGTGTTGGCTCTCGGGACTCTTCTGTGGTACCATGTCCATGTGAGCTTGCATGAGCACGGTCTTTCGATTTTCCATGCCTGGTGTGGCTGGCTTACGCATCACCACGTTGTTTCCTGCATCGACAAAAGCTTCAACACCAGCTTGCTTGGCAAAATCGAGCAAGAATTGTTGTACGGGTTTTAAATGTCCCGATGGGCGGGGCACTTGCGTTAGGGCATCAAAGTGTCGCCAGACGCATGTGGGTTCTAATTTTGCAATTTCACGCATACTTATATTTTTTTATAGTTGATATGTTCTATTTACTTTGTCGCCGCTTCATGAAGAGCAACGCAATCCAAGCATATATGCCCATCGCAACGACCAAGAGTGTTTGAATGCTGTGCACGATGAGCACGAAGTTGAGGGCGGCAAATTCGGCCACGCCATAGAGCATCAGCATTGTCTTTACGGCGAAGTGCCACGGGCCGGCACCATTGGGCGTGGGCACAATGACGGCTATACTTCCCACGATGAACGTCACCATAGCGCACGAAAACGAGAGCGAGGCTGTGGCGGTGAAGCAGAAAAACGTGAGGTAATAGTGCAGGAAGTAGCTGACCCAAATGCCGATGGTGTAGCAAAGGAATAAGGGCACATTGCGCACGTTCCTTAAAGAAACGATGCCTTGCCACACGCTGTTGACCGTCGATTTGATTTTGCTGGTCACTGCCAACCGCCGATAGAGGTAATAAACCAGTAGGAAAACAGCTGCGCCACAGGTAAAGGTCACAGCCCAGCCTGCAGCCGAAAAGTTGGTGAGGAACGTGTCGATGCGCGTGCCCGTCTTGGCGAAGAAGCGCATGAAGACGGGAATTTGCGAGAGGAACGTGATACCCGCGATGAGCAGCACCAACAGCGAGTCAATGATGCGCTCCGTGACAACGGTTCCGATGGCTTTGGGAAACGACACGCCGTCGTAGTGTTTCAGCACGCCGCATCGCGTGAATTCGCCCATGCGCGGCACAATGAGGCTCACGGCATAGGAGAGGAACACGGCATAGACCGTGGTTTTGCGGCGCGGATACTCGTGCATCGGTGCTAAGGTCTGTTGCCAGCGCCACCCACGAAAAGCTTGTGCTAAAATGCCAAAGGGAAACGACAAAATCATCCACGTCCAGTTCATTTGGTGAAACAGCACGTCGTTCACCTTGTGGAAATCAAATCCGCGATACATCCAGTAAAGGATGGCGCCGCCCAAAAGCAACGGTAGAATGATTTTGAATATGTTGGAAATATTTCTTTTCACTTGCTCGTTTTGACGAGACAAATTTAGGAAAATCACGTGGAATACCCAAATAAAACCCCGTAGATTATTTGTTGGGGAACGAAAAAAGACCTACTTTTGCAACCACTATCGTATAGGTTTGTAATGGGTCAGACGTTTCTACCTGCTGCCGCAAACAGCAGTCTATGATAGTTCTTTTTTAATTGTAGAAACAACAACAACGATGCAACATTCTTTTCAGAAGTACACGGCTCAGTATCCCGCCCTCATTCGTTTGGGCGTGCCCATCACGATAGGGCAGTTGGGCACGATTGTGTTGGGTTTTGCCGACACGCTGATGATAGGCCACCACTCGCTGCCCGAGTTAGCCGCCGCCAGCTTTGTCACCAACATGTTTACTTTGGCATTGCTTTTTGGTTTAGGATTTTCTTACGGGTTAACGCCCATCATTGGCCGATTTTATGGCCAATCGAAGCCCGAAGCCATCGGCGGAGCGTTGAAAAATGGTTTGGCGGCCGGAAGTGTGCTCACGCTCATCCTGCTGGCTGTCATGACCACGCTCTACCTTAATTTAGGGCGTTTGGGGCAGCCTGCCGAGCTCTTGCAGTTCATGCGACCCTATTTCCTCATCAATTTGGTGTCGATACCCTTCGTCATCGGCTTTAACACCTTCAAGCAGTTCTTCGATGGAACGTCGAACACCGTCACGTCGATGGTGGTGATGATTACCGGAAACGTGCTCAACATCGCGGGCAACTACATCTTTATTTATGGCCATTTGGGTTGCCCCGAAATGGGACTTTTTGGGGCGGGTTTGTCCACCATGCTCTCGCGCGTGTTCATGTGTTTGGCATTGGCCACGTTGTTTTTTGTGCATCCGCGCAACCAACGCTATCGGCAAGGCTTTTTCAGCCAAAGCGTCAACCGCCACGATTTTCTTTATCAAAACAAGCAAGGCTGGCCTTTGGCCTTGCAGATGGGCATGGAGACAGCCGCCTTCAGCTTGTCGAGCGTCATGGTGGGATGGATTGGCACCACTGCTTTGGCCGCCCACCAAGTGATGCTCACCATTAGCCAGTTGGGCTATATGCTCTACTATGGCATGTCGGCCGCCGTAGCCATCCGCGTGAGCAATTTCCATGGACAACACAACTATCAGCGGGCCGAAACGGTGGCGCATGCCGGATTTCAGCTCATTCTCTGCATGGCCGTGGCCATCAGCATCCCCATTTTCTTGTTCCGCAACAGCATCGGCGCCCTCTTCACCTCGTCTGCTGAAGTGGTGAACATCGTTTCGTTGACCATCATCCCCTTCATCATCTATCAATTTGGCGACGGCATGCAATCCAACTATGCCAACGCCCTGCGCGGCCTCTCCCACGTACGTCCGCTGATGGTGGTGGCCTTTGTGGCATTCTTTGTCATCTCGTTGCCGCTGAGCTATGTCATGGGCATTTGGCTTCGCGGCGGATTAGTGGGCATCTGGAGCTCTTTCCCCGTGGGGCTCACCACGGCTGGGCTGCTCTATTGGTGGAGCTTCCGCCGCGCCATCCGCAAGGCCAAAAGTTTGACCTAAGTCAACAAAACGCCTGTTTGTAGCCCCTTTTGGCCGAAAAACTTGCGTTGCGCCTGTTTTTGTGTTACCTTTGCATCGTGATTTTAAGGATAACAATTTAAAAGAAAGGAAAAAAGTTATGGTAACATTAATGACATTTGCTATTGTTGCAGTAATGGTTGCACAGGCAATTAACTTAAGCGGAAAACTTCGTTAACAACGTAGCAAGGCTAAAAATGGAAAAAATAGGGCTGCTAACAAATTAGCAAGGCTGAAAATGAAAAAAACGGGGCTGCTAACAAATTAGCAAGGCTAAAAATGAAAAAAATGGGGCTGCTGGAACTACAGCAAGATTGAAAAATTCTATTTGGGCATAGATTTTTTGAGTTGGAGGCAAAACGCAAATCGGTTAACTTTGCAAACGAAAAAAATAAAAACAAAGTTTCACGATTAAAATAAAACGAATATGAAAATAGAAATGCCCATTCTGCCCTATGCAGACAATGCTTTAGAACCCGTTATCAGCCGCGAGACCATTGGCTATCACTACGGCAAACATTTGCAAAACTACGTCAACACGCTGGCTTCGCTCGTGAAGGACACGCCTTGGAGCACGAAGAGCGTTGAAGAGTTGGTGGCCGAGGTGCCCGAAGGTCCGTTGTTCAACAATGCCGGCCAGACACTCAACCACGCCCTCTATTTCACGCAGTTCATGCCAGCCAAGGCCGACAATCAGCCCACGGGCACGCTGCTCGAACTGATTAATCGCGATTTTGGCAGCTTCGACACCTTTAAAGAGCAGTTCACACAGGCCGCTCTCACGCTCTTTGGCTCGGGATGGGCATGGTTGGCTCAGCAGCAAGATGGCCGTTTGGTCATTCGCAAAGAGAGCAATGCAGGCAATCCGCTGCGCAACAATGAGACGCCGCTGTTGGGCATCGACGTGTGGGAACATGCCTACTACATCGACTATTTCAATCGTCGCGCCGACCATGTGCAGGCCGTTTGGCAAATCATCAACTGGCAGGTTGTGGCCGACAGGTTGAAAGGTTAAAACGCAAGAAAAGGATTTTATTCACGCTTTAAAATAAAAATGATTATGGCTTCAATTATCAATTCACACGTAACAGAGTTCAAGGTGAACGCGTTCAAAGGGAACGACTTCATCGAAGTTTCCAACAAGGACATCGAAGGCAAATGGGCCGTGTTCTTCTTCTATCCCGCCGATTTCACCTTTGTTTGCCCCACCGAGTTGGAGGATTTGCAGGATAAATATGCACAGCTCAAGGAAATGGGCGTCGAGGTGTTCTCGGTGAGCTGTGACACGCATTTTGTGCACAAGGCATGGCACGACGCATCGCCTCGCATCAAAAACATTGAATACACCATGCTGGCCGACCCCTTGGCTGTGTTGGCAAAGGCCTTTGGCGTCTACAAAGAGGATGAGGGCATCGCCTATCGTGGCACATTTGTCGTAAATCCCGAGGGACTGATTAAAATTGCCGAGATACAGGATAACAACATCGGCCGCAACGCCGACGAGTTGGTGCGCAAAATCGAGGCAGCACAGTTTGTTGCTACGCATCAAGGTGAGGTGTGCCCTGCACGCTGGACGCGCGGAAAAGAAACGCTCAAACCAGGTGTTGACTTGGTGGGCAAGCTCTAAATCGCTCCAAAATCTTCAAAAAAGAAGTAGCAATAGACTATAACGAAATTACACGATAGAAAACAGTAGCTTGTGCATCGGTTGCAGAAAGGACATATCCGATGCCACCACGGCTATACACAAAGTGCTGACAATTTGCTTGTCAGCACTTTTTTCATGGGGTAGAGGCACTGCATGCTGTTTGCACGCACTAAGGTTTCACGCTCGCTGCCAACCGATGCCACAACAAATCGTCGGGCAAAGGCGATGTGAGCTCAATGAGTTCCTTAGAGACAGGGTGCACAAACGACACGTGATGGGACAGCAAATCAATGTTGCCACCAGGATTGCTGCGTGCCGCACCATACTTCAGATCGCCTTTGATGGGGCAGCCCATCTCGGCCAACTGACACCGAATTTGGTGGTGTCGACCTGTGAGCAAGTTAATTTCCAACAAATGATAATTCTCCGAAGCCGCAATGAGCTTGTAGTGCAAGATGGCCTTCTTCGACCGTGGAACTTCGTGGTCATAGGCATAACTCTTGTTTTGTTGCTCGTTTTTGAGCAGCCAGTTCGTGAGCGTTGCCTCGGGTTGCGGCGGACAATTCTTCGTGATAGCCCAATAGGTCTTGTGCACCTCGCCCGCCCGAAACATGTTGTTCAGTCGCGTCAGTGCTTTCGATGTTTTGGCAAACATCACCAAGCCCGACACAGGGCGATCGAGACGATGTACCACACCGAGATAAACATTCCCCGGCTTGTGGTGCTCTTCGCGAATATATTGCCGCACAATGTCAGAGAGTGGCACATCGCCCGTCTTGTCGCTTTGAACGATTTCGCCACTCTGCTTGTAGACAATAATAATGTGATTATCTTCGTAAACGGGTATCAAAACACGATGATGTTAAGGGCATCCTACATGTTCATACCACCATCTACCTGGATAACCTGCCCCGAAACGTAGCTCGAGAGGTCGGATGCCAAATAGATAGCCGTGTTGGCAATGTCGTCAACCGTTCCACCACGGCGCAAAGGTATCTTGCTGGTCCATTCCTTGCGCACTTCGTCAGAGAGGGCTTGCGTCATAGCCGTGTCGATAAATCCCGGTGCAATGGCGTTTGCACGAATGCCTTTGGGACCCATCTCTTGCGCCACACTCTTCGCTAAAGCAATCAATCCGGCCTTCGAAGCCGCATAGTTGCTTTGGCCTGCGTTGCCATGCACGCCGACAACCGAAGCCATGTTGATGATTGAACCGCCACGCTGACGCATCATGACAGGCACGCAGGCGTGGATAAAGTTGAAGGCGCTCTTCAAGTTCACAGCGATAACTGCATCCCATTGCTGCTCGGTCATGCGCAACATCAAACCGTCTTTCGTGATGCCGGCGTTGTTGACCAAGATATCGATGCTACCAAATTCGTCCTTCACTTGCTTCACCACCTCTTCGCTCTGTGCAAAGTCTGCGGCGTTGCTGGCATAACCTTTTGCCTTTACGCCCAATGCTGCAATCTCACGTTCGGTGGCTAAGCCGCCATGTTCTTCGTCGATAAACAAATCGGTAAATGCAATGTTTGCACCTTCTGCGGCAAACTTCAAGGCAATGGCTTTACCAATGCCGCGTGCAGCGCCTGTAATCAGGGCTGTCTTTCCACTTAAAATTCCCATTTTTTATACTTAAATTTAATTCAAATAATTATCGGTTGATTGATTTTCCTAAGGCACCATACACCACTTTTGCCACTAAAGGTTTGCTCGAAGCTTCTGTCAAACCATGACCCAAACGCCCGTAAATGAACGGCACTTCAAGTCCTTTAATGCAATAATGTGTGATGTCGGCCACCAAGTCGATGTCGTCAATGTCAAATTCGCCCTCGCTCTTCCCTTCGGCATAAACCTTTCTGAAGAGCTCAATCTCGTCTTCATCGAAATTCTTTCGCACCTTTTCCACCATCCAAATGTTGCGAAAAAACTCAGCACGCAGGTTGCCGTTGCGCACAACGGTCTCGCGAATCATGCTCAGATGCGTGTAAATCAGCTCAATAATTTTCTCCTGTGGACGCATCTTCATGCTCGCCACCTCGTCTAATTTGTCTGATAAACGCTCTAACTCCGACTCGATAACAGCCGAATAAACATCTTCCTTTCGGTTAAAATAGGTGTAGAGTGTGCGCCGGCCTTTACCCGATGCCAAAGCAATGTCGTTCATTGTCGTATTGGCAATGCCATTCTTTGCAAATAAAAGCCGTGCAACATCCACCAACTTCTGTCTCGTTTTTGATATTGACATCGTAATTCTCCCTTAACGATTAATTGCACATCTCGACTCTTGTGCGCAAAAGTATAAGTTTTATTTCAGATAGACAACAAACCTCCTTTTTTTTAGACCTTACAAAAAAAAATAATGTAGATATTTGCGTGTTAAAGAAAAACATGCTACCTTTGCAAACGAAATCAATGAGATTGCCTTGCAAAGGCATGTTGATTTTCTTTAAAAATAATACAAATCGCGGAGTGGAGCAGTTGGTAGCTCGCCAGGCTCATAACCTGGAGGTCGCATGTTCGAGTCTTGCCTCCGCAACCTCAAAACAGGGAGTGTAGTTCTTTTCTACATTCCCTGTTTTCGTTATACCCTGCTTTCCACATATTCAAGATATTTTCTGTCCCGCTGAATTAGAAAAGGCTATCACCCAATGGGGGCTATAATGAGAGGATATTTCATAAATCGTTGGATAATCTTACACCAAAAGATGTATATTTAGGCCAAGGGGAGAAAATTAAAAGGATAAGAGAAACAATAAAGCAAAATTCAATCAACAAAAGAATTTCTGAGCATAAAAGAATGAAATTACAGCATAAATAACTATATTTGCAGTTGTGCACT
>QWCI01000344.1_pt1 | contig 19020 bp, 35 predicted proteins | sample 1972541 | NCBI WGS metagenome assembly QWCI01 (sample SAMN09866712, study PRJNA288562) | Human oral metagenome isolate term3_saliva, whole genome shotgun sequencing... | isolation source: mouth | host: Homo sapiens | place: USA: California | reverse complement strand
ATATAAGGATATTATAAAAGAAAACAATGTTGTTGGTATATATGGAAAACTAAGTATAAAAGAAGATGAAGCCATTATACTTGTAAATAATATGACAGAGGTTATTAAGAAACAATAAACAAAAGTAAAGAAAACATTTGTAAAAAACAAGAAAAGGTGTTAATATTTATATATAAACAAACAATAAAAAAAAATTAAACACTGCTAAGATTTTAGTAGTGTGGAGGTGATGAAGATGAAAAAAATTAAAATAAAAAATAATAACAAAAATGTTATTAAAAACCCCAAAGTGACCTTAATTAATGAAAAAGGGGAAGGATATGAGTTCAACAAAAATACAGCATTGAAGAGCATCATAAAAAGAATTATAAATGGATTTGATAAAATCTATTTAATTAAAAAAAACGAAGGGGAAAAAATAGTAAAAGATATAAAATATACAAATGGAGTAATAATTACAAAGTTTGTTGAAGACAGAAAAACTTACATTATCGATTTTCAAAAATTAGAAAAATTAAGTTCAATTTTTCTAATTACTAATTTAAAATTCAAGGTTAGAGAAAATTATGAAATTATTAATGATATTGTTGAGTTCAATAAAGAAACCTATGAAATAATAGGATTTCTATTAAATAATAGCTATATAAATCAAGAGAATATAATAGAACTAGAAGAATTAATCTTCAAAAATATTTTCTATGAAAATTTCAAAATTAATTCATTATTTTTGAGAAATATTAAAAATAATAAATTAATTATTTTAGATGTTAAAAAAATCTCTGTTGATACTATAAGAAAAGAAATAAAAATTTCAATAAAAAAGAGAAAAAGCATCATAAAAAAAATTTTAGATGAAAATGATTTAATACTTGAAACAATATTCACAATATCAAGTATTGAAGTTAACTTTGAATTTGATGCATAAATAAAAAAGATTATACAACTTTTTAGTTATATAATCTTTTTTATTGAATAATAAAGAAAAGATGCAATTGATTATAAAATATAATAAAGAATTTAATTTGATAGTTACTGTAAAGAATCCACCTTCAAATGCAGAGCATAATTTGATATTCCATTTAGGAAAATTGATTATTAAATATTTGAAAAATAAAAACTTTATGTTTCCAAATTACGTATTAAAACATTGAGTTATTATATTTATTTGACTATATAGTATTTGTATACTATATAGTCTTTTTTATGCAAATATATTTTGTTATTATAGAGATTTTTAGGTTAAAATATGTTAAAATATATATAAATTTTAATAAATTTATTTAATAGAAAATTTAATAGAAATGGAGAATAGATGGGATTTTTTGATAAGATAAAAGAAAAATTAATAAAAACAAGAGATAATATAGGAAATAAGATAAATGAAGTTTTTTCTGGATTTAAAAAAGTTGATGAAGAACTTTTAGAAAATTTAGAAGAAGTATTAATAATGGCAGATCTTGGTATGGATACAGTAAGTAGTATAATATCAACTTTAAGAGAAAATATTAAGAAAAAAGGTATAGAAGATCCTGAAAAAGTAAAAGAAGAACTTAAAGAAATAATTGTAGATATGATTGATATTGAAAAGAAAGAAGAAAATGTTAAAAAATGCATATTGATAATTGGAGTAAATGGAGCAGGTAAAACAACAACAATTGGAAAAATGGCAAAAGGCTATATTGATGAAGGAAAAAAAGTTTTACTAGTACCAGCAGATACATTTAGAGCAGCAGCAGGAGAACAAATAAAAATGTGGGCTGAAAGATCAGGAGTAGATATAACAGAAATAAGAGAAAATGCAGATCCATCAGCAGTAGTCTATTCAAGCTTAGAATATGCAAATGAAAGAAATTATGATATAATAATAATAGATACGGCTGGTAGACTTCACAATAAGAAAAACTTGATGGAAGAGTTGAAGAAAATAAACAAGTCGGTAGATAAACTGTTAAAAGATAATTATACAAAAGAAACATTACTTGTACTTGATGGAACAACAGGACAAAATGCAATAGAACAAGCAAAAGCATTTGCAGAAGTTACAGACATTGATGGATATGTATTAACAAAGCTTGATGGAACATCAAAAGGTGGAGTAATAATAGGAATAGTAAATAGAACAAAACTTCCTATAATGTATATAGGAACAGGGGAAAAGATAACAGATCTTCAAAAATTTAATGCAAAAGAATTTGTAGATGCTATCTTTGAATAGATTATGTGGGAGGACATATGAACAAAAAGAAAATATTATCTACACTTTTAACAATATTTATAATAGCAATACTTTTAGTTGTTACAAGTGTATATTACATATCTGAAACGATACAATTTAAAGAAATAGGAGAAGAGTATTTGAAAGTTTTTCATACTAATTTCTTTGAAAGGGTAGGAATATTTTGTGTATCAGCAATATTTGTATATGTAGCTATAATAATTACAAATATAGGGATAAAAAGAGGACTTAAAGAACATTTTAAAGCAGAAGGAAAAGAACTTCCTAGACTACATAACAATAGTTTGGCAATAATTATAGCAATAATATCAGCACTTGTTGTACAATACTTTTTAGCAGGAAAAGTATTAGGAGTTATTAATATGGGATTTTTTGGAAAAAAAGATCCAATATTTCATATGGATTATAGCTATTTTATAATGGCGATACCAGTTATACAAACTATATTAAAAATGATATTAATATTTTTAGCAATACTTGCATTATATATAGTTCGGATATTATATATTAGTTATTAATACAAATTTAGAAGGAATAGAATTTAAAGGGTTTAAAAGCCTTAAAATGGTTAAACAACTTATAAATGTAATAATAGTAGGAACAGTTGTTGTAATTATGTATAATTTTTTATCACATCAAGATATATTAATAGGAGATATGCTTCAAAAAGAATCTATTAAAGGATCATATTTAACAGGAGCAGGATTTTTAGATGTAAATATAAAATTATGGATATATAGAATAATAAGTGTTGCAATAATAATTGCAGTATACTATTTTATAAAAGGTATAAGGAAAGAAGAATCTAAAAAGATATTATTTTCTATATTATTTGTACCTGCAACATTAATAGTAATATTTTTAGCAAACTTTGTTATAGACTTTATTTTCTTAAGAGGAAATGATATTGATAGAGAAAAAGAATACATATTACAAAATATAAGAGCAACAGAAGAAGCATATAATGTTAATATTGAGAATAAAGAAATAGCAAAAGGCACAGAAATAACATCTGAAAAAGTAAAAAAAGATTCAGAGTCTATTGAAAAATTACCAATAATTACACCAGATGTTGTTACAGAAACACTTGAAAATAATACAGATAATAAGGAAAAGAAAACATTATATAAATATGGTACACCTAACTTAGTTAAAAATGGTAATGAATATGAATATCTAACTACAAGAGAAATGGATGATAAAGATAAAACTCTTACAAATAAGATATATAAATATACACATGGTAATTTTGGTATACTTACATCATCAAGTAAGGTAAATGAAAATGGATATCTTTTAAATACCTCAGAAAAATTTGAAGGCCAAGAATTAAATGGTATTAAAATTAAAGAGCCTAGATTATATTATGGAAATAATACAAATACATATGGAGTAGTTGGTGGTAAAGATATGAAAGAATATGATTATCCAACATCAACACTTACAAATAAGGAAAATGTATATCAAGGAAATGGTGGAATAAAATTAAACTTTTTAGAAAGACTTATAATAACATTAACTAAAGGTACAACAGACTTAGTGTTTAATAATAAGATTACAGATGATACAAGAATCTTATTAAACAGACAAATAACTGAAAGAGCAAAGAAAATTTTACCAAATATTAGATATGATAAAGATCCATATTTAGTGGTTAAAGAAGATGGAGGACTTGCTTGGGTTATAGATGGATATACAATAACAGGAAGATATCCATATTCACAAAAAGTTCCTATTGAAGCAGAACAAGGTGGAAAAGAAAGAATTAATTTTATTAGAAATTCAGTAAAAGTTATAGTAGATGCATATAATGGGAATATTGATTTTTATGTAACAGATACAACAGATCCTTTTATATCAACAATAATGAAAACATATCCAACATTATTAAAAAATTATAATGAATTACCAGAAAATATTAAAAAACAAATGAGATACCCACAATACTTATTTGACATACAAGCAAGAGTGTTATCAACATATCACAATACAGATGTGGATAACATATACAGGGCAGATGATAGATGGGAAGTTACAGAAGTTTCAGGTTCAGGACAAAAAAGTTCTACATCAATGTATACAATATTAAAAGAAGGTACTGACTTAAAACCAGCAATTATAACAACATATACACCAGAAAAGAGAAAGAATATTGTTTCATATTTAGTAGGACAATCAGAAAATGGTGTAAATAAGCTTACAATGTATAGATATAATGAAAAATCAGAATTAAGTCTAAGTTTTATAGATACTCAAATAGAAAAAGATGAAAAGGTTCAAAAAGAATTAAGAGAACTTACAACTTTAGGAACAGAATTAAAAACAGTTAGAATATTACTTCCATATGAAAATACAACACTATATATTAAAACAATATATCAAGTATTTTTAAATGAAGATTCTGTACCAGTTCTTAAAAAGGTAATTGTAGCAAACAAAGGAAAAGTTGGTATAGGAAATACATTAAAAGAAGCTATGCAAAGAATGCTTACAGAAAATGCAATAGATATTGATGTAAGAGATTTAGCAAATGAAGATGAACTTAAAGATGCAATAATAAAACAAAATAAGACTTTAAAAGATGTTGTTAAACAAGGTGATTTTGAGTATACAGGTAAAGATATACAAAAACTTATAAAACTTGTAGATCAATTAGAAGAAGTCTCAAAAGAAAAGAAAAAAACAGTAAATACAGTAAAAACAAATTAATTTAAACAAAAGAAAAGAGGTATGATGGAATTAGTAAGTTACATGTTAAATATGTTTGCAATAATGTTTTGGATGTTTAGAGTATATGTAGCACTTATGTTATCAAGTGGTGCAACAATACCTTTTACATCTCCAAGTGTAGAAATAGAAATAGTAGTAATATTTATAACATTAATATCAATATTTATGATATTTAGAAGAAATTTAGTGTTTGCAAGTATATACTTAGGAACATATTTCGCATTTTTCACATATGGAATATCCCTTATGAATGGAAACATCTCTGGAAAAGAACAAATGGTAAATGCAATGGCAATGATTTTAGGTATAATTATAGCATTGTTAAATTTCCTAGATGTAATGTTTAATAAGAATAGAAAAGGTAGTACGAAAGACAATAAAACAGATTGGTTTTATGCTACAGATAAATATGAGAGAGAAATTGACGAAAGAGCAGATAGAAATCAATATAAGATTAGATAAAAAGAGAAAGATGAGAAGATTAATGTTTTCTCATCTTTTAATTAGATTAAGATATAGAAATGGAAATAAAAATATAATTACAACTATAATAATTATACTATAGTATATTTAGATGTGTTTGAGTAAGAATTATGGTATAATATAATAGGTTAAAGATAAGAGAGAAAGATATGTATAATAAGAAAAGAAAAAATAAGAGAGAATGTAATTTAAAGTGTAATATAAAAAATGAAAATAATGATAAGATCTCAAGAAATAATATTAACTGGTATCCAGGGCATATGTTTAAAACAAAAAGAGAAATAAAAGAAATACTTCGGGAATATTAATGTAGTAGTAGAAGTATTAGATGCAAGAATACCAGTAGCTTCAAGAAATCCAGATTTAAATGAAATGATAAAAAATAAGACTAGTATAAAAAGGGTTGTATTATTAAACAAGATAGACTTAGCAGATAATAAAGAAACAAAAAGATGGAAAGAATATTTTGAAAATAATGACTATAAGGTTATAGAAACTATAGGAGATACTGGTAAGGGTATTGATGAACTAAAAAGATATTTAGAAAGCTTACAAAAAGGTGTTAATACAACAAAAACAATAATAATAGGAATACCAAATGTTGGGAAGAGTACAATTATTAACAAACTTTTAGGAAAAAATAGTTTAGAAGCTAAAAATAAGGCAGGAGTAACTAAAAAACTTAAATGGGTAAGAGTAAATGATAAGATTTCTATAATAGACAGCCCAGGAATGTTATGGCCTAAATTTGAAGATACAAAAATAGGTAATAATTTAGCGGCAGTTCGGCAGTATAAAAGATGATATATTTGATATGGTAGATGTTGCATATGAATTTTTAAAAGATATTATAGAACATGAAGAATATCTAAAATTAATAATGAATAGATATAATATATCAAACGAAGAGTATGAAAGAATAAAAGAAAAACCAAATGTTCCATATAATCTTATGATAGTTATAGGGGAAAGCAAAAATATAGTAAAAAGAGGAAATGAAGTTGATTTAGAGAAAGTATCTAAAACTATTATACAAGATTTAAGAAAAAATAGGATTGGAAATATAACATTAGAAAGAGTAGGAAAAGTATTATAGAAAAGATAGAAGAAGATAAGAATAAAAATAATAATTTAAATAAAGCAGATATGTATTCACCTTTAGTGTGGGCATATATAGGTGATGCAGTTTATGAATTAAGAGTAAGAGAAAGACTAATAGAAAAATCATATGCAAAACCACATACATTACATTTAAGGAGTATAAAACTTGTAAATGCAAAAAAACAAGCAAGAATATTAGAAGGATTAGAAGAAACATTAACAGAAGAAGAAAAGACTATAGCAAGAAGAGCAAGAAATACTAAAAATTTTCATGTTCCTAAAGGAACAAGTGTAGCTGAATATGCAAAATCAACGGCACTTGAAGCAGTTATTGGATATCATCATATAAATGGTAATGAAGAAAGAAAAGAAGAAATATTAGAAAAAATAATAAGTTTAATAGAAAAAAATAATTAATAGAAAAATGCAGCCATATTATGTTGACAAAAATAAAGGTATTGATTATAATATAATTATATTGAAGATGATTTTGAGTTTTGATTAAAACTTAAAGGAGGTGCAACAATAACAATATATTTTAAAATCTGATTCAATAAATTTGAAAAAATAAGGGTGAGAAATGATGAAAATTAGAAAAAATGATAATGGTAACATTAGGGAGTTTGAAATAAAAGAATTTATTGAAAAAATGGTAACAAAGAAAGCTATAAAAAAGGTGGATAAAATGTACTATAGGGATAATCCACAAAAGTTATGTAAGGAATTGAACAAGAACGAACATAGGTTTGGAGTAAGATACTATGTAGTTTAGTTTGAGTTTAAAAGATTAAAAGAAATGAAGAAATATATTGGTCATAAGACCCAAGGAGAAATCCTTAGGTCTTTTTATTTTGAGAATATTAAAAAGTGTGGTATAATATAATCATAAGATCGAATTATAAATATTTGAATTTAAGTATTTAGGAGGTGGAAGATGAACATTAAGGTTAAAAATCTTAAATTAAAAAAATAGAATTTTTTGAATATATAATAGTTAAGTAGTTAACCTAGAGTATTTAATACTCTAGGCTTTTTCTTATGTTTTATAGGGGGTATTTTACAATATCAAGAAATGTGGTATAATAAAGAAGAAATTAAATGACCATGGAGGAGAAAATGGGAGAAGTAATAGTAATTACATCAGGTAAAGGAGGAGTTGGTAAAACAACTACTACTGCAAATTTAGGTGCAGCATTAGCATTAGCAGAGAAAAAGGTTGTACTTGTAGATACAGACATTGGTCTTAGAAACTTAGATGTAGTTATGGGATTAGAAAATAGAATAGTATATGATCTAGTTGATGTAGCAGAAGGAAAATGTAAGCTTAGACAAGCACTTATAAAAGATAAGAGATTTACAGACCTATATTTACTTCCTGCAGCACAAACAAGAGATAAAAGTGCAGTTACAGAAGAGCAAATGATAGAAATAACAAATAAGCTTAGAGAAGAATTTGATTATATATTAATAGATTGTCCTGCAGGTATTGAACAAGGTTTTAAAAATGCAGTTGCAGGAGCAAATAGGGCGATAGTTGTAACAACAGCAGAAATATCTGCAATTAGAGATGCAGATAGGATCATTGCACTTGTAGAAGTATCAGGAATTAGAAATCCAGAACTTATAATAAATAGGTTAAGACCTGAAATGGTAAGAAAAGGTGAAATGATGGATGTTGATGATATAGTTGACTTACTTTCAATCGAACTTGTTGGGGTTGTACCAGATGATGAATATATCATTATGCATACAAATAAAGGAGAACCAGTTGTAACTAATAAGAAATCACCATCAGGAAGAGCATATATTGAGATATCAAGAAGAATATTAGGGGAAAATGTAGAAATAACAATACCTACAGCTAAAAAAGGATTATTTTCATGGTTTAAAAAAAGATAATAAACAGAAATGAAAATAATATTTAGAAAGGGAAAAAAATATTATGCTAGAAGTATTAAGAGAGTTTTGGAAAAGAGATAAAAGACTTCGGAAAAGGTAAACAAGAGGAAGAAAAAAAAGAAACAACAAGAAATTTTGCTAAAGAAAGATTAAATGTATTATTAGTACAAGATAGAGCAAGTATATCTACAGATTTTATGGAAATAATGAAACAAGATATTGTTAAGGTTATGCAAAAATATGTAATTGTTGATGAAAAAACTGTTGAAATAGAAATGACAAACTCTATAAAAAATGATGGACAAAAATCTGAAACAGGATTTGTTATAAAAGCACCAATTATTAATGTGAAAAATGAAATGAAAGCAGGAAATATTCAAAAAATAGAAGAAATAGTTGAAGAGCTTGCAGAAAAAAAAGAAGAAGCAATTGGTGATGTTGAAAAAGAAATAGAGGAACAAGAAAAAAGAGAAATTATTGAAAGAAATAGAGAAGAAAGAAGAAGCAAACTTTTAAGGGAAAAAGAAGAAAAAGAGAAAGAAAGAGAAAGACAAGAAACAAAAGAAGAAAGTAATAGTCAAGGTGAATAATGAATAAGCAATTTTTTAAAAATTTAGAGTGGAGAGTGTTAATATGTAGCCTATTGCTTCTAGCAATAGGCCTTTTTGCTTTATATTCTGCAACTATAAATAAGGGGTTAGTTGATTTTACAAAACAAGTAAGATGGTTTATAGTATCAATTCCGTTTTTATTATTTTTTACATTTGTAGATTATAATAAGATATTAAAATATTCAGCATTTTTTTATATTATATTTATAGGACTTCTTGTAGGAGTACTTTTTACAAGTCCAATATCTGGAGCAACAAGTTGGTATAATTTGGGGGAATTCTCATTTCAACCATCAGAAATTGGTAAAATATTTATTTTAATGTTTATAGTAGCAACAATAGTTAGATTACAATATAAAGGAAAAGATGAGATAAATAAGTTGTATAAGCTTATAATCTCATTAATAGTAGCAGCAATACCAATAACACTTATAATAAGACAGCCAGATTATGGTACAGCTCTTGCATATATTTTTGCAGTTATAGCAATATTATATGTAGGAGGGCTTAGAAAAAGATATATATTTCTTCGGAGTAATACTTCGGAGGTATTGGTATATATTTAATATATATGTATATACTACCTGTATATGCACCACATGCATTACAAAGATTCAAAGTATTTATGAATCCAGATTTAGACCCTAGAGGTATAGGTTATAATGTTATACAATCTAAACTTGCAATAGGTTCAGGACAAATATTTGGAATGGGTATGTTTAAAGGGACACAGGCACAACTTCGGATATTTACATCCTAAGACAACAGACTTTATTTATTCTTTAATATCAGAAGAATTCCGGATTTGTTGTTTCAGGAATGGTTATTGTATTATATATATTTTTAATTTTAGCAGGTATAAATATTGCAAAGACTGCTAAAGATAATTCTGGAACATATATTGCAATAGGAATTACAGCGATATTTTTCTATCATATGGTTGAAAATATAGGGATGACAATGGGATTATTACCTGTAACAGGTGTACCACTTCCTTTTGTAAGTTATGGTGGTTCTTCACTTATAACAAATTTTATGGCAATAGGATTATTGCTTTCTATAAGTGGTAGAAGGAAAAAAGCAATATTTGTAGATTTTGAAGGAACTACAACAATGATTAAAAAAGAGGGATAATGAAGTTAAAGATTGGGAATTTAGAGATAGAAAATAATATTATAATAGGTCCAATGGCAGGTGTATCAGATAAGGCTTTTAGACAAATACAAAAAGAAATAAGCAAAGCTCGGAATTGTATGGACAGAAATGGTTAATGCAAGGGCTGTTGTGTATGAAGATAAAAAAACATTAAAGATGCTTGAAAAATATGAAAATGAATATCCGGTAGCATACCAATTATTTGGAGATGATGCTGAATATATGGCAAGAGCATCTAGAATATTAAGTGAAAAATGTGATATATTAGATATTAATATGGGTTGCCCTGCACCTAAAATTGTTAAAAATGGTGGAGGAAGTGACCTATTAAAAGATATAAAAAAAGCAGAAGAAATTATAATTGCAGTTGTTAATAACTCTAAAGTTCCAGTAACTTTGAAAATGAGACTCCGGATGGGATGATGACAATATTACATGTTTGGAAATAGCTAAGATTGCTGAAAAGCATGGTATAAAAATGATTACAATACATGGAAGAACTAGAAAGCAATATTATTCTGGTATTGCTAAATATGATATGATAAAAAAAGTGAAAGAAAATGTGTCAATTCCTGTTATTGCAAATGGTGATATAACAAGTTCAAAGAAAGCATTTGAAGTTCTTGAAGAAACAGGAGCAGATGGAATTATGATTTCAAGAGGTGCACTTCGGAAAGCCATATAGAATAAGGAATATTGTTGAGAGTTTAGAAAAAAATACTATTATAGAAGAAGAGGAAAATCTTGAAGATGTAAAAGGAATAATACTTAAACATTATGATATTTTAGAAGAATTATATGGAAAAGAAAAAGCAGTAAAAGATATAAGAAAACATATAATATGGTATACATCTGGACTTAAAAATGGTAAAGAAGTAAGAGTTAGAGTAAATGAAATAGATTCAAAAGATAAGATAAAAGAATTATTAAAAATATTATAAGTTTATATGATTAGGAGATATTTATGGAAGAAAGAGAAAACAGAATAGAAATTGATGAAATATTAAAAAATAAAGATAAATATATAGGAAAAGAAGTATATTTAAGAGGATGGGTAAGAAATATTCGTTTTTCTAAAGCTATTCGGGTTTATAGAACTAAATGATGGTAGTAATTTTAAAAGTATACAACTTGTTATAGATGACAATATAGAAAATTTTAAAGAAATAGATAAAACTACATTATACTCATCTTTAAAAGTTAAGGGGATATTAGTTAAAAGTCAAGGAAAACAAGATATAGAAGTTAAAGTTACAAAAATAGAAGTAGAAGGATTAAGTGATGAAAAATTTCCTATACAAAATAAGAGACATACATACGAATTTTTCCGTACAATATCACACTTAAGACCACGTTCAAATTTATTTAGAAGTGTATTTAGAATAAGATCACTTGCATCAATGGCAATACATGAATATTTTCAAAAAAATGGTTATATATATGTAAATACACCAATAATTACAAGTAGTGATGGTGAAGGTGCAGGAGAAATGTTTAAAATAACAACTCTTAAAAATGAAGAAATTGTGAGTGAAACAGAAAAATTGTCTAAAGAAAATAAGAAACAAGAAGAAATTAATTCAGAATTAATGAAAAAAGATTTCTTTGGAAAAGATGCTTTTTTATCTGTTACAGGACAATTAAATGGAGAATGTTTTGCACATGCCTTTCGGAAAAATATACACATTTGGACCTACATTTAGAGCAGAAAATTCAAATACAACAAAACATGCAGCAGAGTTTTGGATGATAGAACCAGAAGTTGCATTTGCAGATTTAAATGAAATAATGGATATAGCAGAAGGAATGTTTAAATATATAGTAAAATATATATTTGAAAATGCTAAAGATGAATTAGAATTTTTAAATAAGTTTGTATCTGAAGGATTAATAGAAAAATTAGAAAAAGCAGTAGCAAACGATTTTGCAAGAGTTACATATACAGAAGCAATAGAAAAATTACAAAAATCAGGTAAAGTATTTGAAAAAGAAGTAGAATGGGGTATGGATTTAGATACAGAACATGAAAGATATTTAGCAGAAAAAATATATAATATGCCTATATTTTTAACTGATTATCCAAAAGATATTAAAGCATTCTATATGAGAAATAATAATGATGGAAAAACTGTTGCAGCAACAGACCTTTTAGTTCCAGGAATAGGTGAACTTGTAGGAGGAAGTCAAAGAGAAGAAAGATTAGATGTTCTTATAGATAAAATGGAAAAATTAGGAATGGATATAGAAGGTTATGACTGGTATCTAGATTTAAGAAGATATGGTACTGTAGAACACTCAGGATTTGGTCTTGGATTTGAAAGACTTATAATGTATTTAACTGGAGTACAAAATATAAGAGATGTATTACCATTCCCAAGAACACCAAGAAATTGTGAATGTTAATATAAAAATAAATAAAAAAAGTAAAAACTAAGAATAATAACAATAATAAAAAAAATATCAATAAAAAATGAAATTTAGATTTTGTAGAAAGTCTAAATTTCATTAATGTTATTAACAAATATTAAAAAAGAATTATAAATGCTATATGATATATATAATATAGTAATATATAGTAATAATTAAAGATAAGGTATAAAAGCAAAAAAAAGATACTTTTAAAAAAGTATCTGGTAGTGAAGAAGGGACTTGAACCCCTGACCCTTCGGGTATGAACCGAATGCTCTAGCCAACTGAGCTACTTCACCGAACACGTATAATTATACTTTAAAATATAATTAATGTCAATTAGAAAAAGGAATAATATTTTAAATGAAATTAAAAGAAAAGATAGAGGCAATAGTATTTTTTTCAGGAGAACCTATTGCGATTGAATTGTTAGCAGAAACTCTTGAAGTTAAAGAGGAAGAAATAATTGAAAATATTGAAAGATTAATTGAAGAAGAATATTCTGATGATAATAGTGGAATTGAGCTTATAATCACAGATGGAATGGTTCAATTTGTTGCAAAAAAAGAAGCAATGGAATATATAAATAAGATATTTGATAAAAGAACAAATCCTAAACTTACAAAAGCTGCTATGGAAGTTTTGTCTATTATTGCATATAATGAAGATATAACAAGAGCAGAAATTGAAAATATAAGGGGAGTATCTTCAGATGCTATAATATATAAGCTTATAGAATATGGACTTATAAAAGAAAGTGGGAAACGTGAAACTTTGCGGAAGACCTATGGGATATAGGACAACAGAAAAATTCTTATTAACTTTTGGTATTAATAGTTTAGATGAACTTCCTAAATTAGATGAGATAAATAATATAATAGATGAAAATTAAATATTTGATTGGTGGTAAATATGGTGGAAGCAGAAAAAGGAAATGGTAAGAAAATAATTTTTACAATACTTTTTGTTATAATATTTACAGCATGTCTTGTGTTTTGCTTAACTTCAGATATGTTTAAAGTTAGGAAAATTGAAGTGAAAAATGCTAGTAATTTAGATATTGATAAAATAAAAACAGATAGTGGTATTGTAGAAGGAAGAAATATTTTTTTACAAAGATATTTTAAAGGGATGTTTAAACTTAAAGAAAATGCTAGGATACAAGATGTAAAAATATATCCAGTATTTCCAGATAAAATAGAAATATATGTAGAAGAAAGAAATGAAAATTATCAAATATCAGATGAAAATGGATATTATATAATTGATAAAAATGGATATATATTAAGAAAAAGTGATGAACTTCAAAAAATAATAATGTTATTAGGTTTAAAGACAACATCATTAAGTGATAAGAAAAGAATAGATAGAGAAGACTTAGATGTTTTAGAAAAAATAAATAAGATAAAATATGTACTTGATTATTATGAATTAACAAATAAAGTTACAAGTATTGAAAAAAAAGATAGACAATTTATACTTGATTTAAAAGATGAAAAGAAAAAAATTGTTTTAAAAGAAGAATTAACAGAACTTAGAGCACAAATTTCGATCTCAAAACATATAATTGAAACAGAAAAAGGTAAAGAAGGTGAAATTTTTAATGATAAAAATCAAAAAAGAAATTATATGGTATTTAGAGAAAAGATATGATAATAAAAGTTTTAAGATATATTTGATAAAATGAAATTTTAACAAATTTTTAAGTAGGAAAAAACATGAATAAAAGATATTATGATGAAGATTATGTTGTGATAGAAGAAAAAGAAAACAAAGAAGAGAAAAAAGAAATAGAAATAGAAAATAAAGGAATAGATGATTTAAAAAATGATACTAAATTACAAAAAAATATGTTTAAAGTAATAATAATTGTTGCAGTATTTTTAATAAGTTTAGGGATTACAACATTATCAAGAATAAATAGCAAGAATATAGAAGGAATTGTTAGTACTGAAACAAATGAACTTAGAGATACACTTACAAGTGAAATGTCTAAGAATGCTGAGCTTATAGAAAAAATGGAAAGAAAACAAAAGGAATTAGAAACTTTAAAAAATAATGCAAGTCGGAAGAAGTGATATTGCAGATGATAAGAAAAAAGAAATAGCAGAAAATAATAAAAAATTAGGATTAGTATCTTTAAAAGGTGATGGAATAGAACTTGTATTAAAAGATCGGTGATGATAAGAAAAAGTTAGGAGTAGAAGCTCTTCCTATAATTGTACATGATACAGATATAATAGAAATTGTTAATATATTAAGAAATGCTGGGGCAGAGGCAATATCAGTAAATGATCAAAGGATAATTGCTACAACTCCTATAAGTTGTATAGGTACTGTTATTAAGATAAATGATGAAAAAATAGGTGGACCATATGTTATAAGAGCAATAGGAAATAGTCGGGTATTTGAAGACAGCTTTAGATATTCCAGGAGGAATTTTAAAAATATTAGAAAGTTCTCGGAATAGGAGTAGAACTTCAAAAACAAACTAATATATATATCCCTAAATATAATCGGGGTATATAAGACAGAATATATGAAAATTGATAAAAAAGACAATAATTAAATAAGAGTGGTAATATATGGAAAATAACATAAATAAATATTATGATGATGTATTAGAAGAAAAAGAAATAAAAAAAAGTAAAAGGAAACCTAAGATTAAAACAGAAGAAGAGATTAGAATAGAAAATGATTTAAAAGAAAAAAGAAAAAAGATAAATATTATGAAAAATATATTATATGTTTTAGTTACGATGATAACAGTGTCGATAATATTTATACAAGTAAGAACAGTTGAAAACACTGATTTTAAAGCAATAAAATTGTTAAAAGATACAGAAATAAAATCAGAAATATTAAATGAAAAGACAAAAAATAAAGAATATACAAAAAATATTGAGTCATTAGAAAGAAGGATTGAACAATATAAAAAGTCGGAGATTGCAGGAGAAAAAGTTCCAGAAGTATTAGAAAAAGAATTAGAAGAAACAAAAACGAAACTTCGGAATGTATGATGTAACAGGAGAAGGAATAGAAATAGTACTTAAAGACAATCAAGCATCTGTGATATCTGCAAATGATATATTAACACTTGTAAATCAGCTTATAATATCAGGAGCAGAAGCAATAGCAATAAATGATAATAGATATAATAATAATACAGATATTGTTTCTGTAAATAGTAAAGAAATTTTAGTTAGTTCAAAAAGAATAGTAAGTCCATATGTAATAAAAGCTATAGGGAACAAGAAAAATTTAGAAAGTTCAATAACTATTAAGGAACGGATATATCAATCAGATGCTTGCAAATCGGAAAAAATGTTGAATATAAGCTTGGTGATAATATAAAAATAGGAAAAAATGATGAAGAGGTGAAATTTAAATATGCAAGATAATAAAAACTTTCCACAAACACATAAAGAATGTGGATGTAAAAGAGAAGATTTTATAGAATCTTTAAATTATATACCTAGAGAAGATTTAAAAGTGTTATTAAATCAAGGTTTTGTTGAAGCAGAATGTGAAAATTGTGGTACAGAATATAGGATAGAAAAAGAAGAATTAGAAAAAATTGTACAAGAGATAACAAATATGGATATATCTTGTGATACATCTTTATGTAATACTTGTGATATAGGATGTTTTGATTAAAGGAGAAATAGGATATTTATGTTTTATATAATAATGGTTATAGGAGTAGTACTTCGGGGTACTTATAGGAAAAAGTCTTCCAATAATACCATATACATATTCAATGTATGTATCTGTTGCAATACTTGCAATATTAGATACAATATTTGGAGCAATTGCCTCTAAAATAAAAGGAAGATTTGACTTTAAAGTTTTTATATCAGGATTTTTTGGAAATGCACTTCTAACTATGATGTTAGTATATTTGGGAATAAAATTAAATCTTGATATACATATAGCAGCAGTAGTAGTTTTTGTAAGCAGAATGTTTAATAATTTGTCAATAATAAGAAGATATTATATTGATAAATTGTATATGAATAAAAATGAAACAGGTAAAGAATAGCTTAAATTTAACTCTTTTAAAACATGAAAAAATATGTTAAAATTATTTGACTTTTTTACAGAAATGTAATACTATTTAAACAGTAAATTTAAGTTAAAATGGAGGCAGTTTTGGCAATTGGTGATATAATTGTTGGAGTTGATATAAGTTATTCCAAAGTAAGCTTGGTAATAGGAAAAATTGACAATTCAAATCACATACAACTTATAGTTGCATCACATAAAGAATGTGATTTAGAGGCTAAAGGGAATTTGTTAGGGTTTGATGAAAATTCTCTTATTTCAATTTTAAGCGAAGTGGTAGACGAAGCAGAAAAAATTTCAAAATTAAAAATCAATTCTGCATATGTTTCTCTACCTCGGGAATAAACTGCAGATATTACAAAAACAAGCAATAAAAACAGTAAATAATAAAGAACAAAGAGTTACAGAAAATGATGTTATAAGTACAATACTAGAAATAGGAAAATCTGATGTAGAAACAGGATATACAATTATTGATATAATACCAGATATATTTGAATTAGATTCAGGAGAGATGGTAAAAGAGCCTATAGGTAAGAAAAGTTCAAAGATTACATTATATGCTCAAGCAATAATTGCTAAAAAATTATATATTAGTGAACTTAAAAATGTATTTGAAAAAGCAGGATTAAGTATTGATGGATATTCACCTAAAATACTTGCTGAAAAAGATTTTTACTGTGAAGAAAAAGAAAAAAAAGAAGATCTTTTAATAATGGACATGGGTTATAGAAAAACAGATGTGGGATTATTTATTAAAGGAACATTTATATATGCAGATACATTTGATATAGGTGGAAATGATATTACAACAGATATAGAATATATATTTAATATAGGATATTCAGAAGCAGAAAAATTAAAAACATCATATAATGTTGCATTAAAAGAATATGTTAAAAATGATAACAATATATCACTTTCAACAGTTGTTACGGCAGATCCTAATAAAAGGATTATAAAACCTTCAGACATATCTGGAGTAATACAGGGAAGACTTACAGATACTATAGAAAAGATATTTATAAAATTAAGAGAAATAGGTTTAGATAGATACATTAAAAAAATAATAATAGTTGGACAAACATTAGAAAAAATTGATAAAACGGATTTATTAATTTCAAATATAACAGGTATAGATGTTAGAAAAGCAACAATAAAAAATATAATAAAATTAGATGAAAATTATAAAGATGCATATTCAATAATTAAATATTTTGCATCAAAGCCTTTTGCTAAAAGTATTGCAAGTAATGTTGGAGCAGAAGAAGAAAAAAGTGCTTTAAAGAGAATAATGAATAAAATTAAAGAATTTTTCTATACATAAATCTATACATAAACAAATAATTTGATATAATATAATTATATATGATATAAACTATACATAAGAAAAACTGAGACGGAATATTAATTTATAAAAATGACAAATAACAAAATACTTAAGGGGGAAAAGAATGTATATAGAAAATAAAGTCAGAGAAATAGTTGAAAGAGAACAATTTGAAGAAGCTATAATTAAAGTAATAGGTGTTGGAGGAGCAGGAAATAATTCTATAAATAGAATGATTGAAGCAGGAATTAAAAATGTAGAGTTTATAGCTATTAATACAGATAGACAAATATTATCAAAATCAAATGCAGAAGTTAAACTTCAAATTGGTGAACAATTAACAAGAGGACTTCGGAGCTGGTGGAAGTGCTGAAATAGGTGAAAAAGCAGCAGAAGAAAGTAGAGAAGAAATAGAAAAAGTATTAGAAGGTGCAAACATGGTTTTCATTACAGCAGGAATGGGTGGTGGAACAGGTACAGGTGCAGCACCAGTAGTAGCAGAAATAGCTAAATCTAAAAATATATTAACAATAGCGATAGTTACAAAACCATTTACATTTGAAGGAAGAAAGAAAGCATTACAGGCTGAAAAAGGATTAGAAAAATTAAAATCAAATGTAGACTCACTTATAGTAGTACCAAATGATAAATTATTACAAATTATAGACAGAAAAACATCAATGAAAGATGCATTTATGATAGCAGATGATATTTTAAGACAAGGTGTTCAAGGTATATCAGACTTACTTATTATATCAGGAGAAGTTAACATTGACTTTGCAGACTTAAGAAATGCAATGAAAGATAAAGGTATAGCACATTTAGGTGTTGGTAGAGCAAGTGGTGAAAACAGAGCAGAAGATGCAGCAAAACTTGCAATTCAAAGTCCATTATTAGAAACAACTATAGATGGAGCAACATCAGTAATATATAATGTTACAGGTGATAAATCATTAACATTACATGAATTTGATACAGCATCACAAATTATTAATCAAGGT
>QWCI01000964.1_pt1 | contig 19062 bp, 10 predicted proteins | sample 1972541 | NCBI WGS metagenome assembly QWCI01 (sample SAMN09866712, study PRJNA288562) | Human oral metagenome isolate term3_saliva, whole genome shotgun sequencing... | isolation source: mouth | host: Homo sapiens | place: USA: California | reverse complement strand
TGCCAAGAATTCTACAGCCGTATCCTTACCTATGTTAAACTCTTTGAGGGCTTTATTTAATCTTATGCTCATGCTTCGGTGGTGAAAGGGGAAAAACGGGTTATTTGTAATTATTGCTCAAACTCTGCGTTCAATATGCGGAGTACTTCGTCTACGGTAGTCTCTTCTAAGTCGGCTTTCTCGATCAGCATTTGACGCGGAGCGTTTAACACATCCTTTGCCGTTTGCAGGCCGATAGACTTAATCGCATCGATGACCCATTGATCGATTTCATCAGCAAACTCATCGAGGAAGATGTCGTCTTCCTGATCATCGCCCTCTACTTCGCGGAAGACGTCGATCGTATATTCCGTGAGCATTGAAGCCAATTTGATGTTCTGACCTCCCTTACCGATGGCCAGCGATACTTCTTCCGGACGCAGATATACTTGCGCCTTGCGGTTTTCTTCATCCAATTGGATGCTGGAGACTTGTGCCGGGTTGAGCGCACGCTGGATAAACAGCGCGGGGTTCGACGTAAAGTTAATAACGTCGATATTTTCATTGTGCAATTCTCTTACAATGCCATGAATACGGCTCCCCTTTACGCCAACGCAAGCACCTACGGGATCAATGCGGTCATCGTAGCTTTCTACGGCAATCTTTGCGCGCTCTCCGGGGATGCGGGCAATGCGCTTGAGCGAGATCAAACCGTCGCCGATTTCGGGGATTTCTTGCTCGAGCAAGCGGCGTAAAAATTCGGGGCTTGTACGACTCAAGAAGATCTTGGGTGAGCCGTTTAAGTTGTCGACACGATCAATCACAGCACGGACGTTGTCTCCTTTGTGGAAGAAATCGCGCGGTATTTGTTGGTTCTTAGGCAAGAAGAGTTCGTTACCCTCATCATCCATCAAGAGCGTTTCCTGCTTCCACGTCTGATACACTTCAGCAGCAATGATTTCGCCCACACGATCTTTATACTTATTGAAAAGTGCGTCGTGATCCAGCTCGAGCAGTTTGCTGGCGAGCGTTTGGCGAAGTGTCAAGATAGCGCGACGGCCAAACTTTTCGAAGTTAATAGGCTCGCTCACTTCCTCGCCCTCCTCATAGTCGGAGTCGATCTCGCGTGCTTCTGTCAGACTGATTTGCGATTTGTGGTCTTCAATCGCGTTGTCGGCCACGACTACGCGGTTGCGATAGATTTCGCAGTCGCCTTTGTCAGGATTGACAATCACGTCGAAGTTTTCGTCTGAACCAAAGAGCTTTGTAATTACGCTGCGAAAACTCTCTTCCAGCACGCTGACCAACGTCATGCGGTCTATATTTTTGTTCTCTTTAAACTCAGCAAAGGTATCGGTGAGGCTGATCACCTCGGTTTTCTTTCTGGGCATTGTATGTTGTTTTTATTATTTACGTGAACCAAGCATCGTCTGCCTATGACCGGTACGCCATAGCCGCGGGTGCATTTATTTAGCGTCTAAGTCGTACTTTGTATATTTAACGTCTTCGAAGCGGAAGGTGAGGTCTCGGTCTACCCATTGCGGGCGCTTTGCCCCTTCGAGGCGCACTTTTTCCTTAATGGTTAGGACAAAGTGGTCAGGCGCTACGTCCTTTAATATGCCGCGTAGCTTCTTGCCTTCGCAGCTTAAGACGATGACCGGAGAGCCTTGGTGAATTTCATATTGGCGATGCACCTTAAATGGTTGGCCAATGCCTGCACTGCCCACTTCTAGCTCGTAGTCTTCCTCGTCGCGATTCAAATGTTCTTCGATGAAACGGCTTAAGTCTACGCAATCTTCAATCCAAACCCCCTCTACGTGATCTATCTCTACGACGATGCGATCGTCCGGGGAAACAGTCAGGTCCGTCAGAAAATAATCTTTTCCATCGAGCCATTCCTCAACCAGTTGTTTTACGACGTTTTTATCTATCATACGTATATAAAGATATGAGAATGCGCCCCATCTGCTCTTATTTTTCGGACGAGATGGCGCTTCCCCTTACGGCTACCGTTCGCGATCTGTGAAGAAGCGTGACGCAAACAGACGTAAACGGTTAAAAACAAATGAGGAACTTCAAAAAGTCCCTCACCCTTTTATGTCCGCAAAGATACGAGTTTCACGCATAATTACCAAGAGATTAAAAGTTTTTTCCGCTTTGTCTTTGCCAAATTTTGCTTGTTGGCCTTTAATGTCTATTTTTGCACCGGAAAAATGTAGGCCCCGTAGCTCAGTTGAATAGAGCATCAGATTCCGGTTCTGAGTGTCGCGGGTTTGAGTCCCACCGGGGTCACATGAAGAGAAAGGCAGTTTTGTCTTTCTCTTTTTTTATATCCTTATGTGTCGCGCAAGGTTTAGCATTGTTCAGTGCCGGTTTGCCCTCTCTCGATTTTGATGCAAACCGGTTCAAGGCGTAAGGGCTTAATCTTCTTCTTTGTCTCGCCTTTTGCGGGTAATATGAGAAACAGTGAGGCGTTCCGGTTTCTTTTGAATTTATTTCCGCCGGTTTTGTGACTATTTTTGTCCGAGGTGTTTATTGTTTGCCGGCACCAAACGATTGTTTGGTGGGAGCAAACTATGGTTTGGTGGGGTCAAACGATTGTTTGGCGGGAGCAAACAATGGGCGTTTGAGCGTAGGGCGGGATTTCTTGACTTGTTGGCGGCTTTTCGTGCGTGTTTTTTGTAGTGAGATTATGGGTTGATGATGGTGATTCTGATGGGGCGTTTATTTGCTTGCGGGCGGTCGAGTCCTTTGCTGAAATTGATGCGCAAGGAAGTGGAGTCGGGAATGTGGAAACAGGATGAGAATAAACTTTCAAAGGGGTAAAATGAGCGCACCCTCGTCCCGATAGGGGCGAGGGTGGAAATAAGGAAGCGGAAAGGCCGCCAAAGAATATAAGATTGTGGCGCCGCGACTTATCATACGGCCAAGAAGGCCAGCACGATAAACTGGGCGCACAGGACGCGAAGGAAGGTGATGAGTGGATAGACCGTGGAGTAGGCTACAAGCGCTGCATCGTTGTTGCCCTCGCTATCGGCATAGGCCAAAGCGGGAGCATCGGTGTAAGCTCCGCAAATGAAGCCGAGAATAGTAAAGTAGTTGATCTTATATTTCAAGCGCGCGTAGGTAGCTACTACGACTAAGGGAATAGTCGTAATGAGGAAACCCCAGAAAACCCATTGTGCGCCGTTGGCGCTAAAGACTGACTCGACAAACTTGGGGCCGGCGGCGAAGCCGACTGAGGCTAAGAAAATACACATACCAAATTCGCGAATCATCAATGCGGCAGAGGTGGATGTATAAGAGACTAACTTGAGCTTATAGCCATAGCGGCTGATTAAAATCGCGATGATCAATGGGCCGCCGGAGAGTCCTAAGCGTAACGGCATCGCCATACCCGGAAAAGCAATAGGCACGCTACCGAGGATAATACCGAGAAGTATGCCGAAGAAAGTATGCCGAAGAAGAAGGTAAACATGTTGGGTTGTCGCAGGTGTTTCTGCGAATTTCCCAAGCGGCCGGCCAAATGATCAACGTCAGCTTCGCGACCTACGACCGTCAGTTTGTCGCCGACCTGCAAAGTGAGATGGCGAGAAGCCAAAAGTGAGACGCCGGCACGCGTTACGCGCGTAGCATTCAGTCCGTAACCATTGCGTATGCGCAGTGCACCCAGCTGTTTTCCATTGATTTTTGGATTGGATATGAGAATGTTGCGCGAAACGACCTTTCCCGGCTCCTTATCCCAGTTGCGCTCTACCACAGGCCCCACAATCTGCCGGAAAGCCTCGACATCTTCGGGCGCCATTACGACTAAGAGCAGATCGTTGACGCCGATTTGCGTGTCGTAACCGGGTATTAAGATCTGCCCGTCCGGCTTTAGTATGCGCGAAACGACGTAATCGTGATCGTAAACGTTGTGCAACTTAGATACCGTTATGCCATCGATTAGCGTATTGGTTAACTTAAATGTGCCGATAAATGGTTCTACGTGAGCATCGGCTTCTTCTTTTTCTACGGCAGCTTGTTCGTCTGCCGGATTGATGTGGAAGATGAGCTTGATCAATGCCATCACGAGGACCGAAGCGATGATCGTGACAGGATAAGATGCGGCATAGCCCATCGTCATTTGCGAGATTGTCTGCGCATAATCGCCCGGTGCTTCCTGCAAAACCTGCTGCGCGGCACCCAATCCGGGCGTACACGTCACGGCGCCCGACATGATCCCGACCAATTGGAAGATGCTCGTCTTATCGCTATTGAAAAAATAGATCGTAAACAAGACAATGAGGTTCAGCAGGACGACAAAGATGGCCAAGATGTTGAGCCGAATGCCTGATTGCCGAAAAGAGGAGAAGAAACTCGAACCCATTTGTAAGCCTACCGTGTAGACGAAAATCAGAAGTCCGAAATCGCGCATAAAGAGCAATACCTGCTGGTTGAGGCGGAAGCCTAAGTGGCCCATCAATATGGCGATAAAAAGCACGATCGTCATTCCAAAAGAAAAACCTCGGATCTTGATCTTACCCAGCAAGATGCCTAATGATATGACTACCGCATATAGACCGATAGTATGCGCCGCCGAATCTTGATTATAAAGTATGTCGTTAATCCATCCCATTGTAGAATAGTGATAGTCTTGAATGTGTTAAACAATAAGTCAATTATAGATTGCGGTGCAAAAATACGCCCTTCTCCGTATACAAACAATTAAAAAGGAGAGAATCAGCTATTATTGGCCATAATTTAGACAAAGATGCCAAGTCGGGTGGAGAAAAGCTAAGATAGAGTAGCTTCGGCTAATTTTCTTTAATTTCTTGATGTATGCCAAACGGATTGCGTATTTTTGCGGCGTGGAGTAATATTGCTCCATATAAATTAAACTTGATAAAAACAGCAATGAAAAAGACATTTATTTTGGCTGCAGCGCTCGTAATTGGTTTAGGCTTTACGGCTTGCAAGCAACAGACAAAAGAAGCAACACCCGCAACAAACGATTCTATGCAGGTAGCTACTGATTCTGCAAAAACAGACAGCGTGAAGGCTCTCTTCACCACGAATGAAGGTAAAACTCCGACGGAGATCAACCTCTTAAACAACGCAGATCTTAAGGCTCGTTTGCAGAAGTTGGTTGGCGGCGAATTTGACAACGTAGTGAAGTATTTCAATACGGTTACGCCGATCGTTTCCGAGAATGGAATTTACAAGACGACGGGCGGTAAGGCGCACGAAGTGCCGGCTTATCAGACGACAATCTATTATGATGCAAACAACGACAACTTGAATGTGGTTATTTCTCAAAACGATAAGGATAAAACTTTCGTTGAGAAGGATACAATCAAGGTCACTGACGCGCTTAAATCAAAATAAGCCGATCGTTAGTTTAGCGATATAAATGCTCCGAAAGCCAAAAGGCTTTCGGAGCATTTGCATTTTATGGAAATGGTTCGTGTTTTGCGGCGTACGATTATAATTCTGTGAAGCAGTGGTGACGCTGATTCTTTTCGCTTCCTGCTTCTATAAAGCAACGCCTCGCTATCGTTGAAGATAGCGGGGCGCCGTTTATAAAGCGGACAACGTCCGGCTATTTTTAGAAGTTGTATACGAAACCAAATTGGAGCGTAGAAGCGTCCAGACGGAAACCAAAGCCGTCTTCACCCAATACGTTGCCTTCGAATACTGAACCGCCGCCATTCTTGTAGTCGGAATCACGATAGCCCAAGAAGCCAAAGTGCGTGATGAATGAAATGCGCTTATTCAAATCTACTGAAAGGCCCGGCGTGATGCCAACTTGCCAAGTAGAGTATTTGGGATCGTGGCTACCAGAAGCGTCTGCCGTTGAAGAAAAGAAAGCGAAACCGCCGTCAGCAAAGAACTTAACGGGACCAAGCTTTGCGAAAGTGTAACGAGCGTAAGGAGCAACGTTAACCGTGTGCACGTCTGTGCCACTTACGTAGTCGTATTGGTAACCTACTTGCATACCCAGTGACCAATCGCTATCGAGTTTGTAACCGATTTCCGGTCTCAAAGAGAACTGAGTGTGATTGCCGTTCGGATTACGCCAAAAACTGCCTTCACCACCAAGGTAAACTTGTGCGCTAGCTGCGATAGTAACTACTGCGAATGCAAATGTTAGGAATAACTTTTTCATTGTCTAAATAATTTAGTTAAACATACGGAGGCTTATGCCTACCGATTCCTTTTTATAAATGATTTGTTCTTCTCTTATTTGTATTTATCGTCTCTGATAGTTGCTTCTTCATTCTTCTTATCTTCAAAGCCTCGAGGCGAAGGGCGGAGGTGACTCACCGAAGTGGTGCGTTTCTCGCGCCGTTTCCTTAATGACGGGGCAAAGGTACGGATGTTACAATCGATGGAGATTATTTTCTGCACAAAAAAAGCTAAAAGTAGGCTTCCTAGCCTTTAATGCGGTGCATTTTACCTGTATTTTCGCCTAATTAGACCAATTTTTTTCGAAGAATGTCCCGAAAAGAGTCTACAAAATCGCCTTAAAGCGGCAACATTGTGACCTCAATTCGCCGCTTTTGAGCGATTATTTCCGCACAAAGTTGCTGCACGTCGTGCGCAGAGACTGCCTCTGTTATTTTTTCATAGTCGGTGTCAAAATCCGCTCCGCGATACACCATATTATATAAGATGTGTAGCCAATAATGATTGGATTGAGCTTGCTGCCGGTGCGCTTTCAGCAAGAATTCCTTTGATTTTTGTAATAATTCCTGTGTAGGTCCGTGTTCCGCCAAGCGAAGTAATTGTTCGTAGACCAAGGGAATCAACTCCTCATAGCGCTGCGGATCTGTGCGAAAGGCGATTTTCAAAAGCGCATTAGGCATTTTCAAGCCATCTAACTCCGTATTTACGCTGACGTGATAAGCGCCGCCTGATTCTTCGCGAATAGTATCTGTATACATCATCTGAAGAATGAGCTTGAAAGTTTTGAGCATCACGTCACTCTTCGGCTCATAGGGCAGTTCAAAGTCGTAGAAGATTGAAACAGAAGCGTAGGGCGTATCTTGCCGACGTCGATAAATGAGCGTTTCGTCCACCTTCCTCACTGCCGGTAAAGCGGCCGTCCGCTGCGAGTTGACGCTATTTTTCGCCGGTAAAGAAGCCACGTAACGACAAAGCAAGGGGCGCAAACTCTGCAAGTCAATATTCCCCGCAAGAATCACGTTGCAGTCATTCATCCCGCAGAAAAGTTGGCGATAGATTGCCTGAATCCGCTCGTAGTCTGCTTTTGCTAACGTCTCCATCGTGGTTGGTGCGGTACGCGGGTTGTTTCCGTAGCGTGCGGCCGCAATTGCGTCGTTGTAAGTCACATTTGGGTTTGCCTCGCGATTGATCAAAAACGATTGCATCCGCTCTTTGAAACTTTCGTAAGCCGACGGATCTTTTCGAGGTTGCGTTACATATAAATAAGTCAACTCAAAAAGTGCCCTCAAGTCATTTGTCGAAGCCGTACCCTCAACGCCCTGCGTCCTTTCATTGATAAAAGGCGCTATCCGCATCGACTTTCCCGCCATCCAACTACGTAAATCCGCCGCTGATAGCTCTCCCCATCCGCCGGCCTCCATAGCCCCTTTGAGAAAGGCCAAGTTGGGCGCATCTTCATTGGCAAAGAGTTGCTTCCCGCCTTTGCCAAAGAGTTTGAAACTCACTTGATCTGCACCGAAAGTCGTTTGTTTTACGTAGACGTTTATGCCATTGCTCAACTTAAATACGCGCACGCCCGCTTTCATATGATCATATTCCGCCAAGATCTTTCCCGGTCGCGGAAAGGCGGTGAGTAGCATCTTCGGGCGTACACATTCTTGGTAAGCCGGATAGCTTTTCTTTTGCGCCCCACGCACACAGCGCTCAAGTTGCTCGGTTGAAGGCACGCGGAAGTCCGCCTTTTTGGGTGCATAAAGCAGCAATACTTGGTTGCGGTCCGTTACCAACTCTTTAATCGCTGTATTTACATCCGCCAAAGTCAGTTCCGCATCAAACTTACGCCTTACGTGCAATTCTTCCGCCGTAGAAAGAATCGGCTCACCATAAAGATAATGATCCAGACATTGCTTTGCGTAATGATGATTGGCCAATTGTCCGCACTGATTATTGCAGCGCTCGGCCTTGTTGCGCAAGATCCCCTTGGCTCGCGTCAGTTCTCCGGTCGTGAATCCCCATTGGCGCGCCTGCTCCAGCAAGCCTACAGCTGCCGACAATCCGGCTTCGATCTGATCTCTCTTGCACGAGACGCTCAGCGAAAAGGCTTTTTTCGTCTGAACAATCAAAAATTTTCCATCTTTCACCGATGCCGCCGTAAAAGGCGCCTTCGCCCCGCTTTGTTGTTTCGACAAGCGCTCGTTAAGCATCAAGCAAATCAAGTCGTGCTCATAGATTTCTTGCTGATAGCGCTCGCTTGATCGCACCGAAGTTGGCTTCACATCGCGCTTCATATAGAGATGGGCCAGAGCGATCGGTTGCTCTGCATCGCGCATCACGTGCGTAATCATACGCTTGTTGTCTGCTACGGGATAGTATCGGCGCTGGCGCGCATTTGGCGGGAGCGATAGGCCGCCAAACTGCCGTTTGATTTGGCTTTCTATGACATTGACGTCCACATCTCCCACAATGACGACCGCTTGCAAGTCCGGCCGGTACCATTTGTTGTAATAATCTCTCAACGCATCGGGCGAAAAATTGTTGATGACGTCCAAATGGCCGATCGGCATCGCATCTTCATATTTTGAGCCTTTGAAAATGACCGGAAAAGCATCTTCCATCATTCGCGCCACGGCCATCCCTGTGCGCCTCGTGCGCCACTCTTCACGCACGACGCACCGCTCTTTGTCGATCGCTTTCTCTTTGAGCAAAAGCCCATCGCACCAATCGCGCAGAATCAGCAAGCACGAATCGACCACCCCCTGTCGCCGCACGGGAGCGGCTGAGATATGATAGACCGTGCGATCAACGCCGGTGCACGCATTTAGGTTTGTGCCAAACTTAATCCCGACGCTTTCGCACCAAGATATCAAGCCGGGCGATGCACCTTCGTCGCGAAAATGGGTCGACCCATTAAAAGCCATATGCTCGAGGAAGTGCGCCAAACCGCGCTGATGTGGCATTTCCAAGATCGAGCCTACGCGCTGTGCCAAATAAAAGCTGGCCAAACCCGGCTCAGCTGCGTTGTGGCGGATATAGTAAGTTAATCCGTTCGACAAGCGTCCTTGCCGGAGAGTCGCCTCCTGTTGTGACGACTGTGCTGGTAGGGTTAATGGCTGTAGGCTCATATAGTAGGATATCCTTTTAGGGTACTTAAGACGTGTGCTGTTGCGGTCTTGGGCGTTCGATAGGAAAGGCTGCCCCCTCGATCTTTATTTGTCGCATTGGAGATAGCGTGGATCCGCTTTCCCTTTTTCGTAGCATACGTCAGATTTTCAGAAGTTTGCTGCAAGGAAAAGAAACAAATCGTCCGGCTTTTTGTCGCCTTCACCTTGGCATAGGCTTGGTGTCGTGCCCCTTTCGGCAGGCTTCTGTCGAAGTTGCGTAGCGAGAATTCTAAAGCGTGTGGACGTAGTTTCATTTTTGCTTGATAAGGGTTTGCAAATGTAGAGGTGCAGTAGCTTTTCGACAATACCTAAAAGAGGGGATTTTGCCTGAGGGCCGACTTTCAGGCTACGAATTATAGGATATTAAAACCCCTTATCGCAAGATCGAAGTAGCAAATTTGTATCTATTGATGCTTCTTCCCCTTTTTCGAGGCCGTAGCATTGAATCATGTGGGGCGCTCGTTGCAAAGCCGCCATCCATACTCCGCCAAGGGATTGCTTATCTGCTTTTATCTTGCCGTAAGGCGCTGCCTGCGATGCGTAGTTGAGGCCTTTCGCCTGTCGACTTCACCTTATGATTGATGCCCTTTTTTGTTGGTCTACAGGCACTCGCCTTCTGCGCACTAATCGTCTTTTCTGTGCGAGTTGTAGCGTAGTGTTTCGATTGCTTTTCACATATCAAATGAGTCGGCAAATTGATGAAAAACAGTCTGTTGTTCGTTTTGCATCGCACATACAGCGGCCTTTCCGTCTATTGTCGCTGTCGGCGTGTTGCGCCTTCGCCGCATTTTATGGTTTGGTGGCAGCAAACGATGGTTTGGCGGCAGCAAACGATGGCTTGGCGACAGCAAACGATAGTTTGGCGGCAGCAAACGAAAAGCCGACCGGCGCTGATGAAGAGAAACGCCTATTTGCACGTGATGCAATGCGTGCTGCAACCCTCAAAAATGCGTGCGTCCGGTGCAAAAACTTTTTGGTGGTGATGCTAAATAAGACAGATGTAAGGGTAGGGGCGATAGGATGAGGGGAAAGAAAGCTGTATAAATAGAAAGATGAAAGTAGCGCAATTCAAAATACCCTAAAATTGGTATTGTAGCGGCGCGCAAGCCCCTCTAACTTTGCACTCGGTTTCACGACCACATACAACAACAATCTATAATTAAGTTTTTCATTATGAAAAAGACAAGCTTTATGCTCTCAGCATGGGCCGCGTGCTGTTTGCCATTGGTCGCCAAGGCGGATATTCCGCCGGCGCCCAATTTGTTTCGAGCCTCGCCGGCGCAATATGACTTTCGCATAGCCGAAGTGCGAGGCGATTACGGGCAAGATTTCCAATTTCAGTATGACAACTTCGGCTGTCTTCTACGCCAAGTAGGCCTTTCAGACGACGGCGTTGAAGTTGAGCAGAATGTCTACACCTACGACGCCAATCATTACTTGGTTCAGCATGAAGAATGCGCAGGACTGAAAGACGATGGCACACCTGTCGTCGACTTACGCCAGATCTACACGCGCGATGCCAAAGGCTACATCGTTGGCTATAACCGCTGGAAGCGTAGGGCACAGGAGGAGACCGACTACGAAATGTTTGAAGACATTCGCGGGAGCTATACGTACGATGAAAAACAGAGACCTACGCACGCTGTTTATATGTATTATGATGGCGAGAAGGCGGAATGGTATGAAGGTCTTGTAGTCGATTTGACATATACAGAAGATGGCAAACTCGAATCGCTGACAAAGACCGTGGACAACGCCTTGTTTGAAAAAGAAGAGTTGACTTACAACGAACAAGGTAAGATCGCCGGGTTGACACTTACTAAGCCGGGTGCGAACGACGTCGTTTGGATGTATACCTACGATGCTGCAGGCGACATAACTCAATCGGGCCGCCCCGGATACTATTTCAACTATACGTATTACGAAGACAAGACGCTGGATAAGACGTTCATTCCGCGCAAAAACATTGTCGACAAGTCGCTTTTTGGCTTGCGCAATGCCATCACGTGGTATGCTGCGCCTACGGAAAATAGCTACGTACACGCCATCCGGCACGAAGAAACGACCGGTGCAACGATGGTCTACGAACCGATTGACCAAACGAGCGTAGAGCGCGTGATGCTTGGCGATAAAGTCGAGCAAGACGCCCTCGTCGTCGAAGGCCGTTGGCTGCGCGTAAAGCTGGGTGCTTCCGAACGGGGGAGTGTGTTGCGCATCTTCGATTTGTCCGGCCGCTGCATCAAGATGCAGCAGGTGGATAAAGCCCTTGAACGCATTGATCTGACGACTTTGCCCTCCGGAAACTACATCGTAAAAATCGCTCAGCACGAAGCAAAAATCGTGCGCTGAGCTCATTTTAATAGATACCTTTTTCTCAATGTGGCGGCCGGGGACTCGCGGAGATTTTTCTCCGCCCCCGCCTCTGCCGTCGCAACCAAAATGATAACACAACCCAACTCGCCTCGTATCCACAAGAGCGGGGCGCGTGAAAATTTTAAGTTAAAGAAACTATGAAAAAGACGTTACTTCTACTGCCGCTGATCCTGCTGGGCAGTTTTTGCCTCAAGGCCCTTGCACAATCCTCAATGGCTGAACGACAATTTTGCGCTGATCCTGCGCGCTACCAATATCGCTTGACTGATATTAAGAATCTCTATGGGCAGGATATGCACTACGATTATGATGCGGCCAACTGCTTGGTTAAAGAATCAGTCTATGAATCTGAAAATGACTTGGCCGGGGAAACGCTTTACACGTATGATGAGCGCCATTATTTGATTAAGATGGAGATACGTGAGTATCCGAGAGGCGGCGGTGATCCTATTGTGAGCTATCGTCATATCTATACGCGCGATGATCAAGGCTATATCGTAAAATATACGCGCTTTCGCCGTCGCGCTTTGACGCCGGATGACTTGGAACTGATCGAAGATGTGGAGGGGACGTACTTTTATGATGAGCAACACAGACCTATCCGCGCGGAATATAACTTTTGGGATGAGCAAGCCGGCGATTGGTATAAGGGAAAAACATGCGAACTCGCTTATAACGGTAAAGGGCTGCTCGAAAAGGTGACGATGATGGCTGATGGGTCGACTTTGGAAACAGAGCGCTTGACATACAACGCACAAGGTAAAATTACGAGATTGACGCTTTCGGTTCCGGGTAATAACGATGTGACGGAAGTTTATACGTATGATGGCCACGGCGATATCATTAAAGCCGGCCGCAAAGATTTTATGTTTGAATATGAATATGATCAGGATATGTTGGCCGAAAAGACCTTCATACCGCGCCATACGGTGCGCGACTTGACTTATTTCGGGAAGCGCAACTGCGCCGTCTTTGCCGGCCTGCCGGAAAACGATAGTTTTACGCACGCTGTGGCAAGCATGAAACTACCGACACCGGACGATGAAGGCGAAGAGGGTGAGGAGGAAAGCGAAAAGACGACCATGAAGTATGAAAAAATCGAAACTACCGGCGTGAACAACGTAGCAACGCAAGCTGATGCACAAGCGGCTAAGGTTGAGATCAAAGCCGGCCAACTCATACTTAATGTGGGCGGTGAGCTTGTGGGGAAACCTTGGCAACTCTTCACAACGAGTGGACAACTGCTGCAATGCGGAAGCGCGGTAAAGGCAACAACAACGCTTGATATCGCTCCGCTCACGCCAGGAACTTATGTTATCAGACTTGGCCGTGTGGCTTTCACGTTTACCAAATAAGGCATTCTGCTATTGTCTTGTGATGGGTGCGACCTCCGTGCGGATCGGAGGCCGCCCTTCACGCTTTTCGCTATTCGACTAAGAAGAGGTGGGCGTTCCGAGATCGCTCGCGGCGAATAGCAAGCCTATTATATAATGTATAATTACTCCAGCACGATGAAAAATATAGCTTTACTTCTGCTTTTGCTTGTCGTAGCGGCTTTGCCCAAAGAAGTCGTGGCCGATAACATAGCCGAAGTCGAACGTCATACGATTCGCGGCATCGTTGTCGACGAAGATCAGAAACCCATAGCCGCTGCTTCAGTGCGCTTGGTCAACACAACGCTTGCCAGCGGTACGAACGCGAAGGGCGAATTTGTGCTCCAAGTAAAGCAAAGACCGAAGTATACGCTCGTTGTTCAGGCCTTAGGCTACACGCCAAAGACCATCGACCTCGAGGGAACAAAAGATACACTGCTGAAAGTGGTACTCGAATTGACCACAGGCAGACTTAATGAAGTCGTCGTAACAGGTTCGCGCATAGAAAAACCGCTGAAGGACGTACCAATCATAACCCGCGTGATCGGAAAAGATGAGATAGCCGCGGTGAACCCCATTGATGTGATCAGTTTGCTCGAATATACGCTGCCCGGCATACAGTTTTTTTACAATTCTATGAGTCAGACGCAGGAGATTAGTTATCAAGGAATGGACAGTAAGTCGGTGCTGTTTCTCGTAGATGGCGAGCGCCTTAGCGGCGAAGGCGCCGATCACAACATCGACTTTAATCGCCTAAACGTGGACAACATAGAGCGCGTAGAAATCGTGCGCGGCGCTGCTTCTACACTGTATGACAGTAGAGCTATCGGGGGTGTAATCAACATTATAACAAAGCGAGCTGAGCGTCCAATAAACGCAAACGTCACGGCACGCTATGCCGGTGTGAATGGACAAAAATATGGTGCAGAATTTGGATGCCGTAGTGAGCGTTTCTCTTCTTTCACGACCCTTGGATATAGACATAGAAGTACTTATAAAATAAAAGATGGTACCGGAAAACGTGTGGAGATTCTTAATCCGGATGGTACGACCGATACGCGAGAACTGACGCCTTCGCAAACGGCGATCTACGGCTACCGCATTTGGGATGCATCGCAGCGTTTTAATTACGCCTTTACCGAACATTTGAGCGCGCAGCTGTCGGGCTCATATTACGGCAATCGTCGTCCGCCCAAGAGCGGTCGGAAGTTTTATGATAAATACGAAGATTGGGTCATAGGTAGTAAAATCAAGTATATATTCGACGATAATCATACTCTCGATTTCAACTATAGCTTTGACAACTATATAAAACGCGCCGTATATTTCCAAGCAGGTAGAAGTGTGCGCAGCTATGGCAATGCTAATAGTACGGGACGCCTTAATTATACGGGCAACTATGGAGCGCATACGCTCAGCTTTGGCGGAGAATGGCAATATGAGCGACTGAGACATTACATGATGAAGGATACGGGGACGGTTTCCGGTTCACACTATGCCGCTTATTTGCAAGAAGATTGGCGAATTACGCCACAGTTGAATATTGTAGCCGGCGTGCGAGGCGATAAAGCCTTTCAATACAAATTTCATCTGACGCCGAAGGTTTCTCTCCTTTATCGCCCGTCAGCAAATCTAACCTTGCGCGGTGGATATGCGCAGGGCTACCGCATACCTACGCTGAAAGAACTATATCAGGAGTTTAATATGGCCGGAATCCTTACGCTTTATGGCAATAAAGACCTCAAAGGCATCGAAGCTACGGCAGATTATCGGCTGCCTTGGGGATTGAAGGTTACCACGGCTTATGCTTATGTAAATAACTATGAGAAAGTGAATGGTTATAACGCGTCGTGGGTTCGTCCGCATAGCGCCAAACTCAATTTACAATACAAGCACAGTTTTCATAAAGTGCAGGGAACCGTAGCCTTTAATAGCCAATGGGCGTCGCGCATTACAAGATATTCTTATGACGCCAAGTTGAAAGGCTATCGCCAATACGTCTTTGATGCTCGTGCTATCTGCTCGCTTAATTTAGGCGTGCAATTTTTGCGGGGCGTAAAACTGGGCTTGATGGTGGATAATTTGTTTAATTATAAAGATAAAGCCGCTGATTCTACCGTGCAAGCGCCACTGAATGGCGTCAGTTATGTAGCTACGTTGGCGATTAACATCTCTGATCTTGTGAAATTCTAATCGTAACCCTCTATGAAAAAGAAAAAGTTAATCTTGGGCGGGTTGGCCGTTGTGCTTGTCGCAGTTCTGCTCGCTTTTGTGTGGATAAAATGGTGTAGTGCGACGAGGATAGGCTTCCTCCATTACCAAGCCATTGAACTCGGGCAAATAGCTAAGGCCAATGACAACGGATTTGTGAAGTTGGAAGAAGTAAGTCTGGAGCAACTCGATGACTTAGACGACTACGACATCGTTTTTGTGAATGGCATGGGCCTACGACTTACGCAAGAACAACGCGAACAAATCCAAAAAGCCGCCGATAAAGGCTTGCCAATGCTGACGACGATGTCCACAAATCCGGACAATAATTTTAATACGCTCGATTCCTTGCAAACGGATACGCTTCAAAAGTATTTGGGAGAGGGAGGTTATGAAAACTATCGCAGTGTCTTGAATTACGTGCGTCGGTATATTGACAAGAAAATCCTATCTAGTCCTGCGCCGAAACCACTCGTGACGCACGCGATGGGGGTCTTGTATCACCCGAATTTAAATGATAAGGACGGAGAAGATTTAGAATTTAAGACGGTTGCCGAATACAGACAATTCTTACAAAAAAACAAACTTTGGAAGCCCAATGCACCGGCAGTTGTTCTCACAGGTGTAATGGGAGATCCCAGAGATTTGATTGCGAAATTAGAAGAATCGGGCAAGGTCGTTTATCCTTTACACAACCTGCCTAAATTCTTGCAGAGTGAAGCCGCCGATAGCATCTCGCCGGCCGCAGTTGTGAATATGGCCCACGGGCGTTTGGGCGATGCCGTCGTAGATTATCTTGCGCAAGCCAATATTCCTCTCTTCTCGCCCTTGAATGTCAGTCGGCCGGTCGAAGACTGGGAGCAGGACAAAATGGGAATGAGTGGCGGCTTTTTGTCGCAGAGCGTTGTGACGCCGGAAATTGATGGAGCCCTCCGTCCCTTTGCGCTTTTTGCCCATTATAAAGGGAAAGATGGCGTTCCTTACGTGGCCGCAATTCCTGAGCGCTTGGAAACTTTCGTTGAAACCATCACGCGTTATATTGATCTAAAGCGCAAAGCAAATCAAGATAAGCGCGTAGCCATTTATTATTATAAAGGTCCGGGTCAAAATGCCCTCACCGCCGCCGGTATGGAAGTCGTGCCATCTCTATATAATTTGCTGAAGCGCTTACAGCAGGAGGGCTATAACGTATCCGGCCTTCCTGCCTCCCCGCAAATACTTGGGCAGATGTTGCAAGCGCAGGGCGCCGCCTTTGGTTTGTATGCGAAAGGTGCATTTTCCGACTTTATGCGTACAGGAAAGCCCGAACTGATCAATAAGACGCAATACGAAAGTTGGGTTAAGCAAGCCTTGCGCCCCGAAAAGTATGCAGAGGTCGTCAAAGCCAACGGCGATTTCCCTGGAGCGTATATGTCTACCGCCGATGGGCGCCTTGGCGTGGCGCGTTTGCGTTTTGGTAACGTCGTCTTATTGCCCCAGAATGCAGCCGGCAAGGGCGACAACGCTTTTAAAATCGTTCATGGAACGAATACGGCCCCGCCGCATACTTATATCGCCTCCTATCTTTGGACGCGTTTTGGCTTCAAAGCCGATGTACTCATCCATTTCGGTACACACGGTAGCCTTGAGTTTACGCCTCACAAACAAGTTGCCTTAAGCTCGCTTGATTGGCCCGATCGCTTGGTTGGTCCTTTGCCGCATTTTTATATTTACTCTATAGGCAATGTCGGAGAGTCGCTTATTGCTAAGCGTCGTTCTTATGCCGGACTCATCTCCTACTTGACGCCGCCTTTCTTGGAAAGTAATACGCGCAGTATCTATCAAAGTTTGGAAGAGAAAATTAAGATTTTCAATGCACGAGTGGCTGATGGTAACAAAGCTGCGATTGATCGCGCCTCGCTTGACGTAAAAGCGCTTGCGATCAAGTTGGGCATACAGCGCGAATTGGAGCTGGATGCCGATATGAAAAAGCCCTACACGGAAGATGAGATCTTACGTATCGACAACTATGCTGAAGAAATTGCTACTTCCAAGATTATTGGCCAACCTTATACCTTGGGCGTTCCCTACGAACCTCAACGTATTCAGAGTAGCATTTTTGCCATGTGTACCGATCCTATTGCTTATTCCCTTTTAGCCTTGGATAAGATGCGCGGCAAAGCTGACGATTCTGCGCTAAAGCACAATGCACTTTTCACGCAACGCTATTTGAATCCGGCCCGTGCTCTTGTCGGCCGTATTTTGACCAATCCTGCAGCGGCCAATGATGCACTAATCTGTAACGTAGCTCATATTACGCCGGCCCAGTTGCAACGAGCACATACAATATATAATGCCTTGTCCGCCCCCAGCGATCGTATGGCGATGATGATGGGCGGCGGAGGCAGCGGTAAGCCCAATGCAAAGATGATGCAGGCGATGCAGGCTATGATGAAGCAAGCGAAGTTGTCTTCGGCTCAATCATCGAAGCACACTGCGCAACCATCAGCGGCACAGCACAAGCAGAAGTCCTCAAAAGCGCGCCAAATGATGGAAAAAATGGCGAAAGAGGGCGGAAAACCTGATGCGGAAGCTATGAAGGCTATGCACGAGATGGCAGCCAAAGGCGAAAAACCAAGTCCGGAGGCGCTTGCGATGATGCGAGCAATGGCGGCCAAAGGCGGTGCGCCCGATCCCGAGGCAATGAAAGCGATGAAAGCCATGATGTCGGGTGGAGAGACAGCTGACGCAAAAGAAACAGCTACGCAGCACGCGTCATCGCCAACCGCCGCAAAAGCTCACTCCGCGAAAGTCAGCAAGTCAAGCAGTCGATCGCAGGTCGCTGCAGCCAAAGCACATACGACAACGCCACGTAAGCAAAAAACCAATACGTCTGCCCCCTCGAAAAATCCCAGTGCAATGATGGCTGCCATGATGAAAGCATCGCAGCGCCCGAAGTTCACAAAACAAGAAAAGGACTTCGCCTATGCTGTGATGGAAGTCGAGCGTACGATCAAAAATATTCAGCGTTATAAGCAAGCCCTGTTTGATTCTCCCCAAATGGAGTTGAATGCGCTCCTCAATGCAATGAGCGGCGGCTATACGAAACCTTCTCCCGGTGGCGATCCTATCGTGAATCCCAATACCTTGCCCACGGGGCGCAATCTTTTCGGCATCAATGCTGAAAACACGCCTTCGGAATCTGCTTGGGAGAAAGGAAAAGAGTTGGCCGAGAATACAATTTCGCTTTATCGCAAGCGTCATAAAGGGGAATATCCACGCAAAGTCAGCTACACGCTGTGGAGCGGCGAGTTTATAGAGACCGAAGGCGCCACGATAGCTCAAGTGCTTTATATGCTGGGTGTCGAACCTGTTCGCGATAGTTTTGGCCGTGTTACTGACTTACGCCTGATTCCTTCGCGCCAATTGGGTCGTCCGCGTATTGATGTCGTTGTGCAGACCTCAGGTCAATTGCGTGATCTTGCGGCGTCCCGTCTTTTCCTTATCAATCGGGCTGTCGAGATGGCCGCTGCCGCTAAAGACGAAGCCTATACCAATCAAGTGGCAGCAGGTGTCGTTGAGGCCGAACGCACACTGACCAAGAAGGGCGTTTCGCCAAAAGCGGCGCGCGCAATGGCCACTCGCCGCGTATTTGGTGGCGTAAATGGTGGCTACGGAACGGGCATTCAAGCGATGGTGATGAGCAGCGACCGCTGGGAGAAGCGCTCTGAGATCGCCGATACTTATATTAATAATATGGGCGCTTTCTATGGCGATGAAAAAGAGTGGGAAGCCTTCGATCAGTTTGCCTTTGAGGC
>QWCI01000341.1_pt1 | contig 19099 bp, 11 predicted proteins | sample 1972541 | NCBI WGS metagenome assembly QWCI01 (sample SAMN09866712, study PRJNA288562) | Human oral metagenome isolate term3_saliva, whole genome shotgun sequencing... | isolation source: mouth | host: Homo sapiens | place: USA: California | reverse complement strand
ATTGAAGTGGGCTAAGGAAGCTGGTATGACTCCACAGGGAACACTCTGTATCACTACCTCTCCTGTTCATACAATTGAGTACTACTGTAAGTTGGCTGACGAGGAAATCGCAGCTGGTGCAGAGGAGCTTTGCTTGAAGGATATGGCTGGTATCGGTCAGCCTGCATTCCTTGGTGAGTTGACTCGTCGTATTAAGGAGAAGCACCCAGACGTGATTCTTGAGTATCATGGTCACTCTGGTCCTGGCTTGTCAATGGCTTCTATGCTTGAGGTAGCTAAGAATGGTATCGATATCCTTGACGTTGCTATTGAGCCATTGTCATGGGGTAAGGTACACCCAGACGTTATCTCTGTACAGAGCATGTTGAAGAACGCTGGTTTTGATGTACCTGAAATTAACATGGATGCCTACATGAAGGCACGTGCTATGACTCAGGAGTTCATTGATGAATGGCTCGGCTACTTCATCAACCCACAGAATAAGATTATGAGTTCATTGCTTCTTAGCTGTGGTTTGCCAGGTGGTATGATGGGTTCAATGATGGCTGACCTTGGTGGTATCCGTTCAACTATCAATAACCTCCGCAAGAAGAAGGGCGAGGCAGAGCTTTCAGTAGATGATATGCTTGTTAAACTCTTTGACGAGGTGGCATACGTATGGCCTCAAGTTGGTTATCCTCCATTGGTAACTCCATTCTCACAGTATGTTAAGAATATTGCTCTTATGAACCTCCTCACCCTTGAGCAGGGTAAGGGTCGCTATGTAATGATGGACGATTCAATGTGGGGTATGATTCTCGGTAAGAGTGGTCGTGTTCCTGGTGAGATTTGTCAGGAGTTGAAAGACCTTGCTAAGCAGAAGGGACTTGAGTTCACTGATGCCGATCCTCACACCTTACTCACTGATGCTCTCGACGAATTCCGCAAGGAAATGGATGAGAACGGATGGGATTATGGTCAGGACGATGAAGAGCTCTTCGAGTTGGCTATGCATCCAGAGCAGTATCGTAACTATAAGAGTGGACAGGCTAAGAAGAACTTCCTTGCTGACCTTCAGGCTGCAAAGGATGCGAAACTCGGTGCAAAGGTAAGCCCAGAGGAGGCAGCCGCATTCAAGCATGCTAAGGCTGATGCTATTGTTTCTCCTGTTAAGGGTCAGCTCTTCTGGGAATTCCAGGGTGATGGTGAGGCTGCTCCAGCTATCGAGCCATTCATCGGTAAGGAGTATAAGGAAGGCGATGTATTCTGCTATGTTCAAGCTCCTTGGGGTGAGTTCGTGACTGTTCCTGCTGCCCTCGGTGGTAAGTTGGTTGAAATCAACGCTAAGCAGGGTGCTAAGGTAGACAAGGGCGACATTATCGCTTACATTGAGAGAGCACACGAAGAATAAAGAAAGATTATTATAAATGATAGGGCCACGGTTCCTCACTCATGGCGGTGTAAGCTGACTGGGAGAGGAAGCGTGGCTTTTTTAGTGATATGGATTATCAGGAAATTATCAATAAATACTATCCAGAGGATAACGAATTGCGACGTATCCTTCTTGTTCATAGCCGTGCGGTAGCGGATAAGGCTCTTGCTATTGCCGACCGTCATCCAGAGTTATCGCTTGACCGTCAGTTTATAGAGGAAGCTGCAATGCTGCATGATATTGGTATCGTTCGTTGTAATGCTCCTGGCATACAATGCTTTGGTGCCGAGCCTTATATCTGTCATGGTCGTATTGGCGCTGATATGTTGCGTGCAGAAGGCTTCCCTCGACATGCTCGTGTTTGTGAACGTCATACAGGAGCAGGTATTACTCGCAGCCAAATCATTGCGCAAAAACTACCACTTCCAGAACAAGATTTCCTTCCTGAAACAATGGAAGAGAAGATAATCTGTTATGCTGATAAGTTCTTTTCTAAGACTCATCTTGATGAGGAGAAGACGATAGAGCAAGCAATAGCAAGTCTTTCTAAATTTGGAGAAGAGGGTGTTGCACGCTTTCGTGAGTGGGTCAAGATGTTCTAAAACAGCGTTGAAAGTACTGCCACACTTATTATAGGAAAGTAATATATTAGCTGTTTTATCTCAGTCGTAGGATATTCGATTGATTTATTAGATGTGTAATAGTTTAAATCATTATTTCTTTGTACTTTTGTAGTATGATAAGAAAGAACCCATATACAGAGGAAAAATATAAACATTATAAGGTAACTGAGCCAGCCCCGTTGCTTGAATGGTTGCTTGCTAATCTGCATGAAAGCAAGAACAAGGTAAAGGCAACGTTGCAGAATCGTGGAATCAAGGTGAATGGTAAGTGTGTTACACAGTTTGACTATCCACTGAAGGCTGGCGACAAGATATCAGTCAGCAAGAGCAAGAAGAACGACCTCTTCCGTAGTCGTTATGTGAAGATAGTCTATGAAGATAGATTCTTGGTAGTGATAGAGAAGAATATCGGTATCCTTTCAATGGCAGCAGGTCATTCCTCTTTGAATGTGAAGACTGTTCTTGATGATTATTTCCGTAAGACAAAGCAGAAGTGTACGGCACATGTTGTGCATCGGCTTGACCGTGACACATCAGGACTGATGATTTATGCTAAGGACATGCAGACCGAGCAGTTGCTCGAACGTGATTGGCATAATATCGTTTATGACCGCCGTTATGTGGCTGTTGTCAGTGGTGAGATGGAGCATGACGAGGGTACAATAGCCAATTGGTTAAAGGACAATAAGTCATACGTAACTTATAGTTCGCCTGTGGATAATGGTGGAAAATATGCTGTTACGCATTTCCATGTACTTGATCGTACGGTAGCGCACAGCCTTGTAGAGTTTCAATTAGAGACAGGTCGTAAGAATCAGATTCGTGTACATTCAGCCGATATGGGACATCCTGTCTGCGGTGATATAAAGTATGGTAATGGTGATGACCCGCTTCACCGTCTTTGTCTTCACGCATACGTGCTTTGTTTTCGTCATCCTGTTACACGTCAGCGCATGGAGTTTGAGACGCCAGTGCCTCAAGTGTTCAGACATTTATTTAAGTAATCATATAATATCCAATGGAGAATTTACAATATTTTATCGGCTTACTTGCTGTCTTGGTTATCGGAATCTATCTCATTAAGAAGATAACTGGTTGCATCTTCCGTATTATCATTGCAGCGGTAGTTCTTGGTGTTGCTTACTGGGCTTTGACTGGTTCACATATTCTTTAGCTCATCTGTTTCGGATTATTTACGTGAAAATAGATGTTTCTTTTTTCACGTAAATAATTATTTCTTTATAAATGCTATCTGGTTAACTTTTCTCTTTTCAGTAGGAGTTAGCATATTACAATCTTTGTTATAACGACCTTAATATTCCTTTCTTGCTATCTTTAGTTGATGTGTTGATGCCTAACACATGTCGTGCGGATGGTAAGCACCAATGGTGTTGACTGCTAATTGCGTTTCAAGTTGAAGTCTATAGAGTGCAAAAAGCCCTGTTCCTTTTAGCTTACAGATTGTAGGCAAAGGGAACAGGGCTTTGTTATAGTGTTTTGCTATGAGCTATTTACTTGGCTATAGCAGGGTAGAGTACAAACTCGAAGCTTGTTGGCTTAACAGGTACACGATACTTCTCTGCAACACCAGGGCCACAAGTTGCAGTACCAATACCACTCTGATTAGCATCCAAGTGTACGGTAAGTAGACCGTCACGTGAGAGCTGGTTGATGTGAGTTGCACGGTCGATAACGCTGTCAGAGAATGGAGTTACAGAGAACTGGAATGGGCTCTGTGCAGCTACCATAAGGCGGTTACGTGTGTCAGAGAGTGACATCCAACGTACATCTGTGCGGTTACCTGTTGACTGTGGCTTCACATAATAGTGGAACATTGCCTCTGCAGTAGTATTGTAACGTCCAATAAAACCAGCCTCTTTACGGTCGTTGTATGTTTCAACATCGCCACGACCATTGTATTCAACTTTACCAAATGTATCCTTCACGCGGAAGGTAAGGCCAAGACGAGCAAGTGCCTTAACTGCTGCTGTGTCTGGAGTAAAGTCGACCTTTACTGCCAATGCACCATTCTTCTGTGGCTGATAGGTGAAGACTGCCTTACCGATGACGTTGCCCTTCTTGCCAATTACGTCAGTTTCAGCACGTGTCACATCCTTAGTACGAGTAATCTTTGTAACCTTTTGGCTGATAGAATCGATACCATCCTTACGCCATACTCTTACACCGAACTGGTCACGACCATCGTTGTCGGTAGCTGGGCGGTAGAGGCTCAGGCTTAATGGGGCATCGAGGAACTCCTGATTGCCACTCTTTAGAGAGGTCAACTCACCTGTGTTCTCGTTTACCTTATAAGTCATGCGCTGCTTCTCACGTGGGAGGAAGGTGGTGCAATCGCTTGCTTTCTTCAGTACGAACTGGTCGTATGCAACAACATCATTCTTTGTGAGAATCAAAGCATCGTTGATAGGATACCACTCAAGGTTGAGGTACTGCTCCTTATCTGTAGTTGCAAAAACAGCTGGGAGAGTGATTGTCGTTGTCTCATGTGGAGCACAATCTACGTGCTGTGTTCCCTTTGTAACAACCTTTCCGTTCTCATCAACAATCTGCCAGTTGAGCTGGTAAGCATTTAGATTGGTGAAATCAAACCAGTTCTTAACCTTTATTGTAATGCCCTTTTCGTTTGAAACGAGCTCAGACTTGATGTTCTGATAAATCTTCTTCACCTCAGAAAGATGTGGGTGAGGAGTGCGGTCGGCTGCAATAAGTCCGTTAGTACAGAAGTTGTCGAAGGTTGGTACATCCTTTGGACCGTAATCACCACCATAACTCCAATACCAGTTACCATTCTCGTCAACCTCACGGAATGACTGGTCAACCCAGTCCCAGATGCTACCACCCTGCAAGATAGGCTCTGACTCGATTAAATCCCAATAGTCTTTCATGCCACCACAACTGTTACCCATAGCGTGAAGATACTCACACATGATGTAAGGACGTGTTGTGTCGGTGCGCTTTGCGTATGCCTTCATGTGGTCGATGGTACGATACATAGGGCAATAGATGTCTGTATTGAAGTTTTCCTCAGCACGCTCATACTGGATAAGACGTGTCTTATCAGCATTCTTCAACCAACGGTAGGTGTGCTCAAAGTTCACACCATTGCCCGCCTCGTTACCCAATGACCAGATAATGATACTTGGGTGATTCTTAGCACGCTCATACATACGGCGTGTTCTGTCCATGTGTGCAGCCAACCATGTGCTGTCCTTTGCCAAAGACTCCTTACCATAGCCCATTCCGTGCGACTCAATATTAGCCTCGTCGATAACATACAAGCCATATTTATCGCAAAGCTGGTACCAGTAAGAGTCGTTAGGATAGTGAGAACAACGTACAAGGTTGATGTTGTTCTGCTTCATCAAACGAATGTCCTGTTCCATGAGTTCTTTGCTTACGGTGCGTCCCAACTCTGAATGCTCATGTCTGTTAGCACCCTTTACGAGGATAGGTGTACCGTTCACGCAGAGCTGTTTGTTCTTAATTTCAATTGTCCTGAAGCCTACCTTACTACCAGTCTGCTCGGTAACATTTCCGTTCTGGTCCTTCAAAGTGATAAGAAGGGTGTAGAGGTTAGGGTGTTCAGCACTCCATGCAGCAACATTCTGTACGGTCTTAGTGGTGAAATTCACCATTTCATCATTGTTCTTTGTGCTGACAGCCTTATCCTCTGAGAGGACAGTATTGCCCTGTGCATCGGTCAGAACATAGCTTATAGTACCATTGCCAGCACCTTTCACACTTGTTGTAAGGCTGAAGTTACCATTGAAAGAACCATTATCCTGCTTGTCAACACCAGCTGCTACGTTGTAATCGGCAATATACTGTGTTGGAGTAGAGTAGAGGTAAACGTCCTGCTCAATACCACTGATGCGCCAATAGTCCTGACACTCAAGGTAAGAACCTGATGCCCAACGATAAACCTCCATAGCGATAATGTTCTCGCCATCGTTCAGATACTTTGTAATATCCCACTCCGAAGGCATCTTAGCACCCATGTTATAACCAACGTAGGTACCGTTTATCCAAAGATAGAAGAAAGACTTAACACCCTCGCAGCAAAGTACTACGCGGCGACCCTTCCATGTTGAAGGAATCTTAAAGGTACGACGATAAGAGCCAACTTCGTTCTGTGCGTATGGAACGAGAGGAGGATTCTTCTTGAATTGAAAGAGTTTGTCATCAAACTCGTATGTTTCGTTTACATAGATAGGCAGACCATAGCCCTGACGCTCCCAGTTGCCTGGTACGTTAATGTCGTTCCAACCCTGCACAGCAAAGTCTGTCTGATAGAAATTCTTTGGTCTGTTATCTGGATTCTTGGTCCAATGGAATTTCCATTTGCCATTGAGTGACATGTAATAATCTGACTGCTCATAGCCTCCGGGTTGTTGTAACTTATCAACCGAGCTATAAGGCAGAACATAAGCATGTGGCTCAATCTTGTTTAAACCAGTGGTGTACTGACTCTGCCACTCTGGGTTAGTGGTCTGAGCAAACGAACATAATGGGGTAAGTGCTCCAATAAGGAGCGCGTAAAGTTTTCTCATGTCTATGTTAGGTAATGAAAATTTTAGAAATTGATTTAGACGTTTCGTAGCAAAAAAACAGCTCTCTCAGACTTTATTCAGAGAGGGTTATCTCCTTGTCGTTGATGGTGTAGTGGAAAGAAATGGTATAAGAAAGTCCGTCTAAAACGTTTCTTATATCTTTATATCTCTTGATAACACCTGTATAAGTCTTCTTGTTGTCCAATTTCGGGTCAACAATAATCTTATAATCGTAGAGTTGCTCAAGGATATGGGCAATCTCTTTGATTTGCATATTGCTAAATGGTATCATGTCGTCGCGCCACACCGCGTCGGCAAGTGCATAGCTCTTCTCTGTCATAATGGTCTTGGAATTCTTGCTAATAGTAGCCTTTTGGTTTGGTAGAAGGATAACCTTTCCTTCTCCATTCAGTCCAGTTACTTCCAATTTGCCTTCTATCAAACTGATAACCTCTTTTCCTTCAGCACCTTGGTTTTTGAAGTTGAAGGTTGTTCCCAACACTTTTGCTGATGCTCCGTCACTGCTTACAATGAACGGCTTTTTAGCATTTTTTGTTACTTGGAACAATGCTTCTCCTTGTAAATTTACCTTGCGTTCATCGCCTTCAAAGTTATCTGCGTAACTAATTGTTGCTCCCTTATTAAGCCATACGGTAGAGTTATCTGGTAATACGACTTTCTTCACCTCATTCATCGCAGTCACTGTGATGGTTTCTACAGACTGATGAAGGTATGCAAAGAGTCCACCTCCAATTAATAATACGGCTGCTATGATTGCTGCAGCATAGCGGAAGAAATGAAATTTACTCTTATTTATTGTTTGTTCTTCGTGTTCTTTGATTTGGTTAAATAGTTTAGTCTCAGCTTCTTCGATTTCCTTAGATGTCGCAAGTTGGTTGTTCTTTCCTAAATGGAAAGCCAACTCCATCTCGAAGAATTCCTTTCGGTTTTCCTCCGAGACTGCCAGCCATTCAGCCAGCTGCTCCATCTGTTTGGCGGTAGCCTTGCCAACAAGATAGTCTTTAATGCTCTTGTTATTTATTTCACTCATTCTTTTTTGTCTCAACTGAGGCGTATTGTATTTTAATGTTTTAGTCAGCAGTTTCCTGCTACTTATTTCTTATTACAATCTAATCCACCTTTTTACGTAATAGGAATTAATAAAAAATGTTATAAAGAATGCTCTCTTTTTTGCTTAGGTGTGCGTTTACCATAATTTACCCATAATCGAAGTAGAATTCTTTTCATGATAAAAAGACTTTCTTTTCATGAAAATAATTATTTCTTTTCGTGAAGAAAAATATTTTTTTTCATGAAAATAATTTCAGCAAGCAGATGTTTTTCTCCTTGGAATAGTCTTTATGTGTGTTGTTTCAGTCGTGTTCTTAAGGCCTTTAAAGCCTTGTAGAGATGCACCTCAACCGTACGAATTGAGATACCTAATTGTTCTGCAATCTCTTTGTTTTTCTTGTCGTGCTGGTAACTCAGTATGAAAACCTCGCGACATTTAGCCGGAAGTTCTCCAATGGCATCATTGATTTGCTTTCTTGTTTCCAGTCCTTCAATATAGCCCATCACGTCGTTTGCCTCTGGGTTATAGTAATCTAACTTGAACTGCGTAATCTTCTTTACACTGTCAGCATGATTGTTAACAACGGTGCGATGCTTAATGACATTGAGTGCACGGGTATAGACAATACGATAGAGGAAAGCCTTAATATGGCTTTCGTCTTCAATATCTTCTTTGCGTTTCCACAACTCCATGAAAGCTTCCTGCACGATATCCTCTGCCTCATCGTCTTGTACAAGCCGAGTAGCATAAAAAGAGAGGGAGGGATATAAAGCCCTAAATATCTGGCGGAACCTTTGTTCTGGTAATGTCATTGTCTATTTTTTAGCCTTGCTGTATCTGGTTTTATCCTATCTACAATTTTATCTTTTGCGAGGGTGTTTACAGGAGAATTTTAATATTTATGAACAAAGATACACTTTTTATACTTGTTAAGACGATTAGAGGGGTTAATTTATGTGAAATGGAGGTAAGGCATCTTTATTAAATAAAGATAATTGACTATCTTTGTATATGTAAACGCAATGTTTGTAAGTGTATTGTAAAATTAATACCATTTGAACTGATTTCATGGTGATAGCTGTTTGTTCGAAAGTATTACTTTCCCTAAGAATGTTTATGTGTGCCTTTCTTTTACTGATAGGTGTACATAGTGTTTCTGCACAGGTATCATTAACTACAAATCAAACCGATTTGAAGACTGTTATTCAGCGTATTAAGTCGAAAACTAAGTATCGTTTCTTCTATGATGATGCGCTTGGAAAGCAGACGGTTAATGCTGTTTCTATAAGTAATTTACCTATTGATTTTGTGTTGAATAGGCTCTTTGAAAACACTGGAATTACTTATAAAATCATCGATAATATCATCTACCTAAAGAAAGTAAAACCTGTTGTTCAGAGTACGGAAGCAACAGGTTCAGAGGCAAACTTGCAACAACGCAAGACAGAACAGTCGATAACACCAGTACTTTACACTTTCAATGGACAGGTGCAAGATGTGTCGGGACATCCACTAATTGGTGCATCTATCATAGTAAAGGGCAGTTCAAAGGCACGTGCTATGACAGACTTAGAGGGTAAGTTTGTCTTGAAATCAGAGAGTCCTAATCCTATTTTGATAATTTCCTGCATAGGTTATGATGCAATAGAAAAGCGTATAGAAAATCGTCACAACCAGTTGTTTGTGTTGAAAGAGAGCCTCTATGAATTAGAGGATGTCTTTGTAACGGCTTTGGGTATCAATCGTTCGCGCATAGCTTTGAACTACAATGTCAAGCAGATGAATGGTGAAGACTTGAACAAGGTTAGGACAACTAACTTTGCGAATGCTTTGGTCGGAAGGGCTGCGGGAATCTCTGTCAATGAGTCTGCAGCTGGAATGGGTGGCGCAGCACGTGTGGTTATGCGTGGTCCAAAGTCTTTGGCACAGAGCAACCAACCGCTTTATGTGATTGATGGTATCCCTATCAATAATCGTAGCAACGATGATATCAAAGGCGGTATCTATTCGTTGCAGCCAGGCGCAGAGGGTATTTCTGATATCAATCCTGATGATGTAGAGAGCGTTTCGGTACTTAGTGGTGCTGCAGCAGCGGCTCTCTATGGGTCGGCCGCAGCGCAGGGTGCGGTGATGATAAAGACTAAGTCGGGCAGAGTGGGTAAAACTTCTGTGGAGTTTTCTACAAGTACACAGTTTCTCTCTCCTTTTGTTTTACCAGAATTTCAGAATGAATACGGCAATCGTACTAATGAGATGAAGTCATGGGGGACGAAGAATGCTCCAGGTACTGGTAGTTACACGCCTAACGACTTCTTCCGTACAGGAGTAAACTTTACGAATAATGCGACTGTGATGTCAGGTACAGAGCGCAATCAAGTCTATCTTTCTTTGGGTTCATCTACTGTGCGTGGTATCATTCCGAACAATGATTTTGAACGTTATAATCTCACATTTAAGAATGTATTCTCGGCATTACAGGACAAGCTAAGGCTTACTTTCTCTTTTAAGTTTGTTAGAGAAAATGATAAGAATATGTTGGCGCAGGGACAATACTTTAATCCGCTGACTTCTGTCTATCTCTTTCCACGTGGAGAAAGTTTTGATGCTATTAAGGAATTTGAGTCATACGATGTGGCACGCAATATCAATTTGCAGAATTGGAGCTATGGAGACGACTTGAAGATGCAAAACCCTTATTGGGTTGCTAATCGTATGTTGAGGACAACAAAGCGTAATAGATACCTCACAGACCTTGGTGTAAAGTATCACCTTACCAATTGGTTTGCCCTTGAAGGAAGACTACGTTGGGATGAAGCTGTAAATAAATTGGAAGACAAGCGATATGCTTCAACGCTTGATATCTTTGCTCATTCGCCTTATGGATATTATAGTTATTGCAAGGTGAATGATCGTTCTTTCTATGCTGATATCATGGCAGACGTCTCTAAACGATGGGGTGACTTGTCGCTTGTGGCTAATGTTGGTACGGCTTTTACTAATACATCTTATGATGTGGCGGGTTTTCAAGGAGGATTAAAAGCCCCTTCGAATATTTTTACTCCTAACGGAATCGACTACAGTAGGGTATCGAGTGATAATCGACCAATCTTTGATATTACACGTCATGCTATTCACTCCGTACTTGGAAGTGTGGAGTTAGGTTGGCAAGAACGGGTTTATCTTACGGTGACAGGGCGTAACGACTGGGATTCTTCACTCAGTAATACAGCACAGCAGTCCTTCTTCTATCCTTCTGTAGGTTTGTCGGCAATTCTCTCAAAGATGTTTAAACTGCCAAAGTTCATTGACTTTTTGAAGTTCCGTACCTCATGGGCATCAGTGGGTTCTGCCATTTCTCCTAATATATCTTCAGTTTGGCGGTATGAGTATGTTCCTTCTACAGGTACTTACCATACGGTCACCTATAAGTTTCCTGACAACTTCTATCCAGAGCGTACAAACTCTTGGGAAGCGGGTATGACGGCTCATCTCTTCAAAGAAGCAATGTCTGTAAAATTCACACTATACCAATCGGACACGAAGAATCAAACCTTCCTTCGTCAAATTACACTTGGCGGTGCATTTAATCGTGAGTATATACAAGCGGGAGACGTGCAGAATAGAGGCTTAGAACTGAGTGTCGGCTATAACAAGAAGTGGAATGATTTGCGGTGGACTACAAATATGACCTATAGTATGAATAGTAACCGAATTATCAGGTTGCTTGATAATCCTAACGAGACATTGCGTCAAGGCGGTCTGAACGGTTGTGAGGTGATATTGACACAAGGCGGTACGATGGGTGATCTCTATACATTCACCGATTTTAAGCGTGATGCACAAGGAAATATTCTGCTTAATACCGATGGACAAGTGATGCAGATGGAACTCCCTTCTCCTAAGTTGGTAGGTTCTGTCTTACCTAAGGCACAACTTGGTTTGAGCAACAACTTCTCATGGAAGGGATTAGAACTCGGAATGTTGATAACGGCTCGTTTGGGTGGTGTTTGTGTGTCTCAGACGCAAGCTTTTATGGATTCGTATGGCGTTTCTAAGAAGACTGCAGAACTGAGAAATAACGGTGGTGTTTCAGTTGGTAATCAGTTGGTTTCTACGGAGAAGTATTATACAGTTGTCGGAGGAGAGACTCCTATTTGGGATGAATACGTCTACAGTGCTACTAACGCCCGAATTAAGGAATTTTATTTAGGTTATACCTTTGATAAACTGATTCGTGGGGCAAAGGTGTCAGTTGCTTTGACAGCAAGAAACCTCTTGATGTTATATTGTAAGGCACCTTTCGACCCAGAGGCAACCCCTTCAACAGATATATATTATCAGGGATTTGATTATTTCATGCAGCCCAGCCAACGTTCGTTGGGCTTTAGTATCAACGTAAAACTTTAAGATGATGATGTTTAGTAGAATGAAATTGCTTTTTTTCTTCTGTCTGCTGACTGTCTTTTCTTCCTGTACGGGTGATTTCGTTGATATTAACCGACCAGGTAGTAAGCTATCACCAGAGGAGTTGAAGCGTGATAATTACGCTGTCGGTTCATTCTTGATTCAGATGCAGGGGGTTGCTTTCCCAGAGCAGGAGAATGCCTATCAAACAATGATAGACTTTGTCGGTAATTATTTGGGGCGTTACACAACCTATACCAAGGAGTTACCTAAGAATCATACACTCTTTAATGCAAGTAATGCTTGGTGTGCTTGGCCTGCTTCTTATGCTCCTCCTATGGTGTCTGCATTTGATGAGGTTGTCAAACTGAATGGTAAGAAGAATATTTCTTATGCATGGGCATTGATTCTGCGTGCACAGGCTTTCCTTCGCTTTACAGATATCTATGGACCTTTCCCACTCAGTATGAATGCAGATAATACTGAGGTTTATACATCTCAGCGAGATATCTATTTACAGCTGATAAATGACCTAAACGAGGCTACTACTTATATCTCATCTAACACGCAACTGGCTAAGGAAATGATAGTCTTGGCACCATACGACCTCGTTTATAAGGGTGACTTCAATAAGTGGCGTAAGTTTGCTAATTCGCTAAAGTTGCGCATTGCTGTGCGTATCAGTAATGTAGAACCTACGTTGGCACGTTCTTTAGCTGAACAAGCGGTGAGAGATGGTGTCATAGAAGGGAATGAGGACAACTGTGCTATCCATTATAATAAGTCGGGTTTGTGGACAACTGCTGTTTCATGGGGCGACAGTCGTATCTGTGCTGACATTGAAAGCTATATGACTGGCTATAAAGATCCACGAATGAGCATGTACTTCACCCAGCCGATAACGGAAGGAGGACGTAAGTATATTGGCTGTCGGGCAGGTGCAGCGATAGGAAGTAACGTTGTAGCTAAGCGCCTTTATTCTACTGTAAATGTGCAAGAAACAACGCCAAGTTTATGGCTGACAGCATCGGAAATGGCATTCTGTAAGGCAGAGGGAGTCTTGCGTGGTTGGAATATGGGTGGCGGTACTGCCAAGGAGTATTATGAACGAGGCATAACATTGTCTTTCAATCAATGGGGAGTAGATGGTGTTGCTACTTATTTGTTGGATGACACTTCGACAGAAGCTAACTATGCAGACGCTTTAGGTGGCTTTGGTGGAGCGGCTGCAAAGGCTTCTACGATTACCATTAAATGGGATGACAATGCGCCTATGGATGAGAAAATGGAGCGTTTGATTACGCAGAAGTGGATTGCTTTGTTCCCAAATGGACAAGAAGCATGGAACGAAATTCGTCGTACGGGTTATCCTCGTATCTTCTCTGTACCACAGGCAACAAACGGTTATACGCTGTTGACACCTAATAGAATACCTTTTGATAAGAATCAACAGATTAATAATCGTAGTAATTACGACAAGGCTGTCGAACTTTTAGGTGGTCCTGATGATTACGCAACGCCAATGTGGTGGCAGAGATAGATAGTTTTTCTGTACTCATTTTAGTAACTGCTTAATAGAAATTTATTTACAAAAAGATATGCTTTAATATGCTGTTTATATACTTAAAATGACAGTTTTAGTCACTCTTGTAATCATCATCTAATCAGATAGTTATAAGAGTGCCTTTGTAAAGGTGCTTAATTGAACTTCAAAAGGGCGTTAGTAAGACCTCAAAAGAGTATCTTTTGCAAGCCAATTGGGCGTCTTTTCGAATCCAATTAAGCATCTCTTTTTTTTTTGAGTAGTGAGTTTTTATTTACAATTAACACTGTCTGTGCTTTCCTCTTTCTAAGTGTATGTTTCTTTGTAAGTCGTCTGTTGGTTAGTTATAGGCTTTTGGATAAAAAAAAATGAGCGCAGATGTCTACGCTCGTGGGATTTATATTTTTATTATAGTGTGGTCCTATTTGCTTTATAACACGTTCCTTTAAATCTTACCTTTGTATGTCTATAGTTATTTTCCCTTCTTATGTTTTCTTGTAGATTTCCTTTTCTTGACTTTAGCAAGTCTTAATTTAAGCCTTTTCTTTTTCTCCAGAACGGACTCTTTATACTTAGTAATAAACCAGCTGTCTGTGTCTTTATCCAAGAAATCCTCTATTTGGACTAAGTTAATACGATAATGCAAGCCTATTTTGTAGTGATGAGCATCAATAAAGTTACAATCAAGATGATATAGTGGGTGTTTTTGCCCTTTAGCCCCTTTCGGATCGTAATCATATCTAACATAAGCAGGTTCTGTTATCATTAACATCTCAAATAAACGAATAGCTTTTAACATATCAGTATCCGATAGATTTTGAGCCGATGCTACCTCTTGATATGTTTTTTTTTCTTGGTAGGCTTCATAATCACTATACAATCCTCTACTTTTACTTAAAATTGTTGTACTAACATCAATATCTTTATATCTTACATGCCATTTATCAAGAGTTGTAACACAGCCAATCTCTTTATATATATGAAACGGGAAAGAAAAACTTACTATTTGATCGCTTTTGATAATAAAGGCGCGTCGATTTTTTTTTGTCGATTCTATTACGAGATAGGGCATCTTGATTGTTGCTTCACTTTCAGGATTAGACCAAGAAAGAATATGTTCCACAATTTGAAGAACAATATTAATGTAATCCAAGGGTCTCTTGATTTTTCCATCCATTTTTGCACTTGACATACTTCCAAGTGAATGTGCATATCTCATACTATTTTAACATTAAAAATTCTGCTGCTTTTTCAATTCTCTCTATTAAGTCATCTTTTTCTAACCCTGTTATATCAATATTGGAAAGCATATTGAGCATCGTATTTACATAAGTCCCATCAATGTTATTGTCCTTAATATATTGTTCAACCAATTCTTTAAGTGATGTAGCTCGCTTTGCCTGCTCAAATCTCATACCGATTTCTTTTTCTTCTTCTGTGTCAGCGCATCTTATAGTCATAGCATGTTTTGTCTTTATCTGATGAAGTCCGTCTTTTATCTCCTGAGGGACCGTGTAAGTAGAATCGGTGATCAATAGATAACTTCTTATAAACGAACGTGTTAGCATCGTGTAAAGCGCATTTCTAAACTGATGATTATCTGCAATGTTTTCTGTAATACATATTACATATGGGTATTCTAATCCTTTTGCATTATTTCTGTTGCTGACTAAAACAGAATTTGCAACAGGTTTTTTAGATTCGTATGCTTTATTGGTTTCCCAATTATATTTATTGCCTATTGCGATACAAATCTGATTTGCATAATTATAATTGTCTTTTTTCTCATCAACAAAAATAATTGCAATATCATTAGGTGTCAGTGTATAATCATTCTCTTTGTTCATCTCGTCTATCAGCGCACATACCATCTGCTCTATTGTAGATGTTGACTTTCTTTTATATACTTTCACACTTTCATACGAAATATCATCGCCATCAAATCTTTTGTTAGGCTCTCTTGTTAAAGTCATCTTATCGCCATTCTTTTTCACAGAATAGCCGCAGGTTTTCCAATCCTCTTCTTTCAACCATCTGTAACGTTTTGGCTCAAAAAGGCCAAGCCCCATGGCGTGTGCAAACATCAATGTATCAGGAGCTGTTCTATAGCATTTACCAAGGAGGTAATCTGCATTGTATGCTTTGGCAATATGTTCTGCAAAAATAGATTGGAAAACATCACCTGCCATATATACCTGCTTTGATGTTACAGCTTTACATAATTCCTCAAAATTTTGATCAAAATCTTGACTCTCATCCACTATGATATAATCAAAGGCTGGTTTGATTTCCCCTTGATTTCTCAGTTCGTTTAATGCTTGTTTGCAAATCTGGTCAAATGATGTAGAATTACTATAACTGTGAAACGAAAGCCCATAATGATTGCATATATATCTATAAAGACCAGAGTCTGGGTCAAAAGTGCGTCCCCAGGCATTTGCACACCATAATCTTTCTTCCCAATCAATTTGCTTTTGCACCTTCATATAGTTAAAGAATTGTTGGATGCGGATGCGCAAAGTGCTTGCCAGTATACGGTTATGGCATGTAAAGAATATCTTTACATCATCTGACAAGGAGTATAGTTCTTTCAGTTTATGAAGAAGCAATTCCGTCTTACCCGTTCCAGAAAGTCCTTGAATCTTAATCACTTTCTGCTGGCGATTATCATAAATAAACCTTGTTTGATCACCATCGAAAAGTTGAATTTTATGCCTAACTTTTTCCACCAGCGTTTCTGGAACATCAACACCAACTTTCTCTATTTCATTGACACTACCAATGCAGAGAGAAACTAATAATTCTGATTTTCGCTTCTGCAAAGAATCAGAAAGCCTTAACTTATCCATCAAACCTGCGATATCAGCGAAATCGCCAAGTTTCGTTGATTTAATAAGCGCATTCTCTACTTTAGAGTATAGCCCCATTTTTGAACGATAGTCATACTTTTGGTACAGATACCTTATATCACCTTTTATGTCTTCTTCAAAACTCTCAAAGTTCTCAGAATCAGGTTCTTCCACGATACAAAGCTGGAAACCTGATGCTAAAAGAAGAAAATGTTTATCGTATTCTTCATGACCAGAGTCAACTACTGGGTTCTTTAGCAGATAAACTCTAAGGCAGTTCACTCTACTATACTCCTCAATGTTTACCAGCCAATCTGGTTCTTTTCCTTCTTCGTATGGAAGGTTATGATAAAAATAACTTGATTTCATACTTGTTATAAATATAACTTTATTTACAAAGATAATCATTTGCTTTGAATAACAAGCGTTTTTGATAAGATTTTCGTTTTTTTATTTCATACTTTATTCTTATCGATTGGAAATGGTGAAGAACTGTAATGTATATCTTCTTTACTTCTTGTTGGCTTTATTTCTTTTTTAGTGCTGCTATGCTATTTCGACTATAATCTTTACTATGTGTTTATCGATTGATAAATCTATCTCCGCCTAAAATCATTTCTTCGGCAGTATTCGAGGCAGTCTTGCTACATTCCCTACAGTTTGTTTCATAGATGTACTTTCATTTGTTTTTGTTGAGGTATGTCTGAATAGTTGGAGGGATAATTTACTAGTCTATATCTGACAGTTTGTTTTTGATCAGCATTTTTTGTTTACAATTGATGTGATTTTATCTTTTTGTAGGGTATGATTCTTTGTTTTATGCTCCATTCATTATTATTTCTTTCATAAAAGATGGTGTGTCAAAATTGGTGTATCCTCTTATTTGCTTTCTTTTACTTCATCTACCGCATAATTCGTTATTTACAATAACTATGCTGCTGATTTCATATAAAACTGGTTTGTTTGACTTCAAATAGCTTAAAAAATCCCACAGAGTGTATAATATCTACGCTCCTGGGATTTATATTTAGATGTTAAATACTTCTTTATTCTAAAAAGAAGGAATACTAACAAGTAATGTTTATTTATTGAGTAGTAACTCAATCTTATATATACTTTCTCTCAGCTCAGCCTCGTTTGGTGTTGGATTTTTGAACTGAGAAAGGGCATCTTCTAACAGCTGTAAAGCTTTCTGATTTCTTTTTTGCTTGTACTCCTTGCGTAATGTCTCAATCTTTGCAACGTTTTGTACACCTCTTATTATTTGCTCAAAACGGCGGCTTGAGTGCATTCCTGGATATACGATGTAGGTGTCGCCAGGTGTGAACAACTTAAAGCGACTGTCATACATAGGGCTATCAGTCCAGTTCATCCATGCCCAGCGGAGGAAACCATTGAACCCATTAGCAATACAATAGAGTGGGAGATAGGTTGCTTCTATAGGTTCGTTGTTGCTACCCACATTTGGCATAGCATCGGGACAAGCTGTGTAGGAGGTGCTAATCCAACCTTTTGAATTTCTCAAAGCAAGGTCTTCTGGCGTGAACTGTTGCTTCCAAGCAATGCAATAGTCATAGATTTTATCGACAAGTTCTTTGTGGTAATTTCCTGCCAATGACATCTTGATATCCGGTGCTGCCTCTTGTGCAATGCGGTAGGCATCTTGCATAGCATCGAGGGCGCGTTCGTCCATCGCTATGACGGTTCTGTCAAACCAACCTTTTTCCTTCTGGTGGGCAGCAAAGGACCGTAGGAAAGGAATCCATAAGTCGCTGTACTCTTTGCTGTTAGTTGTCGTTTTAAGTTCCTTATAGCTTTTTGAGGCTTCGTCATAATAGCTGAAAGTCATGTCCCATGGTACCATTGAAAAGCAGTTGATATCCCCATTGATTCCACAAGAGTCGAGGAACGAAATCCAACGGTCGAAGGCAGTATAATCATACGACCATGTACCATCTGCCTTTCGTGTCGTTTCAATCATCGCATCAAACTTGTCATTGCTCTGTACTCCCCAAGGCTCGTAGAAGAGGATGGCTGAAGCATTGCGTTGTCCAGCACGTGCAAGAAGTTGCATATAAGGACGTAGGATGTCAAGATGTGCTTGGCTCCAAGGGGCTACACCGTAATATCTACTAACTGCGTAGGGTTGTTGCCAGAAGTTGAGATGGAAGTTGTCAGAGAGGGTAAGCTTGCGATTGAGCACTTTTATTGTGAACGGGATGGTGCTTACTGTCTTACCGTCTTGTTGTAGCAGTAAGTTTAATTTGTAGCTACCCGCCTTAATGTTTTGAGGAATCTCAATTGTGCACCATGCAGACTTGCCATACATAGGATTATCAGCCTTTATGCTATCATCTCCAATGATGTCGGGCATGAGCCATGTTTGTAAGGAGTCGGGGTGATTACCACAGTTTTGGAAATCATCAGTGATAACGGCAGAAAGAAAATGAGCTGTAGCAGTCGACAGGAGTCGATTGCTACAGCTCATAGTTAGTTTCAAGTTGCCCTTTGCCGTTTCTGGCAATGAGAACTCAAGTCCGATACGTTCGCCTTTCCAGGCTGTTATTTCTTTCTTTTCACTTGCTTTTTTTTTACAGCAAGTGGTGCTTTGGTCTGATGTGCCTTA
>QWCI01001195.1_pt1 | contig 19184 bp, 22 predicted proteins | sample 1972541 | NCBI WGS metagenome assembly QWCI01 (sample SAMN09866712, study PRJNA288562) | Human oral metagenome isolate term3_saliva, whole genome shotgun sequencing... | isolation source: mouth | host: Homo sapiens | place: USA: California | reverse complement strand
TACACCAAAATATTGGAATGAATGTGTTCAATTTATAATTAATTCATATCGTCAGGATAGTAAGGTAATAGAATTTGAAGATGAAATAACTTTTGATAGACAAGATAATAATAAAGTTGTTGTTGCATTTAGTGGTGGTTTAGACAGTGTCTATCAAGCTCTATTTTTAAAAAATAGTGGTTACGATGTAACATTGTTTCATGTTAAAAATATGAATAAGTATACAAATGGGCAAGAAGCAATTGCTGCTAAAGAGTTTGCAGAACAGTTTAACTTCAATTTAGAAATAGTCGATTATCATGCAGCTTCAAAACATAAAGAGTGGAATGAGAATCCATTTAAGACTTCATTATGTTATGCACTGTGTTTAGATTATTGTTTACATACAAACACAAGAATTATTTCGTCCGGTGACGATATGAGATTGAAAGCAGAAGATACAGACTTAGATAATAACTTCGGTGATTGTAAAGAAGTAACAGAATTATTTTTCAAGAATTTTAAAAATATTACGTATTTACCTGTAGATGGTAATATTCATAAAGGTATGCGATTAAAATATCTAAGTCAGAATAACGCTAGAAATTATTACTACAGTACAACAACACCTGGAAGATTGGTAAAGTATCTACATGACTTAAACGAGAAGAAGTTTAATGTTAAATTAGATAAGTGGTGTGCGCTGGCTGATCGAAAGGACGCGATGCATTGCCTTCTTGAGTACTATTATGGAAATGTAGATTATCCAGATAACATGATAGAACATTGTTGGAACAAGATAGCAATAGGTCCTGATAAAAACTTTTTTGGAAAACACTTATCATTAGAAAAAAGAATTCAAAATTTAGTAGACTATTAATATTGCATCTGGACGCATAGAGGGTGTTTCTGTGATGATAATAACGAAGATAATAGAAAATACCTTAGAGAAGTGTAAATGGTGCCCAGAGCGCTCTAGATTTTATTATAATGTGATTTAGATTAGATAAGGAGTTTAAAGAATGAAATGTGAAATATGTAGTAGAGAATTCAAAAATTCTAGAACATTAGGAATTCATATCTCAACAACTCATAAAATGTCTAAACAAGAATATTATGATAGTTTTCTTAAGAAAGATGAAAACGAAGGAAAATGTTTAGAATGTGGAAAAGAAACAGGTTTTGTAACTTTAGTAAAAGGCTATAGAATATTTTGCTCTAGAAAATGTCTTAATAGTTCTCAATATCACATTAAACACTGTACAGAGACTTATACTAAAAACTATATTAACAATAAAGATAATAGAAAAGAACTAAACGAAAGAACTAGAAATACCTGTCTAGAAAAGTATAATGGAATAGGTTTTGCTTCTCAAGAATTAACTAAAAAATATAATGAAACCATGTTATTAAAATATGGTCATACTAATCCTTCTCAAGTGAAAGAAATTCAAGAAAGAACTAAACAGACCAATTTAAAAAAGTATGGAGCTGAGAATGTTTATGGCTCTGATTTAATTATTCAAAAAATAAAGGAAACTAATTTAGAGAGATATAATGAAACATCATGGACAAAATCTAAGGAAGGTAGAAAATTTTTAAAGAATCTTACTAACTCTCAAGAATACAAAGATAAACAATATAACACTAAAAAGAAAAACAATTCTTTTAATGTTTCAAAAACGGAAATGGAACTAGAATCAAAACTAAGATTATTATTTTCTGACCTAATAACACAATATAGAAGCAAAGAATATCCATTTGATTGTGATTATTACATTCCAAGTTTAAATCTCTATATTGAATATAATGGAACTTGGACTCACGGGAATAAGTTCTTCGACAAAAATGATATTGAAGACTTAGAAAAATTAAATCAATGGATAAAAAAATCCAAAACATCTAACTATTATAAAAATGCTATTGAAACATGGACTAAGAGAGACTTAATCAAATTAAATACTGCAATTCAAAATAATCTCAACTATGTTGTGTGGTTTAACAAGAATCAAGCTTATGATTGGATAAAGAAATGGAGCGAATCAAATGAAGTGTCTAATATGTAAGAGAGAGTTTATAAGTTTTAAAGCTCTGTCTTCTCACTTAAGACAAACTCATAAAATCAAATCTCAAGAATATTATGATACATATATTAAAAAGGAAAATGATGGTATCTGTCTTACATGCAATAATCGAACAACATTTCAAAACGTTAAAAACGGTTATGCTAAATTTTGTTCTGTTAAATGTGCTCACAATAATCAAGATGTTCTTGACAAAATCTCTTGTACTTGTACAGAACGTTATGGTGGATTAGGAACATCTTCTAAAATTTTACAAGAAAAAATTATAAATACAACTATCAAAAATCATGGAGTTAAAAATGTATATATGAGAGAAGATTTAAAAAAGAAAGCTCACTCTAAAGAATCTAAATTAAAAGAATATGAGACAAAGAAACAGAATAATACCTTCAACAAATCTAAAATTGAAAAAGAACTAGAAATAGAATTAAGAAAAATCTTTCCTGATTTAAAGACTCAATACAAATCTAAAAAATATCCTTTTAACTGTGATTTCTATATTCCGAGTTTGAATCTCTACATAGAATACAATGGAACATGGTTGCATGGAGATAAATTCTTCGATAAGAGCGACATTAAAGACTTAGAAAAATTAAATCAATGGACAGAAAAATCTAAAAATTCTAAGTTTTATAAAAATGCTATAGAAACCTGGACAGTCAGAGACATTAATAAGCTAGAAACAGTAATCAAGAATAATCTTAATTATATTGCTTGGTTCAACGAAGAACAAGCTTACGACTGGATAGAAAAATATAAGGAGAATAATATTTAATGGAAACAAAGAAATGTTTAATATGTAATAAGGAATTTGAAACGAATAACAATAAAAAACGATACTGTTCTAGGTATCATGATATTCAATGTCCTGTATGTGGCAAGATATTCTCTTGCCGTTCTGTTGTTATTCTTCGACATCGCGAAAATAACATTAATACAACATGCTCAAGACGATGTGTTAAAAGACCTATAGGCTCGCTTATAAACAAGCAACCAACTAAAATTGTTTTTAAAAATTGCGAAATCTGTGGCAAAGAGTTTTTAGCAAATCATCACAAAAACAAAAGGTTCTGCTCACCAACACATATTGTTCATTGTTTTATATGTGGTGAAACAAAAGTCAAAGCGTCTAAAGGAATGCCAAGACATTATGTATGTAAAAAGTGTATTCGACAACTCAACTTCCTTGAAAAAGATTTGCAATCTAATAATGAAATATCGCTATGTGGTTTTAATTATAGAAACCTGCCTACAGAAGAAGAATTAGCATATTACAACAGTTTAACAACAAAAGAAAAAGCTGAATATACTTCAATGAAACATTATGGAACAAAACATCCTTCACAATCACAAGAAGTTAAAGAAAAAGGATGGAACACAACAATCGAACATTACGGTGGTATCGGTTTTGCATCGAAGGAAATTACAGAAAAATATCATCAAACATGTTTAGATAAGTATGGTACAGAATGGGCAAGTCAAAGTGAAGAGGTTAAAGATAAAATTAAACAAGTTAATCTTGAAAGATACGGAGCAGAAAATGTTTATGCTTCTGAATATGGAAAACAAAAAATTAAAGAGACTAATTTAGAAAGATATGGTGTAGAATACTCATTCCAAGCAGATGAAGTTAAAGAGAAAATTAAACAAACTAACTTAGAAAGATATGGTGTTGAGAATCCTACACAATCTCTTGTTATTCAAGAAAAAACTAAAAATACAAACCTAGAAAAATATGGCACGGAGAATCCAATGAGTGCAACACGAAACACACTCCCTAAAAACTCTAATATAGATGTTCTTCCTGTCGAGAAGTGTTATAATACAAGGAAAGAAAATGGCTCCCTTGGTACATCTAAGACTGAAAAAAGACTTGAGGTTAAGTTAAGAGAGTTATTTCCTGATTTAAAAACTCAATATAGAAGTGAAGATTATCCTTTCGCCTGCGATTTCTACATTCCTTCTCTAGACCTTTACATTGAATACAATGGAATATGGACTCACGGTAAACATTTCTTTGATGAAAATAATGAAGATGATTTGAAAACATTAGAATTATGGAAAAGTAAAAACACAGAATATTATAACAATGCTATAATGGTCTGGACAATAAAAGATGTTCAAAAACTAAAAACAGCGATTGAGAATAATCTCAACTATATCGCTTGGTTCAACGAAGAACAAGCTTATGACTGGATAGAAAAAATGAGAGTAGGTTAATTACACCTACTCTTTTTATTTTCCGTTGGCAAGGCTCAGTAATTCTTCGTACTCTTCCTCTGTCATCTCTTCTATAATCTTATCGTCTTTAGAATGCACAACTTCATCTAGTTTCAACATAGATTGGTTATTGTAGACATTGATGTTGCCTTTACCGTATTTCTCTTCTAAATAGTTTTGCAAGAAAAAGTCGTCCGCAAAAAATCCCTGAGCAACAAATTCTTCATCATTCAATGATAAACCAATGCGACCGCGCGGGCTTCTAGGCACTAAAGTTCCCAACCCATCGTTGAACACCATTGTAGATAACGTTGGGTCAAGAGGTCCTGCACACATTCTTGCACTTGCATTATTACGCATGGCCATAGTAATACCTTGGTCTAAAGCGACACGCTGGCTCCATACCTGTACGTGAACCATCGCAGCACGTCCTAGACGATAAATACTTTCAATAGCTTGTGTACATTGAGCCTGGTATTGAGCGTTAGACTGACCTTGTTCGTCTTCTTTTCCTGCTTTAATAGGTGATAGCAACTCACCGGCCTCATCAACAATAACCATGATAGCCTGTGTTCGTTCTGATTCAGGTATGTCCATATAGTTTACAACATCACGCTGAACCATTTCCTCATATCTGTCCATCATAATTTTCTGTGCGTATGTTAGAATAGATGCAGCGTTTTCATATGTAGTACCCACTGGCACACCAAATTTTAAGAACTTACTACCTTCTACACGTTTTAGGTCAACTATCATTAACAACCAGTTTTCTGGTCTCAATAAACATCCGTTCTCAATATTTCTAAGTAGAACAGACTTTCCTCCACCTGTTTTTCCGGCACCAATAACTTGAGGTGCATTTAACATACTTGGTGGCTGTATATCAGTTTCTCTAATACCAAGTTTACCCATTAGTTTCCATTGTTCACCTACTGGGTCATAACCAATAACACGTTCATCTTGTCCTGTTTCTTGGTTGTGAATAACTACACCACCCTTTGAAGATAAAGCAAGTGGAAAATAATATGGCGATATGTTTTTATTAAAAATATATTCATTACTCCATGGTGCTTTTTGTGGCAATGGGTCTAGTAATATTAAGTGAAGATTGTGATTTATAAAGTCCCAACCTTTAGCAGGGTCTAACTCCCATTGTCTACCGGCTCCTAATTCTTTAGAGAACGCACTCAACATTGCCATTTCATTATCAGCACTGACACCGATTGGTAATTTTAGAGTTAGTTTATTTGGATAGCCACCTTTATCGTAACCATCTATTGTAAACTCATATTCGTAAGTGTAGGTACCAGTTTGAGGATTAACTTTACCAAGCCACTTTGCTTTTAATAACATACAGTTCTCTACAAACTCTCTTAACTTCTCATTATCAAAGTCTTTACGTACTGTTGTCACCTTGTTATCATCATCCCAGTCCTCATCTGTTGCATAAAAGAATTTACCTTTACCTAAGTTCTCACTTAACGCTTGCATAAACTGAATACGATTTTTCTTTTCAAAACTAGGTGATATTAGCCATGTTACACTTTCTGGATATTCGTTTGTATCGTCCCATTTGATTTGTAACTCAGATGTATAGTTTCTAATCGTATTCATTGGGTCAATTAAGCCCATATATTTCTTCTTAAACTGAAAGAACTTATTGATAATATTTAATTCATTGTCTCTATGTGGTTTCAATAAGATTCTAATGACAATATACCAAACAATACTCCAGATAATTGCTAGAATAATACCTTTAAAGTCACCAAAAATTAAAGTTGTTAGAGCGAAAACTACATACATTGCAATATAAAGTTTTTTATTTAGTTTAAAGTCATTCCACAATGTTCTTGTAAATGCATACTTATGAAGTGCTTTTTGTTCTTGGAAAAATGTCTCTTTTGGTACTGAATCTTTGCTCTGTATCTTTGCTGGTCTCTTTTTATTACTTGATTGCATAATATTTATCAACTGCTCAAGAATAGACCAAAAACCAAAGAATACTAGTAATGCTATTATTCTTACTAACATAGATTACTTACTTTTCTTCTGATTTTCCCAGAACTCATCGAAGGCTGCAAAAGGGTCTTTTCTATCAAACTTCATTAATACTAATTTATCAATATGTTTTTTTGCATCTTCTGGTGTTTTAAAACCACCATTCTTCATATCGCTCTGCAAAATCAATTTATCATAATACATCTTCCATCTACTTGACTCTCGTAATTTCTTTTGCAATTCTTGTACATCAACTTTCTTCTTCTTTAACAGCATAATTATTTCCTTTCTTACAGACTGCGGTTATGTGCACTCTGGTGATTATTTTAACAAGAATGATATTTCTACCATTGTTTATGTTAATATTCATCATGTGCAGTTCTAATGCAGTCTATATGTGTATATTAAATATATCAAAAAAGAGTAGATGTATTTTACAGTCTACTCTTATGTTTTAGCGATTGCGAGGGCAGGATTTGCACGCTGCGACCTCTAGGGTATGAACCTAGCCATCTACTACTGATTTACCTCGCCATATTAAATAAGTTTTTAAAAGGAACTTATTAACCTTATGCAGTACCCCCAGTGCGTGCTGCCCGCACAACCCACGACTTAAAAGGCCGTTGCTCTACTGTTGAGCTATGGAGGTATATTTTGAAGTTACTCACTTCAGTAATTATTTCTAACTACTTTTATATTATACCACAATCTGTCTTAATTGTAAATAATTTTTATGAATAATATGCAATAATTTTTGACAATGCCAATATCATAGTTACAAACATTAATATCACAATAGTCTCTATCGTTGTGTCAATTAATGCATCTTTAATAGTGTACAACTTTCCAGATAAACTTAATTTGAAGTTTACCAAAAATAATATTATAAATAAAATTATAACTAAAATGAATATCTGCATATCTTTACTCTTTCAAAAATGGATTGTGCTTTTTTGTTGGTCATGCCCATAGGTTATCTTTACAACCAACCAGACAAAGCACACGAAACTTACGATCGACCTCGAGGTATTCCACCTCATAATAAGGGACTTTGTTCTCATGTGACTTACGTTAATGTTGTATGAAATGTCACTCTCCAGTACTCGACAAGTCATGACTAACTTTAACTGCGCCATATAGATAGGTTCAAAACCGGAATTTTATAAAATGTTTGGCTATTCCTATCACAGAGCCACTAGAAAATTTTGGCGACCATGGGTTATTTTTATTTATTTTCTTTTAAAAGTTTTTAAATAATTAATAATCTGTAAGATGAGATTTTGTGTTTACTTTTACCCATTTTCAAAATTTTCTTTTCTGTACGTTTCACAACATTCCGATTACATTATTTATTATACAACAATTCTTAGATATGACAATCCACAAGTGTTACTGTTGCGTGAGGATGTGTTTCCTTCAATTCTTCTAACGTCTTATTGAAAAACTTTGTGTACTCTTTGAAGGAATCGCTTGTCGTATCTGATACTGCAAACCAACCCATTTTCCCTTGCTCGTACCACTCACCATCTAACAACATTGCGAATGTGCTAAGTGACGCCCTGTCTTTTGCAAACGTTTCCTTATCACCAAATGTGTCTTTGTAATAACTATCTTTATACCACGAAGTGAAACCGTCAGCATATTCACCATCTTTTAATGGTTGCTTGTCAACAACAACTTCCCAGAAACGTTTTGCCTTGTTGTACAATTCTGTATCTAATGACAAGTCTAAGTCTTTGACTTCACACTCATCACATCTTGTACCGTCTAATTTCTTCAACATGTTAGACCATCTACCACCAATCTGATACCAATCCCACTTAGCGTTATTGTTACCTAAGTAATATAGGTTGCCTTCATTATCATGCTCGGAAGTGTCAAAGTCTAATTCTTCTGCACGTTCTAAGTATTCAATCATATTAGACTCATCCACATGGTCATATGGGAAATCAACATTCTCTTTCTTGAAGTAATCTAATACATCTTGAACTGTCCAGTCAATTATTCTGTCTTTTTCTATACCTTCATAGAACGGCTCCATCCATTCGTCTACTGACTTCTCATTATTTGTATCTATTACTAGAACTGTAAAATGTGACATGTATTTTCTCCTTCTTTTAAATATTATATACTAAATTTATTTTTCCATGATTAGTTTCTAACTAAATATTAATTTTATTATAAGAGCCTATTAGATAACTCAACTATTGTCTTAACAGCATCTTTAATTTTACTTTCAACACTTGGATACGAATCTAAAGTGAACTTAATTTTGTTTTCTAAACCTAACCCATTTGTATCTAATTTTGTCTTAACCATGAAAAACGCTCCTTCACGTGAAACAGAAACAACAAAATGTTTAGAACAAACATGTTTTTCATAGACCTTTGCAGACAATCTCATTTCGCTATAATCTGTAACCAATTCAAAACTGTTTTCCAATAATACTTCTGCTTCCTTATTTATTTTTAAAAATAATTCTTCTCTTGTCATAATCTTATTTCCGCCTTTATTGATTACATTTTTATTATACACTAAGTTTACATTTTTGTAAATAATTTCTAACTAAGAACTTCTCCTTGCTGGTAGAAGTATGATTAATATTAATATCAGAAACCATACCGCTAGTTCTAGTGGGGACTTAGATTCAGCACTTTTAACAAACATATCTTTAAAAATATTGAATGTTTCGAGTACAGAAGCCTTGTTCACATACAAATATACGGCTGAAAACAATCCTATTAAATTGGCAAATATGCCAACTGGCGAAAAGGAACCACCAGAGAAAAGTCTAAACATGCTTTTAACAAACATGATAAAAGCGAATACTGCAATACAGAGAACTACTAAATCAAAACTGTCTATAAATTTCTCCTATTCTACTTTAAATCTGCGTTGAATTTTCTCAACTTCATAGAACAAACTATTATCTTCTTCTCCACGTTTCCACGCTTCTAAAGTGTTTTCAATATCTTTAATTGTGTTATCAACCTTTTCAATGGCACTGTTTAATAATTGTTCATTGCCCTTGATTTTATTAGGGACCTCTGAACGTTCTTCCTTTAAATCATTCAGTAACTTTACACAACCATCTGCAAATGGGTCAACCACCACTTTATCAAACTTTGCGCCACAATTCGGGCAGTGATTTACATTTGGTATTTCGTGCTCGCTAATTTTACTAGAGCAATGTGAGCATGTGTAGACTCTACAACCAACTGTTAGGTAACCGATATTTTTACAGCAGTGTCTGATACCATACTCACGGAAATATTTTTGTGTTCTTCCAACAGACACAATTATGTGTACTAAATTATCCATAATTCCGCTCCTTTCCTAACATTATATTTCTTAACCAACACTACTCATACTCCACTTCAATACTTAATATTGTTTTTTCACGAAAACCTGCATTGTCGTCCCAAGAGCAATATTCTCGACAAACTTCGCTACTAACATTCTTTACCTTTAAATCAAGTAGTCCATCGAAAATTTGAGCCTCCCCATCCATCGTTCTACTGTCTAATACATGACCGTTTGATGAGATTACTAATACATCAAAGTAGGACTTGTCTGAAATGTCTCTCACTGTTTGTTTCTTTTTCATACGTTATTCAGCCTCAATCACTATAATATTGTAATTTGCACTCATGATAGAATCTAACACTGTAACAGTTTCATAATCATATTTTAATACTGTCATATTCAAGATTTCTTCATCTATATCATATAGTCCATCAATTTCATTCCAAAATAGTTCTTCACCATTTTTCATGATTTTGACTTCAAGATAATCTTCCGCCGCTGTTAACAAGTCTCTAACCAACATACTAATCTCCTATTTTAGATACTTAATCAACTCTTCTGTCATATCGTCTTGATGGATAAATTCAGTCAAATTACGGTCTACACAACTGCAATCAGTATACTCAAAGTGAATTGGTGAACCGTATATATAAGAGAACAAACCACCTTTATAGCCTTCAAATAAATCTTTAAGAGTCATATACCCATCACCATTAAAGAATAAGGCCGGTTCAGCATATTCCCCTCGCCAACTACCATACCCAAAGTTATAATTCTCTCCTAATTGTTCATCTTTAATAGCCTTAATTCTTACATCAGGGAATTCATTACAAATGTTTACCAATGTTTTAATGTCCATATTTATTTTACCTCAACTGTATAGATATATATTAACATATTTCATGTTGTTCGTAAACAAAAAATGAGATATTTTTAGTATTTCAATTTAATAGTTCTTTGACTGTCACAATATCAGTCCTCTTCTATTATTGTCTCCAACACCATTATTTGTTTAAAATTGGTATTCTACCCATGCTGTTCTGTTGACACATCTGACCTTACACTCTCTACCATTACTAAGAGTCATATCAACCTCGTTTGGTGATACATATTTAAGGTCTATTTTAATACTGTCATTTTCACGAATGAAACAGAGTATACACTCTCCAATCCATGGGTTTACATATTCTGCATCTTCTATAAAATTTAATAGTTGTACATAATTATATTCTTGCTTTTTTGACATTATCTATACCTCTTTCACAAATTTATATAGTGGTAATGCTGTATTGTTATACGTACCACACTTTACTAATGCACCACTCTCAATCCATTCCTCTGCGTACTTAACAGGAATATTCACATCGCCAAATCCGTATCCTGGTCGTGGCGATTGTGTAATTACTGAATATCGTGCACCATTGAACATAATTACATCGTGTTCAGTGAATGTGAATGTTTTTAAATCTGTCTTGATAGTGAATTTCATAAATGTGTGCCTCTTTCTTTTACAAGTATATATTATCACACTTTATTGTATTTGTAAATAGAAAAAGTGAGATATTTTTAATATACCTCACTTTTATAATCTAGGCGCTGTCAGCAGGACTCGAACCTGCACTCCGTTTTTAGGCGGACTAACTGTTTAGCAAACAGTCCTCTTCACCAGTTTGAGTATAACAGCAATTTTTATTCACCACTAAACAGTGAATATAATTTCATTTACCATGACAAGTTAAATAACTTCTTGCCTACCGTTTTATTTCTAGTGTCCAGCACTTCATAGATTGATTTAACTTTTTCAATCTCTACACAAGTCTGGCACTCTCCCCATTCATCATGAACTAAGAAAACACCTTCAGCACAAATGGAAATCATATTAAACATCGTATCATGTAATGAGTCCATAGTGCGTGCAAAAAACATACGACCAGTAATTCTTTTATCAAATAATCTTGAAATCTTTACTACGTTTTCTAGTACTTTTCTTTCTAACATATCTAATCTCCTATTTTACACTATTTCAATTACGACACTTAACTCACTACTACCTTCACACATTTCACCATCATAGTCCTCATTACATAACTCAAAATCATTATAAGAGACTTCACCTTTTTCCCAAATACGTAACATTCTGCGGAAATAGTAGAGATTGACTTTAATGGTACGAAGGTCCCAACGAAGTTCTTCACGCTTTCTTTTGTGACTTCTATCCATTTTCTCTTTCATCTCTGCTTTTTCTTTTTGAAAATATGCAATTAACTTATTACATTTCTCTTTGAAGGTATCAGAGACATCACAATCAAATTTTGCACCACAATGTGGACAAACACTTATATCAGGTAGTTTATACTCACTGATTCGCTTACCACAATTAGAACATTCGTACACTTTTCCATTCACATCATGATATGTTAGTTCTCCATCAAAATAGTAATCCTCTCTGACTCCTCAAATTTTTACGATTATATGTGCTAAGTTTTCCATATTTAATTACCTATCCTTACTTACAAATACATTATAATACAAAGAGAAAATCTTGTAAATAGTTTTTAAATAAAAAACACCCCTAGAAAGACTCGAACTCTCACCAAACAGTTTTGGAGGCTGTTGTGCTACCATTACACCATAGGGATATTTTAAAAGTGGTTCCTCTTGGAATCGAACCAAGTTAGTCTGGGCTTCAACCAGGTGCAATGACCACACTTGCTCAAGAACCATAATGAATGGAGGCCCAGGTGAGATTCGAACTCACGATTAGCGGTGTTGCAGGCCACTGACTTATCCACTTGTCCACTGTGCCATATAAGGAATTTTTGATAATTGAGAATATCCCTAAAAACTCACTTACTTAGTTTATCTGCAATCGTTGAAGAGGCATAGGATTCTGGTTTAATCTTGTATTTGAAACTGTACGCCGTTACCCAACCCTCTAACTCTGAAATAAATTCAGCGGTAGCACCTTTTGTTCCTATATCCATGTGAACTTGGAAATCAATGTTGCTACTCTCATCTAACACATCAATGCCATATTTCTTTAACTCTTCTGCGATAAACACCGCTGTATCAATCGACATTGACGTTTCTCTCACTAACTTTTCGTGCAACATGTTCTTATTAAACTTTGAATGAGTGAACGTGCGAGAAAAGAAGATTGCACCATTTGTATTTCTATGAACTACAATGGCAAGAGCAAACTTTGTTTGACTACGTGTCATTGAGTCTGTGCCGATTGCTATCTCATACTTTGCTTTAGTATCTACTGAAAGGTAATCTACGATGTACTTGACTGCTTCTTCCAGACTCACTTTACCATGAGTGATACTATTCAATTTTAAATCTTTTGTTACTTCAAAATCTTTCGTACTCATAAACTATTCCTTTCTATTTTTAAACTAGGCTTCCTCGAAGAGAATCGAACTCTTATCGCTAGTTTCGTAGACTAGTATGTTATCCTTTACAATACGAGGAAATATAGTGCCCTTGGTGAGACTCGAACTCACACGCCGTGAGGCATCGATTTCTAAGACCGACATGTCTGCCAATTCCATTCACAAGGGCATAAGGGGTAGTCTACGAGAATTGAACTCATATTTACAGGGCCACAACCTATCGTGTTAACCATTACACTAAGACCACCAAATTAAACTCCGTCTGTTATCTCTATTAACCTAGCAAACTCCTTGCCATGTTCAGAAAATAGAGTTTTAGAAGTTCTATATGAATTTTGAAAACGAGATTTCAAACTCGTAGTGCTCCCGACTGGACTCGAACCAGCACGCCATTTCAGGCAGAGGATTTTAAGTCCTCTACGTCTACCATTTCCATCACGAGAGCATGGCTGTCCGGGCAAGGGTCGAACTTGCGATGTGTGAGTCAAAGTCACATGTGTTACCACTACACCACCAGACAATTTTTAATAGGTACCTGTGGAGAGAATCGAACTCTCAATTTAAACTGATTTTGAGTCAGTTGTGTCTACCAGTTGCACCACACAGGCATGGCTGCCTAAATATGATTCGAACATATATTTAATGGTTCAGAGCCATTCGTGCTACCATTGCACCATTAGGCAAAATTACAAATCTTTAGAGAGTTTTAAAAATCAACTTTGCAGGATAATTCTCTATAGGGAAATATATGAATGTTATAATACCTTTTTCTTTTGAATAATCTTTGATATTGAACAAGATGTCCATAATTAAGTCTCCTTCGTATTGGAACTTATCACATGATTTCTTATAATTAAACCATTTACTGAATCTCATCTCACTACAACTTATTACTAAGTTAAATCCTACATCATTCTTGTTTTCTAAATTTATGATAATAGGATTTTCTTCTGAAATAATATTACAAAAATAATAATTTACAATAAATTTCAAACTATACAAATCAGATTTATTTTTAAAGAAAATTTTACCTTTAATCATATATTCTCCTACATAGTACTCCTAATGAGAATCGAACTCATGTTTCTACCTTGAGAGGGTAGCGAATTGGCCGTTATTCGATAGGAGCAAATCATTTAAATCAGGTCTTGGTTTCAATCAAGTTCCACCAATCTATCCATGATTGCTTTCTTTAAAATGAGTTTAATCTGTTCAGAAGAGTTTACTATCTGTACTTTCTTAAAGAAGTTATGCAGTCCTAACTTAGCACAATTCTTACCAACCACTTCATCAGCGAAAGAACTAGTTATCATTTTAACATCTTGAAAGTCTAGTATGATTTCATCTTCTTTATCAAAGTTAATTATATTACTTACTTCTTTTCCTAGAACTCTACTACCTAAATTTGTTCCAAACTCTTTTAACTTCACAATCATATCAATACTTCCTTTTTAGGTTTAAATGGTCGCTATGGCACGGCTCGAACGTGCAACTACGTACCTATGAAATACGTTTTCTGCCAATTGAATTACATAGCGATATGGCGGGGATGATAGGAATCGAACCTACATAGAGTTTCCTCACGGCTTAACAGGCCGGCGCTCAACCATTGAGCCACATCCCCAAATATAATTGAATTTTATTGACAAGATTTCAAACTCGTAGTGCCTCTGGTTGGAATCGGACCAACGACCCACCGTTTAAGAGACGGTTGCAGTACCACTTTGCTACAGAGGCATGGTACCCTAGAGTGGAGTTGAACCACTGACATCTAGTTTGTAAGACTAGTATTCTCCCGCTGAACTACTAGGGTATTTAGAGTTTTTAAAGAACTCTCTAACTTAGTGCGAATGCCAAGAATTGAACTTGGAACTATCCGTTATCAGCAGATTATTTTACCATTAAATTACACTCGCATATAAAGTGCTTTTGACTGGGCTCGAACCAGCAACTCATGGCTTAAAAGGCCATTACTCTACCATTGAGTTACAAAAGCATGGCGCCCACAGGAAGATTTGAACTCCCGCGCCGGTGGTTAGCCGACCTCGCAGTTTTCAAGACTGCTCTCTTAAGCCACTTGAGTATGTGGGCATATATGGTACTCCCAACGAGAATTGCACTCGTATCTCCACCTTGAAAGGGTGACGACCTAACTATTAGTCGATGAGAGCATGGTGGAGCAAGAAGGACTCGAACCTCCAACACCAGAGGCACCTAATTTACAGTCAGGGACGCTACCAATTACGCTGTATTGCTCCAAATTTTAGAGTTTTTAATAAGAACTCTTTAACTTAAGTGCCGACTACTGGACTTGAACCTGTACCAAACTTTCGTTATCTTCGCTTTACAAGAGCGCTGCATTACCAATTATGCTAAGCCGGCAAATGGCGGTTGTAGTGGGAATTGAACCCCCAATCTCCGAGGCGACAACTCGGCGGATTAACCACTCTCCTATACAACCAAATCTTGAATTTTATTTTAGAGGTTTCAAACTCATGTTTTTAGCACCCTTACTCAGAATCGAACTGAGATTGCAAGTTTAGAAGACTCGTGCACTATCCATTGTACTATAAGGGTATATTTAAGTGGAGAATACGAGAATCGAACTCGTCTGATGTCTTGATTGCAAGTCAAGTGTCCACCCCATGCAGACCCATTCCCCAAATATACAACAAAGGACAATTCTACTTATGTTATTACACATCTAAGAACTGTCCTATATTAGATATTTTAATTTAGTCTTAACTAACTAATTAACTCCTAATACAGGGCATCCTATCCAGGCAATACCAAAACGCTACCGTACTATCGTTCTTATGTGTTCTATTCATTTGTTCTAGTTTAATTGAATTTGATAACATAGCGTTTTCTCCTTTTCTTTTTGTGTTTACTTATTTTATATCAGTTTTTAGTGCGCATCAAGCCGATTTGGTGTTCAGTTGTGAGACTCGAACTCACCGATTTACCTATAACCGAACATGGGAGGGGTTGTTATATTTACACATGCACATTCCCCACAAAGCATGTTTTAAATTGCCATACACACTTGTTGGTGTACTCCTAAATTATTACTTCATCCTGCAGAGACTTTTCATAATAGTTTCCTTTTTTATTACGACAATTAAGGCTTGTTTTGAGCCTGGTCCAACAACTTCGGTATTCCACCGATAATACATGATTTGTTCACATAACCACATCATTCATAAAATACAACAAGAATGCCACACGTCCGTGTTGTTATATTTTATTCCTAAATGGTGGAATTACATGTTGTGCGTTCTCACATTCATCCTGTTTGGGTATTCGCACAGACCCTTGAAATTTAATTGTTCTTTTGGTTTTCAAAAATATATACCGATCCAACTGTTCCGACATATAAGCTGGAGAAAAACCAACAAACTACTAATACACAGACGTTAACAACTAAATCGTTTCTATGTATCACCCAGCAACAATTCTATCCTCTTACAACCCGTTGAATTGTGACTCCGGTCTCACTTAAGAATCTCCGCTGATATTGACTTTTCTTAAGTTTGTCCAACTATAGCATGGTCCTCTATCTTTAATCAACTTCCAACTAAGGCATGGACTCTCCATTTAAATCCGTATCCTTGACGAACAAGGTTTTAGGACAGTGGTCCTAGGTGGAATCGAACCAACCACACTCACACTTATAAGGTGTGCCCATTACCATTATGAATATAGGACCATATTATGTAATCACCATCTAAGAGGTTGAGTTCCTTACTTAATTTAATTTCCATCATTTTCCTAGGACTAATGGTCCTCTTATTAAGTAATTTCCTGAACATTAGAAGGAACCGGTAGGAATCGAACCTACGCAACCAATCTCTTGGCCGGCCATCGAATGGGCTGTGCATTGCCTCCTGCAATTCAAGTTCTAATGTGATTACTTTTATATTATACAACAGTTTTCTGAGATTGTAAATAGCCAAATCACAAAAATATACTATATTGTATAATTCCTTATCTTACATTATTAATTCAAATATTCTACTGTTAGTTTAGAACCTTCTTCATCAAAACTCTCTGCAAAGAACCCAAAAAGTGAATTGTCTAATGTACGTACTAATCCTAACGCAATACCAAATGTTGGATATTTATCTATTCCAGTGCTTTCTCCGTTAATTAAAACGTCAACTTCAAAACACTTTTTCATCTTTTTGACAACAATCTCGTACACTTGACCTTCCCATGGTTCAACCTGTAGATTACATATATTACTACCTACTTCGCAGGTCACTGTGAATAAAGGTGCTGCCAAACTCAATAATGTCAATTCTTCTTCTGTAAAACCCATTAAATTTTTCATATATCTCTCCTATGATTTGTGCAAGATTATTTACACATTCTCTCCATAAGTTCAGCAAGTGCTTCTACTGTTTTACCTGCCTGTACATCAAACTTCTTACCTTGGTGTTCAATATACATTTTCTCAATAGTGTGGATGCCATCTCCATAATCGCTTCTTGGTAAAGAATAACTACAAGTGTCTTCAATATTTTCAAGAAGTTCTGTGACTGTTTTATCATACAGTTCTTTAAATTCTTTGTCATTTAATACAAGTACTTTTTTAGAAAAGGCTTTTCCACTATTCTTTAAGTCTAACAGTGTTGGATAGAAACTCTTTTTACGCTTAAAGTAACGTTCTAAAGCACCGGTCATATCGTCTCTAATATCAATACTATAATCATGAGTTCTATCTTGATAGTCATTATCAAAAGCAAACAAATCAACTAAAATGGAGAAGTAAGGAAGAGCATCATTCAATTCATCTACTTCCCAAGTTGTTTCTTCGTGGATATAGTCGCTATCATTCCAATCACCTTTAACATGTAATACACACTCTTTGGATTTCTTAGACTGACTTAACTTTTTTACAAACTTTTTTTTTACAAACTTTGAATCTAACATACATACCTCTTTCTTCTTGTATTTTGATTACATTATCATTATACAAAAATTTTTAAGAGTTGTAAACTGTTAAATTACGAAAATGTGCATTTATCCAACATATTTACACAAATCCTTATTTTTAATCAAATCTTCATCAGACATATTTAACATCTTGACAGAAATAACATAATCGTTTGATAATTGATGAATTAATACTGACACAATTACATCTTGACCTACAATATGCCATGAAATATTCAAGTCTCCACAATCACTGAAGTCTAGTTCTTTAGTAATCTCAATAATATGTAACAATCTTCTTTCAAACATCTTATCAAGGTACATGACCTTACGCTTTAAGATTTGAGACAACATCTTAATGTCTGAAAGTGAATCTTCCAACTCGTGTCCTACACAAATTTCATCTATTGCTTCATGAAGTTTTGACACAACACCACTATCATGAATAGGTTCAATGTCAGATGATTCAATTGTTACATATCCTCTACGAACATCTCTAGGCAATTCTTTATTAAATAAAACTCTATAATCATCCTCATTATCAAAGCCACAATGGAAAAATGCTTTTACAGATGCTAAACTATAAATATCACCGTATTCCTTATGGTCTGACAATCTTTGAGTTGTTAAAATAATATTCTGATGTGCAACTCTACCAAAACGAATAATACTAAGAGCAATGTCATGAATTAAGTTCTTTTCTTCTAACGTATCTGATGATAGGTAGAACTCATCAAAACATAAGATTAATCTCGTTGGATGATATTCCCCAATCTGTCTGCAAGTAAAACGATCGATTGAATTTTCTATTTTTTTCTTGTAATATTCACAAGCCAATAACCACTTTTGTTCTCCATGTTCGTAATAACAAACAATATCATCTGGCATATATTCTCTGCCACCAATTACAAATGTTTTTATTCCTTTACCAACCAATTCTTCTAAAGTGGTTACACCTGTTTCGTACAATAATTGATTACGATACTCTTGTTGTGCCTTAACTACATTATATAAAGATTTTAATTTTGACTCTGTTAGAACACATATTTTATTGATTAAACTATCTCCTACAATTTCTTGAATTGCTCTATAATCTGCTTCATGATTATCTACATAAAGAACATCTACGTGTAAACAATCTTTCATTGTTTGTCGCAAAATATCCTTAATTGTTCTTGTCTTTCCAGTACCATACTTACCAACGAGCAAAATGGAACTTGCCTTTTCTAAGTCTAATGGATTATCACATACTTTAATTTTCATA
>QWCI01000335.1_pt1 | contig 19221 bp, 8 predicted proteins | sample 1972541 | NCBI WGS metagenome assembly QWCI01 (sample SAMN09866712, study PRJNA288562) | Human oral metagenome isolate term3_saliva, whole genome shotgun sequencing... | isolation source: mouth | host: Homo sapiens | place: USA: California | reverse complement strand
ATCTTTCGAATAACATAGATGTATTTAATAAGTAGTTGTTTTTTAGGTTTCTCTTCGGTAAGTATCAAGTTTGCTTTCACCCCTTTTTAGGACAGTGCGAAGGCTCCGCACTTGTGGTGTTCACGCCCCGCACCTTTCGTGCGAAGGTATAGCACATCACCTGAATAGTATATTAACGAAGACAACCCACTGGCATAGGGGGACTATGCCAGTAGGTTGGTAAATAGAGACTACAGACCTAACTGTTCCTTCTTCCAAGCCTCATCGTGATAAACGTAGAGGTGAAGTTCAGCGAGATACCAGTAAGATGAGCCACCACCATTATTGATATTCGAACCATTCTTACGCTGTGTAGGTTCGAAGCGGATATGGGTGATAGTAGCACCATTGGTCTTTGTGTAAGCGAGTGGTTCGCTCACAGCATTCGCAGAACGGTAGTTTGTCTGTGTTGAAACAGGCGTAGCAGCAGTGATGACATCTGATGAAGCGTAGATATTAGCACGCTTAGGGTTGCGGTCGTTACTGCTAACTTTATACTCATCGAAGCCAAGGTAGAATGTACCATTGATACCTTCGTTCAGCGTAATATCAATGTGAGGACGTGGATCGCTCGTGTTTCCGTTGCTCTTCGTCTGGAAGTAAGTAGTCTTATTACCATCGACAGCAGCGCCAATCTCGTGCCCTGGCTGCATAGAGTTAGCTGATACCATAGCCGCAGTGAGCGGTATCTCAACAGACTCAGACCACTCGTTAGCCTGAGCAGTAGCTGTTGCAGGATCGTGGGTGTTCTTACCTCTGAGGCCCTGAGTCGTCACGGTGATGGTATAGTCGCCTGCAAACTTGAAGACATTATCGAGGACACAAGACGTCTCGTTCGCTGCTACCTCCTTTACAGACTCTGGTACACCCGGCATATTGCTCTTTGCTCTGACGATAACCTTCTCATAGTTGACCTCATCAGGCGCCTTCCAAGTCACAGTGAACTGGCCCTTACCAGGCGTAACGTTCACATCGTTGACACCAGTAGGTACGATGTCTTGGAATGGCTGTTGGGTCACGTGGATAGTGAAAGGCTGTGCGCTGCTATTAGAAGGCTTACAAACCACATCACAAGAACGTGCATTATCAGTACTGTTGAGCGTTGCAGTGAAGTCAACCTCCGCACCAGAGATATATTTCTTAGGTGATGAAAGCCAGCTCTTAGCCTCCTCTGGGATGATAATCTCATAGTTACCATCAGCCGTAGAACGCTGGAATGGCACACGATAAGTACGACCGAGGTCGACCATCTCAACGGCTGCCTCCTTCGTCTCCATAGGATAGATAGGACGCACCTTATAGCCCTTAGCCGACTGCTCGATGACATACTCGATAGAAGCATCCCAGTTGTCAGAACTCTTCAGACGAACAGTACAGTAGCGAGTCTCGGCAGTTGTGTTAGCATCCATGTCGAAGTGGAGCTTCACAATACCATTCTCTTTGACGGTCTTCGTTGTGTCCAAGCGAACAAACGATACTGTGTCAGGAACAATGATATGGTCGAGATGGAGGTTGGTCTCAACTGGTACGTCGATACTTGTCACCTTACTCTCAAGGAGAGAATAGAACGTACCCTCACGATTGAAGAATGGGTTCTGCTCAGGAATACGGAGAACACTCTCGTAACCCATCTGTGACACCTTAATCTCATAGGATGCACGCTCGCCATGAGAGATAGTTACTTTCGCCTCACGAGCCTTGAAGCCATCGTAAGCCGGAGCCTTAACCGTAACGCCCTTACCGTCAGGATTCTTCGTGACAGTGAGCCACTCGGCATTACTCTCCGCCTTCCAGTCTTCCAAAGCTACGTTTGTCTCTACAACAATCTGCTGTTCACCGCCCTCTTTATTGAATGCTATCATTCGTTGGAAGGAATGAGGAACCTCAAGCTCCTTGCTTGTAAAGTCGGTGTCATAGTCAGCTGCACAGGATGCGAGGCCTAATGTCCCCACAAACAGCACTGACAGTATGAATAGGAAATTAATCTTCAGTTTCATTATTCGTCGTTATTTATACGGTTAAAGTTTGTCTGCTCTTGGGTTATACTGGTAGCGCATCTTTGCTAACACTTCCTTCCATGGGCCAACCTTCCATGTTCCATCGCTCTGCTTAGCGTTCTTCATCACGCGATAACGATAGTGGAGGCGGAACTCCTTAAAGTAGGTTGGATTGGTTGAAGCACTACCTCCCAACTCATTGAGCAGGAATGTATTGTTATACTCACCAACTGGAGTAAGCATCTCTACCTCAAGTGAGTCCTGCTTGAAAGGCTTCAGTGTTACGTTGTAAGCTGAAGGGTTCGTAACAGTCTTCGAACCGATAGTAGCAACGATACTCTTCACGTTGATGTCATGGAGTGCCTTTTCGTAGTTATCCCACTTCTCGTCACCAGCAAGGAAACGAACAGCATTAGCCGCTACAGGGAAGGCACGGACAGTATTGGTAGGTCGAGTGGTTGACTTGGTCTCAACGTTTGTCACCTGAGAAGATACTAACTGATAGTTCCAATTCTCTGCTGTTGAGCCGTAATTGTTCTTCCATAGAATCTTAACCAGCACGTGATTCAACTGAACACCTAACTTATTATTGTCGGTTGCGATTGCACTTGCATCATGGCTGACAATCTTGTAGTCGAGGAAATAGACACTGTCAGGAGACAGCGTACCAAGGTTCTTCAACTTGATATCAAAGTAGCACTTGTTTGACCCAGCTGGGATAGTACCCGCCATCTGTGGGTCTTCATAGCAGTCGGCTGGGAGAAGACGCGCAAACTTAGTACTGTCGATATCGAAGTTTGACTTATTATACGCATTGAAGAGTGAGTCGTCATGAGCGATAGACACGTGATAGTCACGGTCGGCAAGCTGTGAACCACTCAAGTTAGCCACTAACTTGACAGAAGCCGTCCCCTGCTCCACAGCAGAGAGTTCTACTGTGGTGCGGTCATAGATACGGTTGGAACCTGCCATCAAGCCTACCTTGTGAGGATAGAAGTTCTGCTCAAAGTCATAATTGTTACATGATGACAATGCTACAGCAGCTAAGGCACATCCTAATATATACTTGTATTTTTTCATAAATAGTTACAATATTAACGTTATTAACGATCCCAACCTGGGTTCTGATCCATCTTAGGGCTCTTAACCAACTCACGATGTATGAGTGGAAGGAATACCATACGTGGGAGAGCCTTACGGTCGCGGATATTCTGTTCGTTGATGGTTACGAGGTTGAAGAATGGACCATCGTTGTTACCTTTCTTCTCGCTGTAAACATCAAGACCACGCCAATTAGAGCTGTTAGCGTCTTCGGTGAAGTAAGTACCCCAACGACGTGTGTCGAAGTAACGATGACCTTCATTGAAGAGCTCAACCTGACGTTCGTTCTTGATAACCTCATCGAAAGCATTCTCAGAGCTGAGTGTTGCAGCCTCAACGCCTGGCAAGCCCACACGATAGCGTATCATATTGAAGTAACGAGCCATAGCTGCCTCGTCACGGGTTACTGCTACGTCTACGAGACGACCGTTTGCATCCCATGTCTTCACGTTCTCTGAACCTTGAACATGGTTGTCGGCCTCACAGAAACTCAACAGTATTTCTGCATAACGGATGATTGGGAATGGCTTAGGAATAACCGAAGCACCATCCTTACCATGCCAAGAGTCATCTGGGTGGATGTACTTGAATGGTACGTAACCACTGATACAGTAGTCGTTAGGGTTGTTACCTGCTGCGTTCTTACCAGCCTTAGAGTCATCAATAGAGTACCAGAAAGTCTGGTTGTTATAACTTCCATCGGTGGTAGAGTTCATCTTCCAGATACGACCAGGGAAGCCGATGCTTGCATAGAAGCGTGCTGAGCGATTTACATAGGCTAATGGTGTACCGTTGGCCATGTCACAATCACCGATAGACTTCTTCTGAGTGATGTGCTTGGTTAGGTCGGCTTCATAGAGTGGAGACTCTGCAGGCTTCTTACCATCCTTCATCAAGAAGCAATCAATCACACGCTGTGGAACTGACATACCACCCCATCCACCATAGTTTACTGGGAAAGAGTGATGGGTATATTCCATTACAGGACCTGAGTACTCATCAGCCCAAATAAGCTCACGGTTTACCTTTGCTGTACCCTCGCCATTGAACATATCAGCAAAGGAGTGATATGGGTCGATACCACCAGCACCATCAGGGAACTTAGCCGTTGGAACTGATGCGTCGAGTGGATATGGATTATCCTTATCAGCGTCGACTGTGTAAAGCGTATAGTAGTTTAGGTCGATGACCTGCTTAGCTGCGGCTGCAGCCACAGCCCAACGCTTTGCGTCGTAAGTCTGGTTTACGTAATACTTACCGTCGCTCTTACGCTTCCACTCACCAAAGCAACGCTTTGCATAAGTACCACCATTGAAGGTTGGAGAAGCCTGCAAGAGGCGAAGACGTGCGATAAGTGCTAAGGCAGTACCCTTTGTTGGACGACCGAAATAAGCTGTTGACTGCTCACTTGGACGTTTCAAGCCAGGGAGCGACTGTGCGAACTCATTACAGATATAGTCGATTGACTCATCCATCGTAGCACGCTCACGGTCGTAGTACTCGGCCTTCTCACTGGTTGAGATTACCTCATCATTAACAATAAGACAAGGTCCCCAGTTCTGCAACAATACGTAGTAAGCATAACCACGGATAAAGTGAACCATTGCCTTATAGTCTTCTTTATCATTGGTAGACATGTCAGCAATCTTGTCGACATTAGCCAACATACGGTTACAACGGTTGATAACCTTATACATCTGGTACCACTGTCCCCAGTTAGGAACGTTCTCAGCATTGACGTTACCTACTGTGAACTTTGCTCCCCAGAACTCGTTGGTCTGCCAACGTACACAGATCTCATCAGAGGCTGTCTCACCTGGATTCCAAGAGTTACCCCAGATGTTACCAGCTGACGGGAACATCGTTGGTGTAGCAAAGAGATAACCATTTGCATTCTGGGCTGAGTGGAAGACAGAGTCTTCCTTGAAGATAGCATTAAAGTTGTCGTCTTGGTCCAAGAAGTTACATGACGTGAAGGTCATTCCTGCGAACAAGGCTGCAACAGTGCCCAAAGCTAATATATGTTTTTTCATTATTACAATCTAATTAAAGAGGTGGAACCTTTAGAATCTAAAGTACATTTGCAATGAGTAGGTGGTTGGGATTGGATAAGCCGCACCATTGTACCAAGCCTGCTCTGGGTCGAAGTACTTCGCACTGTCAATTGTGAAGAGGTTATTAATTACAAAGTCACACTCTAATGAACTAAGTCCTGCTGCGCGCAACCACTTACGATGGCGGAATACATAGCGGAAGTTCAATTCTTGGAAACGAAGGAATGAACCGTTCTTCTTCCAGAATGTTGAGAGTTGTGAGTTGTTTGTATTTGAGCCGTAAGACAGACGTGGGAACATGGCGTTAGGGTTCTCCGTTGAAGGATCGCCTGAATACCATGCTGGTATCCAACGGTTCTTTGGATTGTTCACCATCTTCAACACATTACCCATCTCACCATTATAGAATGGAATCCAGCCTGCGTCGTAGCCCATACCTACTCGGTAGTAGTTTACACCGGTGTTACCTTTGAAGAGCATACTTACGGTAAAGTCCTTATAGTTGAACTCTCCACCAATACCGAACATGACACGAGGAACGTTATTACCGTAAGATAGTGGCACACGGTCGTCACTGTTGATGACACCATCACCATTCACGTCGCAGTACTTGATATCACCAGGACGCACAACGCCGAAGGCTGCTGTCTGGTCTGGGCTCTGACGAATATCGTCTTCATTCTTGAAGAGACCCTCAGAGATGTAACCACGCAATACACCGTAAGGCATACCAGTTACGCTCTGATAATCGTAAGCAAGCTTATTCTCCTCGAAGTAGTCTACAATATTTTGTGACCATGTATAGTTAGCACGAACGGTATAGTTCATGTCTTTGCTTATCTTGTGGAAATAAGAGATGTTTCCGTCTGAACCAAAAGAGTGCATACGACCCACGTTAGACTTTGGATAGGTCACCATACCAGCATACTCTGGCAATGTAACACGGTCTTGGAAGATGTGGTCACGTGTGTCACGGAAGAAATCAACTGTCAACTTGATAGCATCGTTGAAGAAGTTAGCATCGATACCGACGTTCAGCTTCTTAGCAACCTCCCACTTCAAGTTGTCAGCACCCTGCTGCTTCTCAACGATACCTGATCCGTTGTAACCCCATGTAGTACCAGCGTGGTTGTTGATAATGGTCAAGTATGGGAAACGAGAATTTTTATCTGCAATCTGGTCGTTACCTGCAAGACCGTATGAACCACGAATCTTAAAGAAGTTAACGAATGGGAGGTGTTGCTGTACCCACTTATAGGATGTTGGAGCCCAACCCACAGCGATTGATGGGAAGAAGCCGAAACGCTGACCCTTAGGGAAGAGGTCGGAACCGGTGTAACCAAAGTTCGCATCTACGAAGTAAGTAGAGTTATAACCCCATGACAAACGGCCTGATACGTTCTGACGACGCTTAGGGATAGCTGCGATACCGAGTGCATCACCATTGCCCCACTCTGACCCCTTTGTGTCTTCCATGTAATAGAAGAGGAGCGCACCGAGGTTATGAGCACCGATACTTGTGTTATAGTCTAACTTAGCCTCCATGTAGTACTTTCTCCAAGATTCATTGTCTGAAGAGTAAAACATATCTTGCTGCTTAGAACGTAAGGTCTTGATGAGGTCACCTGTTGATGTACGACCTGTTGCACGATAGTAGTCTGGTCTAACGAAACGGCGCTCGCTGAAACCTGATGTGCGGTCGTTAACAGCCTGAACAGAACCCACGAGTCCCTTGAGAATACCACCGAAGCGGTGTGTGAACTTCAAGGTAATCATGTTACGGGTATTGTCAGATGATCTGTAACCCTGATAGTTAAGGGCAGCAAATGGAGAGATAAGGTCGTTCTGACCGTAGGTTGGCAATGTTCCGTCGGCGTATGTGACAGGGAACATCAATGGATTCAGCTGGAGTACATCCTCCCACACTTGGTTGGTATTCTTACCTCCCGGAGTTGTATAGTTTGATATGCTACCATCAACACCAAAGTAAAGCTCAGAACGCTTGGTGAGGTTCATGTTAATATTTGCACGATAAGTCAACTGATCGTAGGACAATGGCTGATGGAACTGGTTTTCCTTCTGACGATAGGCAGCACCCTCATGGCGATAACCTACAGAAACGAAGTACTGTGCAACATCTCCACCACCACGTGCACTGGCGTAGTAGTTTTCCTGCAAAGAGGTCTTCTTGATAATCTCGTCAATCCAGTTTACGTTTGGATAAAGCTCTGGATCGAGATTGTTCTTGATGATATCCAACTGAATTGGCGTATAGATGTCGGCCTCTCCTGACATTGCACGTGCCTCATTGGCCAACCTTGCATAGTCGTAAGACGATAGATACTCAGGCAGACGCTTGATCTGTGACAACTTCACGGTCGCACGAGCTGTAACCTGTATCTTCTCCTTTGAACCGCGCTTGGTAGTTACCAATACAACACCGTTAGCACCACGCACACCATAAACGGCTGTTGCTGCAGCATCCTTCAATATTGAGATGCTCTCTACGTCGTCTACATCAATATCATTGAGGCTACCCTCGATACCATCAATGAGGACCAAGGCGGCTGCACCAGCACCAAAGGTTGACACACCACGTACCCAGAAGTTGGATAGGTTCTGACCTGGCTCTCCTGAGAGCTGCATGGTGATCACACCTGGCATACGGCCTCCAATCATGTTGACAAGAGAGGTTCCTGGCGTGCGCAACTCCTCCATATTAATAGTAGAGACAGCACCCACTACTGACACCTTCTTCTGTGACACAAGACCAGTTACGACCACTTCGTCGATAGCATTGGTCTTGGCTACCTTGAACTTCACCGATAGTGAAGGCTCGTCCTTAAGGATTGTTCGCTGCACGGTCTCCATACCTACGTACTCGAACTGAAGTGTAGCACCTGGCTTAACCTTAATAGCAAACTTACCATCCAGGTCGGTTATGGTTCCTGTACCTGGTTCGTTCTTTACACGAACGGTAGCACCAATACATGGCTCACCCGTATCATCATAGACGACACCTGCTACCGAGAACTGCTTTGCAGTAGTATTATCTTGCGAATAGGCTTGGACTCCATAGGTTAATAGAGCCAACATGAGACACAAGACATATAATGTTCTTCTCATATATATCTATGTTTGTAGTATTTATTAGGCTTTTAGCTATTTGATTGATAACTCTCGTATCACTTGATTCTTCGAGTCGGCGACATAGACCGTACTCCCGTCGGCACTCACCGCGACACCCGTCGGCCAATTAAACTTGGCTAACTCGACACCACCATCTTGGAAGCCTGCACTCTGTGGAACACCGATTGGGGTGGTTACACGTGCATTCTTACCTAACGTTGTGTCTATCATACGGATACAGTGGTTACCTGAGTCGGCAATATAGAGCTTGCCGTCCTTGGTGAAGGTCATCTGACGTGGATAACAGAACTTGGCGTTCTTCAATGCTCCATCTTCCCATCCTCTACCTTCGGTGACGTTTACTGTACCGAAAGATGCAATACCTGCGTATGGCTCACCTTGGTAAGTCAGAGAATCCTTGTCTGACAACTGGTCTACGTCAACATACCATATCTGATGCGCATCGGTGAAAGAGATAAACAAACGGTTAGGCTGTGTAGGGCTGAAAGTACAGAAAGCATCTGAACCACCGCTTCCCTTAGGACCATCCTTACCAACACGCTTCAAGAGCAACTCTGCCTTACGTGTCTTAGGATTAATACGGATGAGCTGCCCCTTAAACATCACAGAGTAAATCATCTGGTCGTTCTTGTTAATCACGAAGCAATACTTCCAGTTGCTATCGTCAAGGTTTGCATAACCGTTAGGATTGATGAACTGCTGCTTGTGAACGGCATAACCCTGATCCTTCAACAGACTGTAATACTTACGTCCATTATCGTCTGGTACATATACACCCTCATAACCATCAAGTGTTGAGTAAGCTGGCGCATTAATTTTCTCGTCTGTTTTACTATTCACCTGAAGAATAGATACTTCGTCCTTCTTCAAGTCAGCTTTTAACACCATACCTCCGACATTCTCATTCTTCTCATCACGGCATTCGATAAAAGAATTACTTCCATTAGCTTTAAAACTATCATCAAATCTATGCTGAACAACAAATATATTATTGTCGTTATCCACACAGAGGTAACCTGGAGCTGATAGGTTTGATGTTAGCAGCTTATCGGCTTTTGTAGCATGTGCATCAGTAGTCTGTGTACCCACGATAGTCGTTACGGCAGTCTGTGTGATGTACTTAAAGTCACGGGTTCCTTCACCTTTAATAGTGTCGTTACCGTTCGCACGTGTCACTTCAAGCTTGATGTTACGCTTGTAAGTCAAGCCTGCTGGCACATAACAATAGAGCTTCTCGCCATTAGAGGATACAAGTCCACCTCGGTGACGACCACCATCTTCATCAACATACCATAGTGAAAGACCAGTGGTATCAGTACCAAAGTTCTTACCAGTGATAATCATTGGCGTAGCAATACCACCACTGTCTGGATAGAAGTCATTAATGACAATTGGCTGTGAAGGGTCAAAGGAGCCTCCAACACGACCCCCTACTTCCTTATCAGAACAGGAGGCCCATGCAAGTGAACCCAATAAGACCATCCACAAATAAGATTTGAAAAGTCTCTTCATAGAAATGGTTTAGTTTAATTGATTATTGTTTTTAATTATTTCATTGCTTCTTTTTAGGTAAGTTTCTGCCTTTAGGTAAATAGTCAGTACTTTATCTTTTTGAAGGTTGACAAATTTAGAAAATAATTTTAAGATATGTATTCAGTACAACTATTAATTAACTATTTTTAAGCAAATAACCCACTTTTCCGTGCATATCCACCCTATATATCGTATGCTTATACCAAAAAATCCTAAATTAAAGGGTGTGGGGAGGACCCGAGGACAAGGTAGCCTCACCCCCAGCCCCTCTCCGAATGGAGAGGGGAGTAGTATGTGAGGTTACCCCTATGGAGGTGGCCCCTCCCCCAACCCCTCCCCCGAAGGGAGGGGCGTAGTATGTGAGGTTACCCCTACTGGCCTGCTGACGTGATACGTGGGTAGGTTCTTCTTTCACGCTGGGGAGGTTTTTCTCTCACAGAACTCACAGATCTAACAGAGCGTTATTGCGCACAGTTTCGAACTCACAGAACGCCTCCGGCATACAGATTTCACAGAACGTTATAGCTAAAGAAGGGTGTTGGGTGATGAGTGTTAGGTGTTGATGATTAGCCAAAACGGGTGTTGGGTGATGGTTGTTAGGTGTTGATGATTAGCTAACGTTGGCTGTAAGGTTCTGTGAAATCGGTTGACTTAATGTCTCTGTGGAATGCTGTGTGTTCTCTTCATCTGTGTTCTTCTGTGAGAAATAGAACGCACCCTCCATGTGAGAAAGGATGCTTGAGAGTTGCTGGGTAGTTTTTTCTCTCACAGAGCGCACAGAGTTCACGGAGCTTTTGGCGCACGTTTCGAGCCCACAGAAGGCCTCCGGCATACAGAGTTCACAGAGGCCTTTCAACTAAGATTAGCTGTAACGCTCTGTGATATCGGTTGACTTAATGTCTCTGTGGGCCTTTGTGTGTTCTGTTCTTCTGTGTTCTTCTGTGAGAGAAAGAATTGTCCTCCTTGAAGGAAGAACCGCAAAGTATTCAAATAGAGATTGTCAGGATATTTCGCTAATCATTCTTTTCTACAATCGAGAAGGGGCTGAGCTTGAAGCAAGAAGAGGCCCTTCTACGTTCGAGAACATGCCCCTCTTGCACATTGAAAACGCCCTTCTTGGAGCAAGAAGGGCATATTCTCAAATGCTATTTGTAACTTATTGATTTCAAAAATGTTACATAACCAATTACAGAAAGCATCACACCACAATTTAGAGGGCATTTAGCTTCATTTAATGTAATGATTTTTCTTCATCATACTAACTCCCCTCTCTCATATACATCACCCCCAACATTAGCTGTAACGTTCTGTGATATCTGTATGCCGGAGGCCTTCTGTGGGCCAGAGGCCCCTCCCCCTTCCCCTCCCCCGAAGGGAGGGGAGTGATCACCGAGACACCCCTATAGAGTGGATGTTGGCTTCGTTATGTCCCTTATTGGTATCTTCATTAGCAGTAACGCTCTGTGATATCTGTATGCCGAAGGCCTTCTGTGGGATCGAAACTGTGCGCAAAGAGGTCTGTTAAATCTGTGGGCTCTGTGAGAGAAAAAATCCCCAGCGTGTTGCTTGTGTGTCATCTCATAGAGTGGGTGCGTTCTTTTTCTCACAGAAGAACACAGAAGAACAGAACACACAGCATTCCACAGAGACATTAAGTCAACCGATTTCACAAAACCTTACAGCCACCTTTAGCAGTAACGCTCTGTGAACTCTGTATGCCGGAGGCGTTCTGTGAGCTCAAAACGTGCGCCTAAATGCTCCGTGAACTCTGTGTGCTCTGTGAGAGAAAAACCTTCCCAGCGAGTCTCGCAATTATTCTTTTTCTCACAGAAAAACACAGAAGAACAGAACACACAGCATTCAAAGCAAGTAGTGGCCCCTCCCCCTTCCCCTCCCCCAAAGGGAGGGGCGTAATCACCGAGATACCCCTATGGGCTGGATGTAGGCTTCGTGTTGCCCCTTGTTCGGCGTCTACGATAGCTGAAACGCTCTGTGATATCTGTATGCCGGAGGCCTTCTGTGAGTTCGAAACAGTGCGCAAAGAGGTCTGTTCAATCTGTGAGTTCTGTGAGAGATAAAAGTTCCCAGCGTGAAAGATAAGACTTTCCACGCATGACACAAGCAGCCCAATAGGGGTAACCTCACATATCACTCCCCTCCCTACGGGGGAGGGGCCGGGGGAGGGGCCAACTGGTGTAGAGTGTAGTGCCAGCGTGTTTCTGGCGTAGTGCACTTACTTTATCTCCACTTCCTTCATTTCTTTATCCACCAACAAGCCCTTAGCTGGCTGCACCTTAACGGTGAATGGCTTAAGAGCCTTCATACGGATAACGAGGAGGTCGGCGTCGCCACTGAGCGTTGGGTGGTCGCCTACGTTCACAAAGGTTGGGTAGAGCACCTGCGAACCATCGCTGTGACGGCGGTCGTAGGTGAGGTTGCGCATCGTCATTGATGGGTCGGTTTCAACCTTAACGAACTGCAACTCCTTCGGACTATATGGGAAGATAAGGTTGAAGGCATTGACTGACTGCAGGTCCTTGCCCTTCACCTTGATGATGACATCGTCGCCTGCAGCATAAGACTTACGGTTGTATTCGTAATAAACCTTACCACCAACAGGGGCTACATCATCGTCGTTCCAACCATCCTCAAGGTGCATGGCAACATTCGAAATGTCGTAGGCATCAATCAAGCCGTTGCCGTTGAGGTCGCCACCAGAGATATAACCATCGAAGTCGGCATCGCCCTTCTTAAGTCCTGTATAGTTCATATAAGAGGTGAAGTCGTTCTCGTCAACCTTACCATCGAGGTTGATGTCGCCAGGAAGGATAGTCTTTGTGCCCGGCACCTTGAAGACATAGAACTCGCGACCAGAGCCGAAGTTGCCAACAGCCTCCTTCACGCTCACCTTCACATAACGTGCCACTGGGTGGGTAGAGAGCGTCACCTCCTTCGTTCTACCATCTCGTGCCCACTGCTGAGGACCGATTTCTGTCCAGTTTCTACCGTCTTTGCTGACAGCGATGTCACACTTGGTTATCGTACCGTTGCCGCCATTTGCGCGTGGAACATACTGCAGTTTGTCGAGCGTGTTAGTGCTATGTAGGTCGACAGTAAAGTCGAATGGCACTGCCTTCGTATAATAATAGGTGTGCCAGATGTCGCCTGTTGTATTGAAGTCGACCAATCGGCTGATTTCAAAACCTTCCATATCACGAGCCGTTGAGGTTGCGGTAAGCCCCTTGATAGCGTACTCCAACGGATTGACAGCCGTCTTCACGTGTAGTGGTGTCCATTCGCTCGCACCCTCACTATTGACCGCCCTCACCTTAAAGTCGTAGTCGGTAGCTGGCTGAAGGTCGTCGAAGAGGAGCGAGTTGTGGCGGATGGTGGTGTAAGTCTGGCCGTTGAAGGCTATCTCATAATAGTCGGCATTCTGCACAGGAGCCCACTTCGGTGTGACACTATACGACTGGACATCAGCTTCAAGCAGGTTGGGAGCAGTCAAGACACCCTTCTTTCGCAAGGTCTCATTTGACTTTCTCAACCGCTCAAAGCCGTCCACACGGAGCGTCACGGCCTCCTTCGTGATGTCGCATGACGCCAAGCGCACGATGATTTGGGAATTTTTAGTTACCAGTAGGCGTTCCATCTCGCTGTTAGTCGTTGCGAAACGATTGATGTTAGAAGCCTGAACATACTGCCACGTGTTGTCGCCCTGCTCTGCCTCCGTTAGTCGTATCTTCTTTCCACCGACAATGGCTGCGACCTTCTTAGGCTTTGCGTTGGTGTTCAGATAGAAGGTTGTCGACTGATTTTTGACCATTCCATCGAATGTTCCCACGGTTTTGTCGATGCTAACCGTCAGTACCTGCTTGTCGTTAAGGTCGGAGGTAATGAGCGTGGTAGCCCCCTCGCCGTTGAGATACTTCTGTGTTGTACCGTCGTCATCATAGAGGGTAAAGGTCGTCTTACCGTCTGGATAGAGTTCAAAGACGCGTCGACTCTTATCAACCTCAGAAGGGTTATTATTCGGATTGACCATCGGAATAATAGCACCCGACCTGACTAAGACAGGCAACTTCCATATCGGTGCAAAGTAGTCGTTCAGTATGCAACCTCCTTCGTAGGTTGCCCCTGTGAAATAGTCGTACCATGTTCCCTTCGGTAGATAGATACCATTGCGCACGTCGTTGCCCTCCTTATCGGCCGAGGTGTTCTGATAGACGGGTGCAACAAGGAATGATGGACCGTACATATATTGGTAGCGTGTAGCACTGCCATGGGTGTAGTCGTTGCTATCATCAAGGAACATCGCACGCATGAGGGGCTTCCCTGTCACGGCCTCATGGGCACATGAGTAGGTATAAGGGAGTAGCATCGACTTGAGTTTAAGGTAAGAACGGTTGATACTCGTCGCTGGCTCGCCCAAAGCCTGCGGATACTTAGGGTTACTACCCCACCCGTCCATATTCAACTGCATAGGTGTAAAGGTCTTCCATTGGAAGTCTCGGATGTTTACCGAGAGGTTTTTCCCACCAAAGATACCGTCCATGTCACTCGTGATATTGCCCATTCCGGAGAGACCTGAGCCTATATAGGTTGGGATATGGAAACGAATATACTCCCACTCGCCGCCGGTCTGGTCGCCCGACCATACTCCGCCATATCGCTGTGTACCTGCCCATCCGTCCAAGGTGATGATGAAGGGACGAGCATCGCTGCCGTAGTAAGGCATGATATGGGCCACATCGGCGATACCATTCAGACCAAAGGAATAGCCTGCACCAACCCATGCTACGTCGGTCTTCAGCACACGCACGCCTGCATCACGCACCTCCTTAACGATGTCGCGCTGCAGGAGAGCTGAGATACTGTCCACTGGATGGAGGTTTGACTGGGTCCATAGACCTATCTCAACACCGTTCTTACGGGCATAGTCGCCTAAGCTCTTGAGATTGGCAATATTACCATCAAGGGTCGTTGTCTGCCCATATCCTGCCCCGTAACCATCGTTAGGAAGAATCCATCCTAACGGCATATCGTCCTTCTTATAACGGTCGATAACGGCACGAGCAGAGAACTGATAGTTCTGCTTCTCACCATTGAGGCTCTCCTTGATACCGCCATTGTCTTTCTGACTCTCTACATATCTCTTTCCGTCTTCGAAGCTTATTCCCTTGCCTTCCTCGGTGGTCTCCTTCCAATAGTCACGATTGTAGGCATTGAGGTGGCCCTCATAGAAAGCAAACTTAGGCAATAAGACGGGGTTACCGGTCAGTTGGTAATAGTCGAGAAGCAAATCGACTGGGGTCGTGTCAACCATCAGGAAGAGGTCGAGATAGGGCATTTCGTGACTGATTGTCACCGTGTTCTTGTCCGTACTACCAAAGTCGTAAGCACCGGGAGCGAACGTGTAAGGCATGGCCGCATAGCCCCCTGTCGACCAATAGAACGGTGCTGGCGAAGCAACACCACCATCGGTCCAACTGTTGGTATTGACTATCTCGATGCGTTTACCACGATGAGAGAAGCGTCCGTTCTGTACTCCACCACCATAGAAGAACTCTCCCACGGCATTACGAAGCGTCACCGTGGTGCGATTCTTCTGAAAGTCAACGCCCTTAACCTCCTTAATAACCTCCTTACCATTGCGGAGGTCGGTGACAGTCATGAGGCCTGTGCTACGGTCGAAACGCACACGTAGTTCGGCAGTAGACACAGCCACATCGGCATCCGACGCATTGATACTCAGCTGTCCTGCGTCCTTACGTGGGTTGTCAACGAGGATTTGCGCAGGAGGAGTGCTGGATGGGTCGCGCACAATGCCCCCCTTAGGGTCGCGGAAAAGGCGGAAGACGTTCTTACCATAGAAGTCAACCGTCATCACACCACCATCGCTATAAGTAATCTCTACCGTTGTTGGGTTGATTTGTCGAATACCGCTTACTACCGTTCCATCAGCAAAAGCGGTCTCGCCCACTGCTAATAACAGGGCAGCAAGCAGCATCTTTGCTCTTTTCTTTTTCATCTTATAGATTTTCGTTTTCGTCCTCCAAGCTTAGGTTTAAGCCTGTTCAGCGAACTACTTCTGGTTCTTAGCTTTTGATTGTTATTGTTACGTAGTGGCAAAGATACACCATATTTTTATAAATTACAATGTTTTAACCAATAATTTTCATACTCATCAGCTTTTTACGTCCTCCTCCCCCTGCTTCCTGATGATTGTCTTTCCCATTCTTCCCCCACCTTTCCTCCCCTCCCATCCACGATTTCTTGCCGTCAGTCCCAGCCTTTCCTGCTGTCTGCTCCGCCCTGTCCTGCAGTCTTCATCAGTCTTTCCTGTCAGCTGCTCCGCATTGTCCTGCTATCTTCACCACGCTGTCTTGCCAGCTGTTCCCAGTCTTTCCTACAGCATGCGTCACACTGTCCTCGTTTCTCACACGCCCCGAACGTGTAAACTTTTTTCGCTCCTCTCCTATCCTGTCCATGCCTTTCTACACTCAAGAACATGCCCTTCAACATCCGAGAACATGCCCTTCTTGATGCTTGAAAGGGCTCTTCTTGATGCAAGAAAGGCCTTTTCTACCTTCGCCTTCATAACTATTTGGAATAGTGTAGGTTATGTTCTTCCTTCTTGTCAATATCTCTATCGTAAAGAAAGGACTATCTCGTAGTGTTTTGTAAATGTTTTTCATACGGATAGAGAATTACTCAAATCTCCACGAGGCAGATACGCTCACCGACACATAGCGTTTCTTCTACTCACAGAGGGCAATCCTTTCTCTCACGTTGGAAATTTTTTCCTCTCACAGAACTCACAGATTTAACAGACCCTTTTTGCGCACCGTTTCGAACCCACAGAACGCCTTCGGCATACAGATATCACAGAACGTTATAGTTAAAGGTGGGTGTTGGATGATGGTTGTTAGGTGTTAATGATTAGCTATAGAGGTATCGGGGTGAGTCAACGTTCCTATCAAAACACAAGCAGCAAAATAGGGGTAACCTCACATACTACTACCCTCTCCATTCGGAGAGGGGCTGGGGGTGAGGCCTCTGTTGGTTGTAAGGTTCTGTGTTATCGGTTGACTTAATGTCTCTGTGAAGCTTTGCGTATTCTGTCCATCTGTGTTCTCTGTGAGAAAAAATATGTCATTCTTTATTTGTCATTATGTCATTCTGTCTTACAAAAATCACCAGTTTCTCTCCTCGTCACTCTGTTATTCTGTCTTCAAAAAACATCTGTTTCTCTCCGTCACTCTGTTATTCTGTCTTCAAAAAAAACATCTGTCTCCTTCCGTCACTCTGTTATTCTGTCTTCAAAAAAAACATCTGTCTCTCTCCGTCACTCTGTTATTCTGTCTTCAAAAAAACATCTGTCTCCCTTTGTCATTATGTCATTCTGTCTTCAAAAATCACCAGTTTCTCTCTCCGTCACTATGTTATTCTGTCTAAAAATGCCCCAGTTGGGGACAGAAGCAAGCCCAGCTGTTGTTGTTATTGTTACGTTTCTTTCTGTCTTATATCAATATTTCATAAGCTGTGCTACGTCCTCCCCCACTACCTTTCTTCAATATATTCTTTTTTACAAGGTCGTTGAGGTCACGTGTTGCGGTATCTTGCGAACAGTGAGTTATCTTGTACCACTTAGAGGAAGTAAGCTTTCCTTCAAAACCATCGAGGAGCATGTTGAGTACCTTTCTTTGTCGGTCGTTTAGTTGAAGGTCCTTATGTTCATCCCAAAAGCGCACCTTACGGATGATGCCCTCCGTCTTTTCAAGTGCAGTATCTAATGCTTTACGGAGCGTTTCAAGGAACCATACAATCCATTCTGTGATGTCTAATCCGCCGTGTTGCGCCTTCTCTAATTGTAAATAGTAGTCTTTTCGGTGGTTGAGAATCTCAGACGAAAGACTATAATACCTTTGTGAGGTATTGTCAGCCCTGGATAGTAACATCCCAGTTACCGTACGGCAAAGTCGTCCGTTACCATCGTCAAAGGGATGGATAGTGACAAACCAGAGGTGGGCTACTGCTGCCTTTATTAATGGATCAATACCAAGTGTTGCGTCATCAATCCATGTCAATAGCTGTTTCATCATCTCTGGCACGTCAAAACTTGGTGGTGCTTCATAATGCACTTTCTCTCGTCCCATAGCTCCCGACACTACCTGCATCGCCTCTTCACCCTTTCGCCAATCGCCCACGGTAATCTTATACATTCCACTATATCCTGTTGGGAATAGGGCAGAATGCCATCCAAAGAGTCTCTCTTGGGTAAGTGAGTCTTGGAAATGCTGGGTAGCATCAAGCATCACTTGTACGACACCCTCGATATAATGGTCGGTCTTGGGCAAACCATCATGTTCGAGTCCTAACTGTCGAGCGACAGATGAACGTACACTAACCCTATTCAGGTTTTCTCCTTCTATCTCAGATGAATGAATGATCTCCTCCGTTAGCGAGTCCAACATAGACTCTCCTTGCTCTTTAAATCCGAACATAGAAAGCCTACCGAGTAAGCTTCCACGTCGTAGACTCACCTCGGAGATAAGTGAACTAAGGGCGTTGTCTTGCCATGTCATCTTACGCAAATCCGTGTTCTGCCATATATATTGATGCTTCATAGACCTCTGTTTTAATGCAACAAACTTACAACTTTTTTGCTATAATGACAAGTGTTTGCGGAGAAAAAAGCAATTATTCTCCGCAAACTTGCGGAGAATATGTTTTCTATTCTTGGTATGTAGGGTGAGTAGACGAGTGAACAAGTGGACGAGTTAACCAGTTGCTTGTAGACAGGGTAAGTAAAGACAGGGTAACAGGAGAACAGGGGCTTTAGAGGAGACGAGTGGACAAGTTAACGAGTTAACCAGTTGATTGTAGACAAAGGAAATAAAAGACAAAGTAACAGGAGAACAGGGGCTTTAGAGGAAATAGGTAACGAGTGGACGAGTTAACCAGTTGATTGTAGATAGGGGAAATAAAAGACAAGGTAACAGGAGAACAGGGTGTTTAGAGTAAACGAGTGGGCAAGTTAACGAGTTAACCAGTTGATTGCGACGATAAATCACTGCTAATTGTAGTAATTAGAATTGGCAGTTGACGAGTTACGAGTGGACAAGTAACCAGTTGCTTGCAGCGATAAACCACAGCTAATAGTAATAAACATAATAATGAATAATGACTGATGAATGGAGAAAAGATTGTGAATTATGGTTGAATTATGGACTACAAAAAAGCCTCCGAAGTAATGAATACTTCGGAGGCTAAATCTGTATGCGCTACTATGAGCGGATAGAAGTTAACGCTTACTCATAAGTTCCAATCAAGATACTCGTAAG
>QWCI01000593.1_pt1 | contig 19292 bp, 18 predicted proteins | sample 1972541 | NCBI WGS metagenome assembly QWCI01 (sample SAMN09866712, study PRJNA288562) | Human oral metagenome isolate term3_saliva, whole genome shotgun sequencing... | isolation source: mouth | host: Homo sapiens | place: USA: California | reverse complement strand
TTGACTGCACATCCAAGTAAGCAGTCCTTTATTCCTGTATTCTTTGTAACGGTAGCATGTGGTATTCTTTCAGGTTTCCACGGCTCACAGGCAACATTGATTTCAAGAACAGTAAAGAGCGAGTACGAAGGAAAGAAGACTTTCTTCAATATGATGCTTGTTGAAGGATTTATCGCAATGGTTTGGGCAGCAGGTGCAATGGTACTTTTCAATCGACATATTGCCAATCCAGATGCCTACAAGAATGTTATTGGATTTAGTGGTTTGGAAACAGCACCTACATTGATGGTTGGTATTGTTTCTAAGGAGTTTATGGGTAAACTCGGTGGACTCATTGCCATTATCGGTGTTATTGTACTTCCAATTACTTCAGGTGATACGGCATTCCGTTCTCTTCGCTTGATGATTGCAGAGCAGTTTGGCGTAGATCAAAAGTCAGCAATAAAGAGAGTGACATTGTCCATTATCATCTTTATTCCAGCAGTTGCTATTTTGATTTATGCAAAGTTAAATTCTAATGGTTTCAATACCTTATGGCAGTACTTTGGATTTACTAACCAGCTCGTAGCGGTATTTGCATTGTTGATGATTAGTATTTACTTGAAGGGACATGGAAAGAATTATTATCTTTCATTGCTTCCAGGATGCTTCTATACTTTCATTGTAACTAGTTATATCTTCCACAGCGAGAAGCTTGGATTTAGACTTGATAAGTTGTTACATATGGACAAGGTAGCCAATGGATATATTGCATCCTATGTTGTGGGTGTGATTGCCATTATTATCTTTGTTGCATTGGTTAATCACTTTGCAAAGACAAGGGAAAAAGAAATTGTAGATGATAACTACAAGGAAGAAGCTTAGTTCTTCTTTTGAGCTGTCGCACATAGGTTGTGGCAGCTCCTTCTTTTTTATTGAAATTTAAATTTGACTGTGATAAAATGTCAGGGTAGCTAAGAATAAATTTGGAAATGTATCGAAGAGGCCATAACGAGGCGCACTCGAAATGCGTTTGTCCTTTTATAGGGGCACATGGGTTCGAATCCCATCATTTCCGCTGACAGGACATAGGCGTTCATTTTGCCTGTGTCTTTTTTTATCCGTTGTTATGGGAAATATACAAAAAGACTATGGCTCAATGGGAAAAAGATGGTATGCGAGGTTGAAAAATTGGGCATTTTGCTATATGATTACAAGTAAAACAAAAATTATAACAATCGTAGAAAGAAAAGGCTGGTGATAGGATGGAAGCAAAGATTGTATTGATACCTGGAGATGGTATTGGACCAGAAATTGTGAGAGAGGCAAAAAGAGTTCTCGACCATGTGTCAGAAAAATTTGGTCATCATTTTATATATGAAGAAATTGATATGGGTGGTTGTTCCATTGATAAATTTGGTGTGCCATTGACAGACGAAGCGCTGGCAAAGGCCAAGGCGGCGGATGCAGTACTTCTTGGTGCTGTTGGAGGAAATGTGGGCAATTCGGCTTGGTATGATGTAGCACCAAATCTTCGTCCAGAGGCAGGGCTACTGAAAATTCGCAAGGAGCTCGGATTATTTGCCAATTTACGACCTGCTTACTTGTATCAGGAACTTGCACAGGCTTGTCCATTGAGGCCAGAGATTATTGGCGATGGATTTGATATGGTCATTGTGCGAGAGCTCACGGGCGGTCTCTATTTTGGCGATCGCTGGACAAAGAGCATAAATGGTGTAGAAACGGCCTGTGATACTTTAACTTACAATGAGGAAGAGATTCGTCGTATTGCCATCAAGGGATTTGAGACGGCAATGAAGAGAAGAAAAAAATTAGTCAGTGTGGACAAGGCAAATGTCTTAGATTCTTCTCGACTTTGGAGAAAGATTGTGGATGAGGTGGCAAAAGATTACAGGGAAGTGGAAGTTAGCCATATGTTAGTTGACAATTGTGCTATGCAACTTGTCATGAATCCAAAGCAGTTTGATGTCATTTTGACTGAAAATATGTTTGGAGACATCTTGTCGGATGAGGCAAGTATGATTACTGGCTCCATCGGAATGCTCTCCAGTGCAAGTCTCAATGAGACAAAATTTGGTCTCTATGAGCCAAGCCATGGCTCAGCACCAGATATTGCGGGACAAAATATTGCCAACCCTTTGGCAACTATTTTATCAGCAGCAATGCTTCTTCGCTATTCTTTGGATCTTGATGCAGAGGCCAAGGCGATTGAGGATGCAGTGGCTAAGGCCATTGCAGATGGATATCGCACCGGTGACATTTACACCGAGGGAACAAAGAAGGTGACAACAGATCAAATGGGAGATGTTGTGATTCAAAATATTAGGTAGTAGATACAAAAGGGGAAAGAAAATATGATTAGTGATAAGATGAAAAAGGGCATGCAACAGAGCCCTAGCCGCTCACTTTTAAAGGCATTGGGAATGACCAATGAGGAGATTCGAAAGCCAATGATTGGTATTGTCAGCTCCTACAATGAGATTGTTCCAGGACACATGAATATTGACAAGATTGTGGACGCAGTGAGAATGGGAGTTGCAGAGGCAGGAGGTATGCCAGTGGTATTTCCAGCCATTGCGGTTTGTGATGGCATTTCTATGGGGCATATCGGAATGAAGTACTCTCTTGTGACAAGAGATTTGATTTGTGATTCCACAGAATGTATGGCAATGGCTCATCAATTTGATGCTCTTGTTATGATCCCAAATTGCGACAAAAATGTACCTGGTCTTTTGATGGCCGCAGCGAGATTAAATATTCCGACAGTATTTGTCAGTGGAGGTCCAATGCTCGCTGGAAAAGTCAAGGGTCATAAGAAGTCACTCTCTAGTATGTTTGAGGCTGTGGGGGCCTATGCAGCTGGAAAGATGACAGAGGCCGATGTTGAAGAGATGGAGAATAAAGTTTGCCCAACATGTGGCTCTTGTTCAGGTATGTACACGGCCAATTCGATGAACTGCTTGACCGAGGTTTTAGGAATGGGACTTCGTGGAAATGGTACAATCCCAGCAGTTTATTCGGAGAGACTTCGCCTTGCAAAGCAGGCAGGATATGCGGTGATGGATGTACTAGAAAAGAATATTCGTCCAAGGGATATTATGACCGAGGAAGCATTTAGAAATGCACTTACTATGGACATGGCTCTTGGCTGTTCTACAAATTCTATGCTTCACTTGCCAGCCATTGCCCATGAGGCAGGAGTCAAGTTGGATGTCAATATTGCAAATGAAATCAGTGCAAAGACACCAAATTTATGCCATCTTGCACCAGCTGGTCACACTTATATGGAAGATTTAAATGAAGCAGGTGGAATTTACGCTGTAATGAAGGAGATTTCAAAACTTGGTCTCTTACATCTTGATTGTATGACTGTCACAGGAAAGACTGTGGGAGAAAATATTGCTCATGCTGTCAACTTAGATCCAGAGGTTATTCGCCCAGTGGAAAATCCATATTCAAAGACAGGTGGAATTGCGGTGTTGAGAGGAAATATTGCACCAGATTCCTGTGTAGTAAAAAGAAGTGCAGTCGCACCAGAAATGTTGAAGCATTCAGGACCTGCAAGAGTGTTTGACTGTGAGGACGATGCCATTGCAGCGATCAAGGGCGGAAAGATTGTGGATGGTGATGTCGTTGTCATTCGCTACGAGGGGCCAAAGGGAGGTCCTGGTATGAGAGAGATGTTAAATCCTACTTCGGCTATTGCTGGAATGGGACTTGGATCAACGGTTGCTCTGATCACAGATGGACGCTTTTCGGGTGCAAGCCGTGGAGCATCTATTGGTCATGTGGCACCAGAGGCTGCTGTGGGTGGACCGATTGCATTAATTCAAGAAGGAGATATCATCGACATTGATATCAATGCCAACACAATTAATGCAAGAGTTAGTGATGAAGAATTTGCACAGAGAAAAAAGACTTGGAAGCCAAGAATTAATGAGGCAAGGGGATATTTGGCAAGATATCGCCAATTAGTAACCAGTGCTCCAGAAGGAGCAATCTTGTCTACAGATTTTTGTACAAAGAGCGAATACTAGGAAAGGGGAGGCAAACTATGACACGAAAAAGTGGAGCAGAAATTGTCATTGAATGCCTGAAAGAGCAGGGAGTAGATACCGTATTCGGTTATCCGGGCGGTGCAATCTTAAATATTTATGATGCACTCTATAAGCATCAAGATGAAATTACACATATTTTAACGAGTCACGAGCAGGGAGCTGCACATGCAGCAGATGGATATGCTAGAGCTACAGGAAAAGTTGGTGTTTGTATGGCAACGAGTGGTCCAGGAGCGACCAACTTAGTTACAGGTATTGCAACGGCATATATGGATTCTATTCCTATGGTAGCCATTACCTGCAATGTGGCAACTTCATTGCTTGGAAAGGATTCCTTTCAAGAGATCGATATTCTTGGTGTGACAATGCCAATCACAAAGTATAATTTTATTGTCAAGGATGGAAATCAACTGGCCGATGTGATTCGAAGAGCTTTTCGCATTGCAGCTAGTGGCCGTCCAGGTCCTGTGCTTGTGGACATCACAAAGGATGTAACTTCTGGTGAATTTGACTATGAGTACAAGGAGCCAGAAAAAATTGTACGAACAGAGAAGAAGGTAGATGGCGAGACACTGGAAAAGGCGATTGATATGATGCATCAATCTCGCCAGCCATTTATTATTGCAGGTGGCGGATTAATTGCTGCGGATGCGTCAGAAGAGATTCGTACCTTTGCTCAAAAACTACAAGCTCCTGTCGCAGAGACATTGATGGGAATGGGTGCATTTGATGGTGCAAATCCATTGGCAACCGGTATGGTTGGAATGCATGGAACAAAGACGAGTAACTTTGGAATTACCGAGGCTGATTTGGTCATTGCCATTGGTGTGCGCTTTTCTGACCGTGTTATTGGAAATTCAAAGAAATTTGCAAGAAATGCCAAGATTATTCATATTGATATTGATGCGGCAGAGATCAATAAGAATGTCAAAGTCGATTTGAGTATTGTTGGCGATGCAAAGGAAGTGCTCAGAAGAATCAATGCAAGACTTGATCCAATGAATCATGACGAGTGGATTGCTCATATCGAGAGAATGAAGGAGATGTATCCTCTTTCTTATGACCGCTCTCGATTGACTGGCCCATATATTGTAGAAACGATTGATCGATTAACTTCTGATGATGATATTATTGTCACAGAAGTGGGACAGCATCAGATGTGGGCGGCACAGTACTATAAGTACCGAAAGCCAAGAAGGTTATTAACTTCGGGTGGTGCGGGTACGATGGGCTATGGACTTGGTGCGGCCATTGGTGCAAAGATGGCCTGCAAGGATAAAGTAGTCATCAATATCGCAGGTGATGGATGTTTTCGAATGAATATGAATGAGATTGCCACAGCGACAAGGTATCATATACCGGTGGTTCAGGTCATCATCAACAACCATGTACTGGGTATGGTGCGTCAATGGCAGGATCTTTTCTATGGAAAACGATTTTCTAATACAGTTTTAAATGATGCTGTGGATTTTGTAAAATTGGCAGAGGCTATGGGAGCAAAGGCCTATCGAGTAGTAAAGAAGGAAGATTTTGAACCAGTGCTTCGAGAAGCGATCGCAATCAATGAACCAGTGGTCATTGATTGTCAGGTGGATTGTGATGATAAGGTATATCCGATGGTATCGCCAGGTGCAGCAATTAAGGACACCTTTGATGCCTCAGATTTAGCTTTAGAAAAAAATAAAAAATAGGGAATAAGGAAGGAGCATGGGAAATGGCAAGAGTGTATAATTTTAGTGCGGGACCAGCCGTATTACCAGAGGAAGTTTTACAAGAAGCAGCACAGGAGATGATGGATTATCAAGGCTCAGGAATGTCGGTAATGGAGATGAGCCATCGCTCTAAGGTATATGAAGACATTATCAAGGAGGCGGAGGCAGATATTCGTGACTTGATGGGGATTCCATCAAATTACAAAGTTCTCTTCCTTCAGGGGGGCGGAAATACACAATTTGCGATGATTCCAATGAACTTGATGAAGAATCGAGTTGCCGACTACATTATTACAGGTCAGTGGGCAAAGAAAGCCTTTAAGGAGGCTCAAATTTATGGAGATGTCAAGGCGGTAGCTTCTAGTGAGGACAAAGTATTCTCTTACATCCCAGATTGCTCTGATTTACCGATTCGAGACAATGCCGATTATGTGTATATTTGTGAGAACAATACAATTTATGGTACAAAGTTTAAGACCTTGCCAAACACAAAGGGAAAGATCTTGGTATCAGACATTTCTTCTTGCTTTTTATCTGAGCCAATCGATGTGAGCAAGTACGGTCTTGTTTGGGGTGGTGTGCAAAAGAATGTAGGACCAGCAGGCGTAACCATTGTCATTATTAGAGAAGATTTAATTACAGAGGACACCTTGCCAGGAACACCAACGATGTTAAAGTATAAAATCCATGCGGACAACAATTCCCTCTACAATACACCTCCTTGCTACAATATCTATATCTGTGGCAAAGTGTTTAAGTGGATTAAAAAGATGGGTGGACTTTCAGCTATGAAAGAGCACAATGAGAAGAAGGCCGCAGTACTCTATGATTTTCTCGACCAGAGCAAGCTCTTTAAGGGAACGGTCAGAAAAGAAGACCGCTCTTTGATGAATGTGCCATTTGTCACTGGAGATAAGGAATTAGATGCTGAGTTTATTAAGGCGGCTGAGGCAGCTGGATTTGTGAACTTGAAGGGACATCGCACTGTTGGTGGAATGCGTGCAAGTATTTACAATGCAATGCCAATCGAAGGTGTGGAGAAGTTAGTTGCTTTTATGAAAGATTTTGAAGCAAAACACAAATAGGATAAGGAGAAGTAAATGAATAAGATTTATTGTCTCAATGCCATTGCAAAAGTTGGAACAGAAGTATTTGGTGATCACTATGCTTTGACTGAGAATATAGATGAAGCAACAGGTATTATGGTGCGTTCCGCAGCAATGCACGATATGGAATTTTCTAAGAATCTCTTGGCTATTGCCAGAGCAGGTGCAGGTGTGAACAATATTCCACTTGACCGCTGCGCAGATGAAGGAATTGTTGTGTTTAATACACCAGGAGCCAATGCCAATGGTGTAAAGGAGTTAGTTCTTTGTGGAATGTTGCTTGCAGCAAGAGATATTGTGGGCGGTATCGAGTGGATTCAATCCATTAAGGATTCTGAGACGGTGGCAAAGGATACTGAAAAGGGAAAGAAAAACTTTGCAGGAAGTGAGATTCGAGGAAAGAAATTGGGTGTGATTGGACTGGGAGCGATTGGTTCAGAGGTGGCCAATGCTGCCGCCGCTCTTGGCATGACAGTACTTGGCTATGATCCATTCCTTTCTGTCAATTCTGCTTGGAGACTGTCAAGAAAGATTCAGCATATTACAGATCTAGAAGAGATCTATAAAAACTGTGACTATATCACTGTGCATGTGCCATTGACAGACAAGAATCGTGGAATGATTGGCAAGGATACAATTCCAATGATGAAAGATGGTGTTGTGATTTTAAACTTTGCAAGAGATCTCTTAGTAGATGATGATGCAATGGCACAGGCTTTGGCCAGTGGCAAGGTAAAGAGATACATCACAGATTTCCCAAATCCAAAGTCTGCAAATATGAAGGGCTGTATTGCCATTCCTCACCTTGGTGCTTCCACTGAGGAGAGCGAGGACAACTGTGCAGTGATGGCTGCTGAGGAGCTGCAAGACTATATTGACAATGGAAATATCAAAAATTCAGTTAATTATCCAGCTTGTGATATGGGAGTTTGCACAAGTGTGGCCAGAGTGGCGATTCTCCACAAGAATGTGCCAAATATGATTGGACAGATTACTTCAATATTGGCGTCCTATAACATTAATATTGAAAATATGACCAATAAGAGTAGAGATACTCATGCCTACACCCTTCTTGATTTTGAGACAGAAGTGACAGAAGAATTAAAGGCGGCACTTTCTAATATTGCGGGTGTGTTGAAGGTAAGAGTTGTTAAGTAAGGGTGACAATGACAAAGGAAGAATTTTTATATGAGTTAAAGAAGGAATTGTCTGTTCTTGACTCAGCAGAGGCAACGGCCTACAATCTTCGTTATTATAGCGATTATATTGATGCAGAGATAGCAAAGGGCAGAAGTGAGCAAGAAATTTTGGATGAGCTTGGCAATCCAAGATGGTTGGTCAACTCCATTAAGGAGTCGGGGGACTACGGAAGAGTTCAAGACATTATAGATGGTCCACTAGAAAATATAAGAAGCAATGATGAAGATGATCAAAAAATGCACACAATTCGCATAGAAGGAATGAAGGCAAGAATATTGGGTGTGGCAATACTTGCGATTTTTTTACTTTTTTTGGTCGCAATCTTTTATATTTTAGGAAAGATTTTTGTATTTCTCCTTCCCGTGCTCATTCCTATTTTACTTATTTGTCTGATTTTTGGGTTTATGAAGATTTTGGACAGATAAAAATAATGAAGACACTTCGCATAAATAGGCGGTTTGCCTAATTGCGAAGTGTTTTTTTTGTGAAAATTTAAAATTTTCCTTGACATATGATTCTAAAGTTCGTATACTTGCATTTGTAACAAATACTTAACATTTAATGGAATTACTTAATGTATTCACTGGAGGACAGATGGTAAAGAAAATAGTGCGAACAACAGCAACAATTCTTATGATTTTCGCTATTGCATTTACGGGGACACAGAAAATACATGCAGCGACAATGATAAGCAAAAAGGTACTGCTAAGTAACACATATGAGCTAAAAGTGTTAAGAGATGATGTCCCTGTGAGGACAAATTCTTCACTTACTGCACAGCCAGTAGCGACGATGGGAAGGGATGCAATCTACCCCGTAGTACAGCGTTTAGGAGATGGATGGGTGAAGATTTCGATTAATAATGGGTATGGGTATGTGAGGCTTTCAGACGGAGCAGTAGTATATGAGAAAGTAACAAAAAATATTAAACTAGAATAGTAGACTGAAATTGATTAGATTAGGATTTTAAGGGAGAAGGATTGATAATGAATAACAAGGCAAAGGCGGTAATTACTTTAGTAGCGGCAACATCACTTTCATCTATGGCAGGTATGACTAGCCATGCAAAGGCGAGAGTATATGACACAAATTTAGATGATATGAAGTTTGGTGTAGTGGCAACAGCAACACCTGCAAATGCAACACCAGCTACAGATGATACAAAGAAGGCAGAGACAGCAAACACTGCAACAGCTCAGGTAGAGGCTCCAAAGACAACTGAGGTAAAGGTAGAAGTAAAGAAAGAGGAAGTTGGTCCTGATAAGGCAGCTCAGCAAAAGGCAGAGGCAGAGGCCGCAGCAAAGAAGGCAGCTGAAGAAGCCGCAGCAAAGAAAGCCGCTGACGAGGCCGCAGCAAAGGAAGCTGCAGCAGAGAAGGCAGAGGCAGAAAAGGCAGCAGCGGCAGAGGCAGAGAGAGCTACTGAGAAGCAGAGCGTGGCAGCAAGCAGTGCAAGACAGGCCGTAGCTAATCTTGCTATTTCACTTGCAGGAAGAACAAGATATGTTTATGGCGGTACAAATCCAGCTACAGGTGTGGATTGCTCAGGCTTTTCACAGTATGTTTTGAGAAAGGCAGCAGGCGTTTCTGTCAGCAGAACATCTTCAGAGCAGTCAACTCAGGGCAGAACAGTTGGAATTAACGAAGCTCAGCCAGGTGACCTTGTATTCTATGCAAAGGGCGGAAGAATCAATCATGTTGCTGTATATATTGGTGGCGGTAAGGTTGTATCTGCATCTTCACCAAGATCTGGTGTAAAAATCGTTGCTTGGAACTACAGAAATCCAGTAAAGATTAAGAATGTAATGGGCTAATGCAATAATCAATCAGTCAATAAGACAAGTTCTCTGTGGACTTGTCTTATTTTTTGTTGTATTATTTAGTTGAGTAAAATGCAGATGGAGGTTAAGAGATGAAATATGTATTTGCATCGGATATCCATGGCTCAGCGTACTATACAAAGGCCTTGTTGGAAAGATTTAATGAGAGCAAAGCAGAAAAATTGATTTTATTGGGGGATATACTCTACCACGGACCAAGAAATGATTTGCCAAAAGATTATGCACCCAAGGAAGTCATTGCAATGCTCAACCCATTAAAGGATAAAATCTATGCTGTGAGGGGAAATTGTGAGGCAGAAGTGGATCAAATGGTATTAGATTTTCCAGTGATGGCAACATATGCACTCTTGGTGCTCAATGGAGTAACTTTTTATGCCACCCATGGTCATATCTACAATCCAGAAAATTTACCTCCAATCAACCCAGGAGAGGCTTTGATCTATGGACATGTGCATCTTCCAATTGCAGAGAAGCGAGGAGATATTTATATTTTAAATCCAGGATCGACATCCATTCCAAAAGGAGGAAATCCCCCTTCCTATGCTGTGCTAGAGGACAAACATTTTCAAATTCTGACATTTGATGGTCAGGTCATAAAGGAGATTGATTTTGAGTAAAGTATATGAATTGTATGCCCCTTGCCACTTTGGTATGGAGGCGGTATTAAAGAGAGAGATTATTGATATTGGCTATGAAATCAGCCGAGTGGAAGATGGCCGAGTGTACTTTATGGGCGATGATGAGGCCATTGCACGCTGTAATCTTTGGCTGAGAACGACGGAGCGTGTGATGATTAAGATTGCACAATTTCGAGCAACCACCTATGAAGAACTCTTTCAGGGAACAAGAGCCATTCGCTGGCAGGATTATATCCCTCAAAATGGCAAATTTTGGGTGACGAAGGCAACATCAATTTCATCAAAGCTTTTTTCTCCATCCGACATTCAGTCTGTGATGAAAAAGGCAATGGTAGAAAAATTAAAGACGGTTTATCGCACCGATTGGTTTCCTGAGGATGGAGCGTCCTATCCACTGCGTGTCACCATCAATAAGGATATTGTGACCGTTGGCCTTGACACGACAGGAGATTCCTTACACAAGAGAGGCTATCGAACGAATACAGTAAAGGCACCGATTACAGAGACTTTGGCAGCAGCTTTAATTATGTTGACACCTTGGAATGGGGAGAGAATCTTAGTAGATCCATTTTGTGGAAGTGGAACATTTGCTATTGAGGCAGCGATGATCGCTGCAAATATGGCTCCGGGCTTGAATCGTGAGTTTTTGTCACAGACCTGGGAAAATATCATATCAAAAAAGTGTTGGTATGATGCCATTGATGAAGCCAATGAATTGGTTGATCTCGATGTTGATACGGATATTCAGGGATATGACATTGATGCATTTGCTGTAAAGGCAGCAAGAGCAAATGCAGAGAATGCAGGAGTGGAAAATTTAATTCATTTCCAAGAAAGAAGTGTGGATAAGCTCTCTCATCCAAAAAAATATGGCTTTATTATTACAAATCCGCCATATGGTGAGAGACTAGAAGAAAAGGAAAATCTTCCTGCAATTTATCAAAGTCTGGGCAAAAGGTTTAAAGCACTGGATGATTGGTCAATGTATTTGATTACAGCTTGGGAAGACACAGAAAAGGCGATTGGACGAAAGGCAGACAAAAATAGAAAGATTTACAATGGAATGATGAAGACCTATTTTTATCAATTTTTAGGTCCAAAGCCACCAAAGAGAGGATAGTTTATGCAATTGACATTGGCAACAAAGAATGCAGGGAAGGTTCGAGAAATTAAAAAGATTTTGCCAGAGTTTGATATTCAAACGATGACAGAAGCGGGCATAGAACTGGATATCGAAGAAAATGGTGAGACATTTGAAGAAAATGCATTGATTAAGGCCAGAGCCATCTGGAAGGTCTGTGGTGGTCTTGTGATCGCAGATGACTCAGGCCTTGAGATTGACTATCTCGGTGGGCAGCCTGGGGTTCACTCTTCAAGATTTATGGGAGAGGATACCGATTATGTGATAAAAAATAGAGAGTTGATCCATCGCCTAGAGAAAGCAAAAGCAGGAGAGCGCAAGGCACGCTTTGTTGCAGTGATTGCTTGTATTCTCCCTGATGGGAGGGAATTTACTACTCGTGGAACGATGGAGGGGGAAATTGCAATGGAGCCTTCGGGCACAGAGGGCTTTGGCTATGATCCCATCCTCTATCTCCCAGATTATGGATGTACGAGTGCACAGATTAGCTTGGAAGAGAAAAATAAGATTAGTCATCGAGGAAAAGCTTTGAAGAAAATGAGAGAGAGATTAAATAGGGAGGGCGTAGTGTGAAGATATTAATTGTAAGTGATTCTCACAGAAAAGATGAAAATTTATTGCAGGTCATAGAGAGAGAGTCCCCATTAGATATGTTTATTCATTTGGGCGATATCGAAGATGACAGGAGTATGTATGCCTTTGAGGCGGCTGTGGGAAAAGATTGCGAAGTCCATATGGTACTGGGCAATAATGATTTCTTTCTTGACTTAGAGAGAGAGAAGGAGATTATGATTGGCAAGTACAAGGCACTCATTACCCATGGACATATGTATGGTGTGAGCTTGGGTGCTGATCGACTCTATGATGAGGCCAAGGCTAGAGGAGTAGACATTGCGATGTTTGGACACACACATCGCCCATATGTGGATGAGGACGACATTACCCTATTAAACCCAGGTAGCATATCTTTTCCTCGTCAAGAGGGGCACAGACCTTCCTATTTGATTATGACGATTGATGATGAGACACAGAAGGCAAGTTATGAGATCAAATATCTGTGAATGCAAAGCGATGGATTGGAGGAATTTTGGGAGCATTTTAAAAAAATAAAATTTTTTTTCAAAAAGCGTTGACAATACTAGTGAGTTGGACTATAATGGTTCTTGTCCTTGAGGGACAGAAAACGAGCGATGTTTTCTAACTCACAAGTATCGGGGTGTGGCTCAGTTTGGCTAGAGTACCTGGTTTGGGACCAGGGGGTCGCAGGTTCGAATCCTGTCACCCCGATTTATTTTTTATTGTGAGTCTGTAGCTCAGTTGGATAGAGCATCGGCCTTCTAAGCCGAGGGTCGGGGGTTCGAATCCCTCCAGGCTCATATTTTGCAGGTGTGGTTCAATGGTAGAACATCAGCCTTCCAAGCTGAATACGTGGGTTCGATTCCCATCACCTGCTCTGAAGAAACCTAAGAGGTTTCTTTTTTTTATCACAACTAAAAAAACAAGTTGACAGTATTGCTTTGTCATGTTAGAATTGGTTTGTTGAGTTGTAAAAAACAATGATATGGTGGGTATAGCGCAGTTGGTTAGCGCGCCAGATTGTGGCTCTGGAGGCCATGGGTTCGAATCCCATTATCCACCCTGGACTTCTAATCCATGTTAGGAGTCTTTTTTATAGCGTTGGGTCATCGCCAAGCGGTAAGGCACAGGACTTTGACTCCTGCATTCGCTGGTTCAAATCCAGCTGGCCCAGTGATGAAAAGAGAGGAAAGTGCATTCACTTTCTTCTTTTTTTATTGATTTTTTTGTAAGTACAGGGGAGTGGCTCCTTCTAAATATCGAGAGCAATTAAAAAATGAGAAAAAAGAGAGGAAGAGAAAAATGATTTACTTAGATAATGCGGCGACAACATTGTATAAGCCACAGGAGGTAATAGATGCGGTAGTCAATGCCATGCAGCATATGGGCAATTCTTCGAGGGGAACGCACAGTCAGGCACTGGAGGCAGCGGGAACAGTGTATCACGCTCGTGTGAAGGTGGCCCAGGAGTTTCATTGTGAAGAGGAGAAAGTGATTTTTACACCAAACTCCACAGAAGCATTGAATATGGCCATTCTTGGAAGCTTGCATAGGGGAGATCATGTGATTACAACAGATCTTGAGCACAATTCTGTCCTTCGTCCACTGCATCACTTAGAGCAGATGGGCATCATCACCCTTTCTTTTGTTCGAGCAGACAAGAAGGGAAGAATTTGCTATGATGACTTTGAAAAGTTGTATCAAGAAAACACAAGAGCTATCGTTTGTACCCATGGATCAAATTTGACAGGAAATTTGATTGACCTTTCAAGAGTTGGTGAGTTTGCGAGGTCGCATCAACTTCTCTTTATTGTTGATGCGTCACAGACAGCAGGGGTTTTGGACATTGACATGGAAAAATGGGGAATTGATCTGTTGTGCTTTACAGGGCATAAATCTTTGATGGGGCCACAGGGAACAGGAGGACTATGTATTCGTGGAGATATTGAAGTTGCACCATTAAAATTTGGTGGCACAGGAATTGAATCCTATAATCAGAATCAACCCGATCGCTATCCAGCACATCTTGAGGCAGGAACGCTCAATGGACATGGGATTGCGGGGCTGTTGGCAGCCATTGAATATATTGAAAAAATCGGAAAAGATGTGATTTATCAGCATGAGATTGAACTGGCTAGAGCTTTTTATGAGGGAGTGACAAAAATAAAGGGTGTCACTGTACTGGGAGATTTTTCAACTTGGGATCGAGCACCAGTGGTCGCACTAAATGTTGAGGGCTATGAGTCAGGTGAGGTATCCGATTATTTGGCACAGGAGTATACTATTGCGACAAGACCAGGAGCACATTGTGCCCCAAGGATGCACGAAGCACTGGGAACGGTCGAAACAGGTGCCGTTCGCTTTAGCTTTTCTTGGCACAACACAATGGAAGAAGTAGAGATAGCCATAGGGGCAATCAGGGCACTTGTCGAGCAATGATAGAAAAGTAAAGTATACAAAATGGAATAAAAAATAAAAGGGGAGCTTTCAAGAAAAACTTGAAAACTCCCCTTTTTATCGTGCGGGTGACAGGACTTGAACCTGCACGGTCGCCCACAAGAACCTAAATCTTGCGTGTCTGCCAATTCCACCACACCCGCCTATTGACTTGAATATTTTAGCTTAAATATTATATTTTGTCAATATCTTCTTGCCTTTTTTATAAAATCTGATATAATTTCTTATTGTTGAGTGGTTGCTTGAGTACAGATCCAACCAAGAAAAAGATTATTCGCATTGGCGTGTTTGAGCCATTAACAGGAGAAAATGGTGGTGGTGGCTTCCAAGAAGTTTTGGGTATGCGCTATGCCAATAAGATGTATCCGACAGTGACGATTCAGGGCGAAGAATACAAGGTTGAGCTCGATGAGGTGGACAACAAGTCAGATAAGACAGAGGCCATCACGGCGGCCCAAAGATTGGTTAGTGATTGGTGTACTGTAGTGTTAGGAAGTTATGGATCGGGTGTTTCGATTGCGGCAGGGCAAATTTTTGCAGATGCCCATATTCCAGCCATTGGTGCGTCTTGTACCAATCCACAGGTAACCTTGGGCAATGATTATTATTTTAGAATTGCCTATCTTGATCCTTTTCAGGGAACCATTATGGCTAATTACGCAAAGCAAAGTGGAGCAAAGCGAGCTGCGGTGATTACACAGCTTGGAGACGACTATTCTTCGGGTTTGGGTTCTTATTTTGTACAAGCCTTTCAGGGCGATGGCGTAGAAGTCGTGCGTCAGGAGCAATTCCAGACCAATCAATCAGATTTTAAGGCAATTTTAACCAATATTAAGGCACAAAAGCCAGACTTTATTTTTGCTCCATCGTCGATTACGACAGCACCTCTCATTATTAAACAGGCAAGAGAACTAGGAATTACAGCAGTACTTGGTGCAGGAGATACTTGGGAGAATTCGACGATTATTGAAAATGCGGGATCATCTGCAGAAGGTATCGTGTTCTCCACATTTTTTGATGAGGCGGCACCGTCCAATGAAGAGGGAAGAAAGTTTGTTCAAGGATTTAAACAATTTTTGGTAGAGAACAAGCAAGAAGATATCATCCCTGCGATGTCAGCACTTGCCTATGATTCCTATTTGGTTGCCATTAAGGCGATTGAAAAGGCCAATTCCACGGATAAAGAGGCTATTCGAGAGGCACTAAAGGGCATTACGGTTGATGGTGTGACAGGAACCATTAGCTTTGATGAAAATGGAGATGCTAAAAAAGATATGGCCTATATTAAGACAGTCAAAGATGGAAAATTTCAATTTTTGACAACAACAAAGGTAGAAAAGAAGTAGGGGGGAAAAAGATGGTAACTTTTTTACAACAATGTCTGACAGGAATCTCCCTTGGTGGAGCCTATGCCTTAATTGCTATAGGATATACGCTGGTATATGGAATTTTGCGTTTAATTAATTTTGCACACGGCGATTTGTTTATGATGTCGGGCTATTTTATGATTTTTGCCATGGCGGCAATGCCTTGGTATTTGGCCATTCCTGTGGTTTTGATTTTGACCGTAGCTCTTGGAACAGGAATTGAAAAGGTAGCCTATAAACCGCTTCGAAATGCACCGAGGATGAGTGTGATGATTTCAGCGATTGGTGTTTCTTATTTATTACAAAATTTAGCCACTTATTTGTTTACAGCTCTGCCAAAGGGTTATCCAGCGATTCCATTCTTAAAGAAGATTATTTGCTTTGGTGGACTCAGTGCTTCATTGGTGACATTTTTAACACCAATTTTGACTCTAGTGATTGTGTATATTTTAATCTTATTAATTCACCACTCAAAGATGGGAATGGCCATGCGTGCAGTGGCCAAGGACTATGAAACCGCACAGCTAATGGGAATTAAAATCAATCAGACAATTTCCTTTACTTTTGCCATTGGTTCCTTGCTTGCAGGCATCGGATCGATTCTTTACTTTACAGACCGAATGACCGTGTTTCCTTATTCGGGTTCGTTGCCTGGATTAAAGTGTTTTGTGGCCGCAGTTATTGGAGGGATTGGAAGTATTCCTGGTGCAGTTGTGGGTGGATTTATCTTAGGACTTGGAGAGACAGCACTTGTGGCCATGGGATATTCGACATTTTCCGATGCCTTTACCTTTGTATTGTTGATTGTGATGTTGCTTGTTCGACCAACAGGTATTTTTGGTGAAAAGACAGTGGATAAGGTGTAGGAGGAAGAAAAATGAAACGAAGAAATCAAATACTCAATCTGATTGCTCTTTTGGTTGCCATTGGATTGATTACATTTTTGCAGGTCAATCACACACCATTGACCTATCATATTTCCATTTTGGAACGAGCGGCAATTTATGGTATTGTTGCGGTTTCTATGAATTTATTGACAGGATTTACGGGGCTATTTTCTCTTGGTCAGGCAGGGTTTATGGCCATTGGAGCCTATGTGACGGCAATGTTGACCATTCCAGTGAGCCAGCGTGCGATGGTCTACTATGTCGATGGGATTTCTCCAGTGATTGTAGGGGCTCATCTGCCCTATTGGATGGCCTTGATCGTGGGCGGATGCATTGCAGCGGCCGTTGCAGCATTAATTGGTATTCCCGTGCTCAGATTAAAGAGTGATTACTTGGCAATTGCCACCCTTGGATTTTCGGAGATTATTCGTGCGATTATCTCTGCACCACAGCTAAATCGCATTACCAATGGTTCTTATGGACTAAAAAATATTCCGACATTTCCAAATCTCTATGCCTTCTTTGCTATTTTTGCGATTTGTATTGCCATTATGGTGTTGCTGATTCATTCCTCCTATGGACGAGTGTTTAAGGCAATTCGTGAGGACGAGACGGCAGCACAGGCGATGGGCATTAATTTATTTAAATATAAATCCATTAGTTTTATTATCTCCTCCTTTTTTACCGGTGTGGGTGGTGGACTATTGGCAATGTATATGCGATCCATTGATTCAAAGACCTTTCAGATTTCACTGACCTATGACATCTTATTGATTGTTGTCTTGGGTGGAATTGGAAGTATTACAGGAAGTGTGCTGGGGGCATTGATTATTATGGCGAGCAGAGAGTGGTTGAGATTTTTTGATGCACCACTGGCCATTGCAGGGATCAATATTCCACTGTTTCGAACAGGATTTCGAATGGTTATCTTTTCGATTTTGTTGATGGTGGTTGTACTCTTTTACAATCGAGGAATTATGGGAAGTCATGAATTTTCATGGAATGGACTGATTGGACTTTTCAAGGGAAGGAGGAAAAAGAAAAATGGGTAATCTCTTAAAAATGGATCATATCACCATGCAATTTGGCGGTGTGGTTGCTGTCAATGACTTAAATTTGGAAGTCAATCAAGGAGAGATTGTGGCTTTAATTGGACCAAATGGTGCAGGAAAGACAACGGCATTTAACTGTGTGACGGGCATCTATGAGCCGACCAATGGTCGAATTATCTTTGAAGGAAGAGAAGTGTTGGCTAGTTGTCCAAGGGGAAAAATGAAAAAATTGTACAGTGGAGATTATCCAGCAATGGACATCAAGCCACTTGTTCCCACACCAGATAAGCTCACAGAAATTGGAATTGCGAGAACTTTTCAAAATATCCGCCTCTTTCATCAATTGAGTGTATTTGAAAATGTTCTGATTGCCAAGCATATGAGAGCTAAGCAAAATGTATTCTCTGCTATTTTTCGCCTAAACCATAAGGAAGAAGCGAGAATGAGAAGGGAAGCAGAAGAATTGCTAAAGATGCAGGGACTTTGGGCGTACAAAGACGACATTGCCTCCAGTCTTCCCTATGGTTTGCAGAGGAGATTAGAGATTGCAAGAGCACTGGCAACACAGCCAAAGTTATTGCTCTTAGATGAACCTGCTGCGGGAATGAACCCACAGGAGACGGAGGATTTAACTGCATTTATTCAAAAGATCAGAGATGAATATCATTTGACCATCTTTATGATTGAGCATCATATGGATTTGGTGATGGAAATTTCTGATCACATCTATGTCTTGGACTTTGGGCGTTTGATTGCCAAGGGAACACCAGAGGAAATTCAAAGTAATGAAAAGGTCATTGAGGCCTATTTGGGGGTGGCAGAAGATGCTTAGAGTGGAAAATTTAAAAGTCAATTATGGTGGAATTGAGGCAGTAAAAGATGTGTCCTTTGATGTACCAGAAAAATCCATTGTGACCTTGATCGGTGCCAATGGTGCTGGAAAGTCAACGACCTTGCGATGCATTTCTGGTCTAAAAAAGCAGACCTCAGGAAAATTTTTTTTTGAAGGCGAAGATATTGCAAAGCTAGATACCACACAGAGAATGAAAAAGGGCATTGTCCTTGTGCCAGAGGGACGGCATGTCTTTCCTGATATGACGGTCTTAGAAAATATTAAGATTGGTGCCTATCTTCGAAAGGATGATTTGAGTGCGGACATTGAGCGTATGTACAAGCTCTTTCCAAGGCTCAAGGAGCGTCACTGGCAATATGCGGGTACACTCTCTGGAGGTGAACAGCAGATGCTTGCCCTAGCGAGGG
>QWCI01000432.1_pt1 | contig 19308 bp, 12 predicted proteins | sample 1972541 | NCBI WGS metagenome assembly QWCI01 (sample SAMN09866712, study PRJNA288562) | Human oral metagenome isolate term3_saliva, whole genome shotgun sequencing... | isolation source: mouth | host: Homo sapiens | place: USA: California | reverse complement strand
AACTTAGTGATTCAGAATTATCTAAAAAAACAGAATATTTTAAAGAACAATTAGCAAATGGTAAAACATTAGATGATATTTTACCAGAAGCTTTTGCAGTAGTTCGTGAAGCATCAAAAAGAGCTATAGGACTTAGACATTATGATGTTCAATTAATTGGTGGGATAATATTACATCAAGGTAGAATTGCAGAAATGAAAACAGGTGAAGGTAAAACATTAGTAGAAACATTACCTGCATATTTAAATGCATTAACAGGAAAAGGTGTACATATTGTTACAGTTAATGAATATCTTGCAAAACGTGATAGTGAATGGATGGGTAAAATCTTTAAATTCTTAGGAATGACAGTTGGACTTAATTTAAACCAAATGAATTCAAACCAAAAGAGAAAACAATATCAATCAGATATAATGTATACAACAAATAATGAACTTGGATTTGACTATTTAAGAGACAACATGGTTATATACAAAGAAGATATGGTACAAAGACCACTTAATTATGCAATAGTAGACGAAATTGACTCAATATTAATTGATGAAGCTAGAACACCACTTATAATCTCTGGTAGAAGTACAAAATCTACAGACTTATACAAAAAGGCAGATAGTTTTGTAAGAACATTAGAAAAGAAAGAAATTATAGAAGAAGATTCTAAGAATAAGGAACAAGCAGAAGAATTAGATAAATATGATTATATTGTAAACTTAAAAAATAGAACAGCAACACTTACAGGAAAAGGTGCAAAAAAAGCAGAAGAATATTTTGGACTTGATAACTTAAATGAACTTGATAATGCAGATATAGTTCATAATATTAATCAAGCACTTCAAGCACATGGTATTATGAGAAATGATATTGACTATATAGTTAAAGATGGAGAAGTACTAATAGTTGATGAATTTACAGGTCGTATAATGGAAGGAAGAAGATATTCTAACCGGATTACACCAAGCTATAGAAGCTAAAGAACAAGTAAGAATTGCAGATGAATCAAAAACACTTGCAACAATAACATTCCAAAACTTCTTTAGAATATATGATAAATTAGCAGGTATGACTGGTACTGCGATGACAGAAGATAAAGAATTTAAAGAAATATATAATCTTGATGTTGTTACAATACCAACAAACTTACCAGTAATTAGAAAAGATAATAATGATATAATATACAAAACAGAAGATGCTAAATTTAAAGCAGTTATAGAAGAAATAAAAGATGCACATGAAAAAGGACAACCAGTACTTGTAGGTACAGCATCTATAGAAAATTCTGAAAAAATAAGTAAACTTCTTAAAAAAGAAGGATTAAAACATGAAGTTTTAAATGCTAAAAACCATGAAAAAGAAGCAGAAATAGTAGCACAAGCAGGTAAATATGGAGCAATAACAATAGCAACAAACATGGCAGGACGTGGTACTGACATTATGCTTGGAGGAAATAGTGAATTTTTAGCTATTGAAGAGATGAGAAGAAAAGGTAGAACAGAAGCAGAAATAGCAGAAGCTACAGCATATAATGATACTGATGATGAATATATATTAGAACTTAGAAAAGAATATAGGGATTTAAATAAGAAGTTTAAAGATGAAATAGAAGATGAAAAAGAAAAAGTTATTGAAGCTGGTGGTCTTAAGATAATAGGTACTGAAAGACATGATTCAAGAAGAATTGATAATCAGTTAAGAGGTAGAAGTGGACGTCAAGGAGACCCAGGAGAATCAATATTCTATCTTTCATTAGATGATAAATTGATGCACATATTTGGTGGTGACCATGTAGCAAGATTCTATGATAAGCTTGCAATAGATGAAACTATGCCAATTCAAGTAGGATTCATATCTAAAGCATTAGAAAATGCACAAAAAAGAGTTGAAGGTATAAACTTTGACAGTAGAAAAAGAACTCTTAACTATGATGATGTTATGAATGCACAAAGAGAAATAATATATGCACAAAGAAGAGTTGTATTAGATGGTGAAGATGTTGATGATATCATTCAAAAAATGGTTGAAGATACTGTTGATGAAATAGTAAATACAAAAAAGAAAAGAAAGAATCAAAATCTAAAAAAGCTATAATAAACCATGAAATATTAAGAAAAGAATTAAAAGAAAAAGCATTAGAAATCTTAAAAGAAAAGAAAGAACAAATAGGAAAAGAATTTGCAGAACTTGAAAGAGTAGTAATGCTTAAAGTTGTTGATGATAAGTGGATGGAACATTTAGATAACATGGAAGACTTAAGAAATGGTATTGGACTTAGAGGATATGCACAAAAAGATCCTGTTGTACAATATAGAATTGAAGGTACATACATGTTTGAAGAAATGATAACAGAAATTAAGCTTGAAATAACTAAACTTATGATGCATGTATACAAAGATGAACATGCTGAAAGAACACAAAGTGTTGAAATAACAGGAGAACTTGTAGGACAAGGTGTTCATATTGATAAAGAACCACCTAAACCAAAAACAGAAAAAGGCACACCAGTAGTAAACAAGGAAATAAAAGTTGGTAGAAACGAAAAATGTCCTTGTGGAAGTGGTAAGAAATACAAGAACTGTTGTGGAAAAGATAAAAAGTAGTTTATGAATTAATAGTTTTAAATAAATTATAGTATATAAATTTGGAGTAAATATTCAGTATTTGCTCCTTTTTATATAAATGTATTAGAGGGTAAAATATGGTGAAATATAAATATATTCTTACATTTTCAGATGGAAGAAAGTTTGATAGTCTAGAGGAATATAGTGATGAAGGGATATTTAATACATATAATGCCGCAGAAGAAGCGGCTTTGTATGCCATTGGATGTATGAGACAGGGGGTTGAGATTTTAAATATGAGTAATCCTGGAGATTATGACTATGATGAAGAAAATTTTGAAAGCCCAGAATATGAAATAGTTGAAATAGAAGAAAATATATAGAATATTTAATATAAGATGAAAGAGAACATTTTATAAATAAATGTGGATTTGATGAATATATGACAAAAGCATTAAACACAAGATAAAGCGATTAAAGGTTTAAAAAGGGTTAAAATTTACAAAAATATCAAAATAGATACATAGAAATATGTGTCTTTTTTGCTTGATTTCGGTTATTTATTGCGAATAAAAATTTATTTAATTCAAAAATCTTGCGAATAATTACATGGATTTTCTTCGAATACTTTTCGAAAATAATATATTATGCTATAATTAACTTGAAATTTTACATTAAAAAGGAGGAGTTTATGGAAGATTATAGTGCAAAACTTACTGCCGAACCTTTTTTATACAATGAAACGAAAACTATTGGTAGGTATTTACTTGATGGCGAAAATGAAACAGAACTTAAAAAAAAAAATGTAGAAGAAAACTTAATAAAACATAAAAAAATAGGTAGTGTTAAAAGAGTTAATTCTCCTATGTTTAGAAGATTAAAAGTAATGGATAAAGATATGTTAGAAGAATTTGTTTGTAGTGATATTGAAACAAGTAAATACATTTTATTATATGCAATAATGAAAACTGATAAGTTAGTAAGAGATTTTGTTATAGAAGTTTATAAAGATAAACTTTATATGAAAAAAGAATATATAGAAAAGTTTGATGTTGATAATTGGTATGAAGAAAAATGTATATTAAGCAAAATATTAAGTGAAAGAACTGAATCAACATCTGCTAAATTAAAACAAGTAATAATGAAGATAATGCAAGATTCAGGACTTGTTATTAAAGAAAAAAATAGATTTAAAATAGTTAGACCATTATTAAAAGAAAAATATATAAGTATGCTAGATAAAAATGGAGATATGGAATATGCAAAAGCAATAGGAGGTCTATTATGAAAAGTATAAACACGAGATTACAAGAGATGACTAATAAATTAAGTAACAAAGAGTTATTTGAATCTAAAGGACTAGGAAATGAAATTAACTTTCACGTATTTGATTATGATCCTGAAGATGAATATACAGTAAGAGATTATTTAGATAATTACTTATTAAAAAAGACAAAATTAAATATTAAAATATTTGATATATATGACATTATTATAGATATTTTAAAAGAAAAAGGATTTTTGGAAAAATGCTTTGATTATGAAACTAAAAAAGGGGCGAAATATCTTAATACAATAATTTCAAAAACAATAGGTATAGGTTCAAGCAATGATTTAATATTAAAAAAGATAAAAAGTGAAATAGAACCTAATCAAATAATTATAATAACGGGTATGGGAAAATGCTATGGAATTGTTAGAGGACACACAATATTAAATAATTTACATAGTGTTATAACAAATAATCCACTTATAATGTTCTATCCAGGAAGTTATAACGGACAGAGTTTTAAACTATTTAATAAATTAGAAAATGATAATTATTATAGAGCATTTCAATTTGTAGGAAGAAAATAGGAGGAATAAGAAATGGATAATTTAAAGAAAATATATGCGAAAGATATAGAAAGAGAAATACAAGGTGTTATTAAAGTTGATGATGAAAGTTATATCAGTCAAGAATTAGAAGAATATGTTGTGACAGAAGAATTATTAAAACATTTTAATAGTTTCTTTGATGCTTATAATACAGGAATTAATGGAAATACAGAAAAAATGGGTGTATGGATTTCTGGTTTCTTTGGTAGTGGTAAATCACATTTCTTAAAAATAGTATCTTACTTATTAGAAAATAAAGAAGTAAATGGAAAGAAAGCAGTAGATTATTTTGATGATAAAATTGATGATAATATGCTACTTGCAGATATTAAAAGAGCAGGAAATATTCCTACTGATGTAATTTTATTCAATATTGATTCTAAAACAGAAAATAGTAATGGCGCTAAAGATAAAATATTAGATGTATTTGAGAAAGTGTTTAATGAAAAAATGGGACTTTCAATCACACCATTTGTTGCTGAAATTGAAAGATATATTATTAGCCTTGGTAAATATGAAGAATTCAAGAAAGAATTTGAGAAAAACGCTAATAGTTCTTGGGAAGAAATGAGAGATGGTATTCAATTTGTTGAAGATGAATTTGCTAATGCTTATGCAGAAGTTTTAGGAAAATCCGTAGAAGAAGCAAGAAATATCGTAGAAAGAACTGAAAAAAACTATACATTATCAGTTGAAAAGTTTGCAGAAAGAGTTAGAGATTATATTAAAGGAAAAGGAGATAATCATCATGTTGTATTCCTAGTTGATGAAATAGGACAATATATTGGAGATGATAGAAGTCTTATGTTAAATCTTCAAACAATAGTAGAAGATTTAGGACTAGAATGTGGTGGAAAGGCTTGGGTAATAGTCACATCACAAGAGGCTATTGATGATGTAGTTAAAGTTCAAGGAAATGACTTTTCAAAAATACAAGGTAGATTTGATACAAAATTATCTTTATCAAGTTCTGATATAGATGAAGTTATTAAAAAGAGAATACTTAATAAAACTGATGAAGCAAAAACAAGTTTAAAAATGATTTATGATAAAGAAGAGGGAATTATTAGAAATCTTTTATCATTTAAAAATGCTACTTATCAAAAAGTATATGAAGATAGTGATGACTTTGCAGAAACATATCCATTTATTCCTTATCAATTTAAACTATTACAAGATGTATTTACAGATATAAGGAAACACGGATATGCAGGAAAACATTTATCAAGTGGAGAAAGATCACTTTTAGGAGCATTCCAAGAAACTGCTAAAAGATTTGGAGATAGTGAAGTTGGAACTATTATTCCATTCTATGCTTTTTATGATACTATTGAACAATTCTTAGAACATCAAGTTAAAATAGTTATCAATACTGCCATTGATACAGTAAAAAGTGGAGAATTAAAAGACATTGATATTAAAGTATTAAAAATGTTATTTATGCTAAAAAACATTAAAGAAATACCTGCTAATATAGATAATTTATCTACTCTTTATGTATCAAATATTAAAGATGATAAAATAACAATTAAAAAAGAAATATCTGATTCATTAAGAAGATTAGAAGTTCAAACATTAATTCAAAGAAATAATGATGAATATAAATTCTTAACAGATGAAGAACAAGAAATAAATAGAGAAATAAAACAAATTGTAATAGACCAAAATAGAATTACAGATTACTTAAAGAGAATAGTATTTGACTATATACTAACTGATAGTAAGTTCACATATAAAAATAAGAACTTCCCTTTAACTAAATACATAGATAATATTAAATATTCACAAGAATATGAAATTGGTATTAAAGTAATTACGACATCTCCTGAAAGAGATGATACAGAACTTATTATGCAATCGGCAAGAGAAAACAAATATGTATTTATAAAACTTGAAATATCAACTCTTATTTATGATGAAATAACTAATTATCTTCAAGTAGAAGAGTATAGAAGAAGTAAGAGTGGAATATTCCAAACACAACAAGTTGAAGATATTATAAGAGCAAAACAAAGAGAAATTGAAAGTGCTGAAGCAAGAATAAAAGAAAATGTTAAAGAACAATTAAATGAGGCAGAAATAATAATTGCAGGAGATAGACAAAATATTAGTGCAAAAGAGGCAAAATCAAGAGTAAATGAAGCATTAGAAATCTTAATAAATAATATTTATACTAAATTTGCTTATATAAAACATAATTTTACTACACAAGATATTAAAGATTTATTTCACAAAAATAAACAAAACTTATTAGGAAATGAAGTAGAGTTTGTTAACCAAAAGGCTTATGATGCAATGAAAGAATATTGCGAAGAAAAGAATGCTTTTAGTTTACCAATGACTACTAGAACTTTATTACAAGACTTTGGTGCTGCACCTTATGGATTCATGGATGAAGACATATTATATATCTTAACAAGATTAATGAAAGATGAAGTAGTATCTTTAATTTATAATAATGAAGTTCAAAATATAACATCAGAAGATACATTAACTAAAATCTTAAAAAGAGATTATTATGATAGAACAATTATAAAGATTAGACAAAAAATAGAAATTAATTTAATTAATGATTTAAAATCAGTTGCTAGAAATTCATTTAATGTTATCAATTTAAGAGATGATGAAGATGGAATGGTAGGAGATTTTAAAAATGATTGTTTACAAAGCACATTAAATAAATTAAACAAAATATCTGGATATTACAGAATGGAAAATAACTATAAATATCCTGGAGAAAAAGTTAAAGAAGAAGCAACTACATTAATAGAAAGATTATTACGAATTAGAGATGTTAGGGAATTCTTTAAAGAAGTATCAAATAGTAAAGATGAGTTTACTATACTTGCTCCTAGAATAGAAATGATATTAGATTTCTTTGATGGAACACAAAAAGAACAATTTGATGAGGCAAGGAGAATATTAATTATCTATGATAATAATAAAGACTATGCTGATAAAACTGATGAATTAAAGAATGCAGTAGATAAAATGGTATCAATTCTAACAAGTGAAGAACCTTATAGTGAAATACACGAACTTCCTACTTTAAGAAAAGATTTAATTGATATTCTTACAAATATGTATAAAGTTAAATCAGAACCTATTATCAAGATGATAAATGATACAATTAATTATTTTGAGGAAGAAACTAAAAAAGCAGAAATAGATGAATCATTTGCTAAATATTATATAGATACTTGTAAAAATGTTATTGAAACTCTTAATACTTCAAATGAATTAAAAGACATTTATGCACAAGAAACAAGAATAAAAAAAATAGAAGATAGATTTATAAATGCACTAGAATATGAAAAGAGTAAAAAACAAGCAACAGATGAACAAGGACAAGTTCAGGAAGAAAAAATAATAAAAAGAACTATTGTTAGAACAGATAGTTTAATGAATCGTTCTTATGAAATCAATTCAAAAGAAGATATTAATAAATATGTAGAAGAATTAAAAGAAAAATTGTTAAAAGAATTTGAAAAGAATAATAATTTAACAATTAGATAAACAGGGAGGAAGTAGTATATGAGATATAGTGAGAGTCAATTAGAAAGTTTTACTAAACCATTAAGTAAATCTGAAAATCAAAGATGTGAAAATATGATAAAAATGGTAAAAGATGCTATTGAAGATTATTATGGTGCAACTCGAGATTATAAAGCAAATTTGAGTAATTATGAAATATTTCTTCAAGGTTCTTATGCCAATAATACAAATGTAAGGCAAAATAGTGATGTTGATATATGTGTTATGTATAAAAATGTATTTTATCACGAAATGCCACAGGGATATAAACTTGGTGGAAATTATTCATATTCAACGTTAGATTATTATGATTTAAGAAAAATGATTAAGAATGCTCTTGTTAGAAAGTTTGGGAGTGATAGGGTTCAAGACAAAAATAAGGCAATTAGAATATTATCAAATATATATACTACGGATGCAGATGTGGTTGTCGCATTTCAATACAGAAATTATTATGATAGTTCAAATTATATAGAAGGAATATATTATAAAGCATTAGATGGAACACCTGTTATAAATTATCCAAAAGTTCATATTAAAAATGGAACTACTAAAAACAATGATACTAATTATATGTATAAAAAAATGGTAAGAATTTTTAAGAAAATAATGTATGATATGCAAGATGACAATATACCAAATAGTAAAGAAGTTAAAGGTTTTGTTTTAGAATGTATGGTTTATAACATTCCTAACAAGGATATATATCAACATATATATACAAAATATAGTTCTAATTTAACAAATATGATAAACACATTCATAAATCAATCAATGAACTTATGGAAAGAGGTTAACGAAATTAAATGGCTATTTGGCATTGAAAAAAATAAAGATGAAAAGTTCTATAAAAATTATATGGAATCTATGAAGAGGTATATAAATGGATAAAAAGTTAGCAATAATATTACCAATAATTAACTATATAATTTTTAGTATAGGTATATCAAAAATAACTGACATTTCTATATATGATTCAATTGGATATGCAATAACCTTGACATTACTTGAAATCTTAATTTTTAAAAAATGGCTATGGAAGCTAAAATTTATCTCAAATATTACTGGTATAAAAAATATTCAGGGTGAATGGACTGGTATATTACATTCAAATTATGATGACAAAGAACATTCAATCGAAAAAATAATCATTAAGCAAAGTTTTAATAAATATAAAATTGTAATGGAAACTGAAGAATCTAAAAGTCTGAGCGACATAAACAAAATAAAAATTAATGATTTTGATAGAATGGAATTACAATATTTATATAAAAATGAAGCACCTGTCAATTTAAGAAAGAAAAATCCAATACACTTTGGTGTTGCAAAGTTGGAATATGAGAATAATAAATTAATAGGAACTTATTGGACAGATAGGGAATTAGAAAATGGAAGTAATACAAGAGGTAGTATGGAATTGGAAAAAATAAATACAAAAGGTAATTATGATTTAATAAGTTTGGCAGAATTGTTTGATGTATTTTAAAGGAGGAATAGTTAATGGATAAAGCAATATTGAAAAAGTTTGCTATTGAATCAAGACAAGATTTAATGGAGAAAATTAAGAATAAAATGAATACCTTTTATATTGATGAAGAATTTCAGTCAGAACAAAAAGGAGATTTATATATTTTATCAAATGATAAACATACATTAAGTCTTACTAATGATGAATACAAAAAGCGTGAACTTTTAATAAAAAGAATAAATGAATTAGGAATAGAACAAGTAATAGAGGAAGCAGCATATACTTGGTTTAATAGAATTGTTGCTATTCGATATATGGAAATAAATGATTATCTTCCTTTAACAAAAAATAATCAAAGTTTGGGAATTAGAGTATTATCATCAAAAGATAATACTCTTGATCCAGAAATATTAAAGTTTACTAATTTAACAAATCCAGATTTAGATATTGATTTTAAAAAGGAAAAATATGCTAAATTAAAAGACGACAATGAAAAGTTTAAATATGTATTATTATTAATATGCAAAAAATTAGGTAGAATAATTCCACAAGTATTTGATGGAATAACAGATTATATAGATATACTTATTCCAGATAATTTATTAAATGATACAGGTTTTGTTAATAAAATAGTAAATGAAGTGCCAGAAGATAATTATAATCAAGTAGAAATTATAGGCTGGTTATATCAATATTATAATCAAACAGAAAAAGATAGAGTTATATCTGCTAAAAAACAATATAAAAAGAATGAAATTGCTTATGCTACTCAATTATTTACACCAGATTGGATAGTAAAATATATGGTAGAAAATACATTAGGAAAGTTTTGGATTGAACACAAAGGGAACTCATCTCTTATTCAAAATTGGAAATATTTTATAAAATGTGACAATATGAATTATGCTGATGTTATTGATCCAAAAAATATAACTTGTATTGATCCTTGTATGGGTAGTGGACATATTTTAGTTTATATGTTCGAAGTATTATATCAAATTTATGAATCTTATGGATACAATAAACAAGAAATACCAGAAAATATATTAAAAAACAATTTATATGGTTTGGATATTGATGATAGAGCAGGACAATTAGCAGTTTTATCAGTAATACTAAAAGCAAGAAAGTATGATAAAAATATTTTTAATAAAGATGTTGTGAAAAATCTTAAGGTTATTAGTATTCAAGAATATAAATTAGAAAATATAATATCATATATAAATACTGGTGATGAATTGAACAAAAAAATTCAATACTTAAATGATATGTTTGATAATACAAAAGAAATAGGAGCGTTATTAAATGTTGAAAAGGTTGATTATAATGATTTAATAAATTATATTACAAATGATAATACTATTTTTGGAATTGAATTAAGAAATAAAATAATACCTTTAATTAAACAAGCAGAAATAATGTCAAATAAATATGACATTATAGTAACAAATCCTCCTTATATGAATAATAATTTAATGTCCTCTGCATTGAGAAAATATATAAATAAAAATTATAGCAATGTTAAAGGAGATATGTTTTCTGCATTTGTTGTTAAAAATTCTTTGTTAGGAAAGAAAGATTCATATTTAGGATTTATGACTCCTTATGTATGGATGTTTATAACTTCTTATAAAGAATTAAGAGAATATATTTTGAATAATATGAATATAGAATCTTTGGTTCAATTAGAATATTCTGCTTTGGAAGAAGCAACTGTTCCAATATGTACATTTACACTAAAAAATAATACTAATAATATGATTGGAAGATATTTTAGATTAGTAGATTACAAAGGTAGAATGAGGATTCAAGAAGAAAAATTTTTAAATATATTAAAAAATAATAGTGAAAATTACTACGAAAAAAATAATTGTGAATTAAAAATGCTTCCAGAATCTATTATTGCATATTGGATTTCTTCACAAATGCAAGAGGTATTTAATAATAAATCTTTAGGAGAGATTATTCCTGTCAAAAAAGGGGCAGATACAGGTGATAATAAAAAATATTTAAGAGAGTGGTATGAAGTTAATACAAATGATATTCATTTTTATAAAAAAAAGGATGAGCAAAGTATTGGCAAATGGGTACCATATAATAAAGGTGGAGAATTTAGAAAATGGTATGGTAATAATAATATAGTTGTAAATTGGGAAAATGATGGATATGAATTAAAAAAATCAAAAGCAAATTTAAGAAGTCAACAACTTTATTTTGAGGATTCTATTACTTGGTCTGCTATTACTTCATCTAATACAAGTTTTAGATTTTCAGATTATGGTGCTATATTTGATTCTGCTGGTTCAAGTATGTTTGGTAAAGAAAAAAATATGTATTTGCTTGGCTTATGCAATTCTGTGGTTGCGAGAGATATTTTGAATATGATAAATCCTACACTGAATTTTGGGGCAGGAAGTATTGCAAAAATTCCAATTATTTTTAAAGACGAAAACAAAGTTTCTCGCATAGTGGAAGAAAATGTGAAACTATCAAAAGAAGATTGGAATTCATTTGAAACAAGTTGGGAATTTATTAAACATCCTTTAATTTCAACTGTTAAAGATGATAAAAATGAAAAAGATATGTCTGGAATATATTTATCGGCTACTTTTAATAATTGGGAAGAAATGTGTAATGATAGATTTAATAAATTGAAAGAAAACGAAGAAAAAATCAATGAGATAGTTATAGATATTTACGGATTAAAAGATGAATTAGAACCATTCATAAATGAAAAAAATGTTACAGTAAGAAAAGCAGAGAAAGTTAGAGAAGTAAAATCTCTAATTAGTTATGCAGTTGGTTGTATGTTTGGTAGATACTCATTAGATCAAGATGGACTTGTATATGCAGGTGGAGATTTTGATAAGAGTAAATATAAAACATTTAGTGTTGATGAAGATAATATTATTTCTATAACTGATGAAGCATACTTTGGAGATGATATTGTAGAAAGATTCAAAAAGTTTATTAAAGTTGTATATGGAGATAATACCTTTAATGAAAATATGGACTTTATAGCTGAAACACTTGGAAAAAAAGGAACTGAAACAAGTGAAGATACAATAAGAAGATATTTCTTAAATGATTTCTTTAATGACCACGTTAAAATATATCAAAAAAGACCTATCTATTGGTTATTTGATAGTGGTAAGAAAAATGGATTTAAAGCATTAATTTATATACATAGATTTAATGAAAACTTAATACCAAATGTAAGACTAGATTATTTACATAGAGTTCAAACAACTTATGAAAAATTATTAAGTGATGTTAATTATAAACTTACTACTGATTTATCTTTATCAGATAAAAAGGCTGCAAAAAATAGACAAGCAGATTTAAATGCTAAATTAAATGAAATTAAAGAATATGATGAGAAAATAGCACATATTGCTAATCAAAGAATTAATATTGATTTAGATGATGGTGTAAAAGTAAACTACGATAAGTTTAAAGATATATTAGCAAAAATGAAATAAATCAATAATATGACACTTTAAATAAAGGAGGTATGAAATGGATAATGAACTACAAAAAATGAAATTTATTTTATATCATACTGATGATGAAGATGTTTCAGTAAATGCACTCATACAAAACGAAACAATTTGGTTAACTCAAAAATCTATGAGTAGTTTATTTGATGTTGCAGAAAACAATATTACATATCATCTTCAAAATATATATAATACAAAGGAATTAGAAGAAAATCGAACTACTCAAAAAATTAGAGTAGTTCAAAAAGAAGGAAATAGAAATGTTTCAAGAGAAGTAAATTTCTATAATTTAGATGTTATTATTTCGGTAGGATATAGAGTTAATTCTAGGAGAGCAACAAAATTTAGAATATGGGCTACAAGTATTTTAAAAGAATATATTACAAAAGGTTTTGTATTAGATGATGAAAGATTAAAACAGGGAAACAAAGTTTTTGGTAAAGACTATTTTAAAGAATTGATTGAAAGAGTTAGATCTATTAGAGCAAGTGAAAGAAGAATATGGCAACAAATAACAGATATATATTCTGAATGTTCAATAGATTATGATAGAGATTCAGAAATAACTAAAGATTTTTTTGCAACAGTCCAAAATAAATTTCACTATGCAATTACAGGTCAAACTGCAGCAGAAATTGTTTATACAAGTGCTGATAGTTCTAAAGAGAATATGGGACTTACTACTTGGAAAAATTCTCCTGATGGTAGAATATTAAAATCTGATGTTATAATAGCAAAAAATTATCTAAACGAAAAACAAATTAAGTCTTTAGAAAGAAATGTATCAGGTTATTTTGATTATATTGAGGATTTAATTGAAAGAGAAAACACATTTACAATGGATGAATTTGCTAAAAGTGTTAATGAGTTTTTAGAATTTAGAAAATATAAAACTTTGCCTAATAATGCAAAAGGTAAAATATCACATAAACAAGCAGAAGAAAAAGCATTAAGTGAATATGATAAATTTAATAAAACTCAAAAAATAGATTCGGATTTTGATAAAGAAGTTAGAAAATTATTAGGAGGATAGAAATGTTTGATGAAGTATTAGAATTACTTAAAGATACTTTAAAAGGTGCATTTACAAGATATAGTGAAAAAGAAAAAGAAAGAAAAAGAAAAATAATATTTTGGTATGATTCAAAAGAGGAATATCTTGATTTTGTAAATGAACTAGATCTTGAAGATACAGAAGTAATTAAATATGACAATAATAGTTTTTGGATTAGATACCACATTGAAAAAGAAGAACTAGATAAAAATATTATTATCTATCTTCCTTTTGATAGAAAAAAAGGTATAGATAATGATTTACTTGATTTAGAAACATCAAATAATGATTTATTATTTAATCCAGATTCAACAACTATGAGATTAAAGAATTTAGGTTTAACAGAAGATTGTAGAAAAGTTATAAATAAATATGCTAAATTCTTTGCCAATAAGAAAAGAGAAACAGAGTTTAAAAACTTTGATATTGATGATAAGAATAATGATAATATTGATTTAATTATTACAAGTATAATGCTTGGAATAAAGTCTATAAATGAAGATGAAATATTAAAAAGAATAATTAGATTTTACTTTGCTGAAGAAAAGAAATATGAAGAATTATTTAAGTATGCAGATGAAGAATTTATATTAAGTTTATTTAATGATACTTTTGGAACAAGTATTAAATCTTATGAAGAATTAAATGATGTATATAAATCACTTGTATTTACTTATTTTGCTACAAGTTTAAAGGATGTTAAGAAAGTAAGTAGATATAGTAAATACTTACTTACAAAGAAATCAACTAATGTTTATGTATTCATAAATAGTTTAATGAGAGATAAAACTACAAGAGAATATTATGAAAAAATATCTAGTGAACTTGTAAAAGAGTTTGGAATAGATGAATTATTATCGTCTATGGAAATAGAAGATTATATAGATTCAGATGCCTTTATAGATGTTGATAAATGTATTCTTAAATACATATCAGAACAATTATTTAATGGTATTGATGAATATGATTTATATAAAAGTTATATTGACATAAGAGAAAATAAATATTGGCATGATAAGTTAGATAATGAATATAACTTATTAAAATCAGCAATAGGATTTTTTGAAAAAATAAAACAAACAGAAAATCAAATAAAAATTATTGATATGGATAAATTTGCAAAAGATTATGCAAATAATTTTAGTGAAGTGGATATCTTATACAGAAAAGTATATTTCTATTTTGATAATATAGAAGATAAAGATATGTTTATATCTTTAAAAAATAAAATAGAAAACATATATGTTAATGATTTTATGAGTGAATTATTTATTAAATGGAGCGATATGATAGAAAATATGAGCAGATATGATTCTAATTGTATGACACTTCAAAAAGACTTTTATAAGACTTATGTAAGACCATTTAATGATAAGAAAGACAGAGTAATTGTAATTATTTCAGATGCTTTTAGATATGAATGTGCTAAAGAATTAAATAATAAATTAAAAGCACTTGCTAGTAAATCAGAAATAAGTTATATGCAAGGACTTGTTCCATCATATACAAAATTAGGTATGGCATCATTATTACCTAATAAGGAACTATCAAGAGTTAAAGATAGTGATGATATTCTAGTAGATGGACAAACATCTAGTAGTGTTAAAGATAGAGAATTACTACTAAAAAAAGAAAATCTTGATTCTATTGCTATCAAGTATGATGATTTATACGAAATGACAAAGATGGAATGGAAAAAATTATTTTCTGGTAAAAAAGTTATATATATTTATCACGACACAGTAGATAATGCAGGAGAACATAATGAAAATACAATATTTACTGCTTGTGATAAAGCAATTAATGAACTTGAAAAATTAGTAAGAGATTTACATACAACTTTTAGTGGAATAAATGCTTTCTTAACAGCAGATCATGGATTTTTCTATAAAAGAGGTAAAGTGGAAAATTTTGAAAAAACAAGTAAGACTCTTAATGCAACTAAACAAAAAACTAGATATTCATATTCTGATGAAAAAAGTGATGAAGAGGGAATATTATCAATCAATCTTGATTATATATTTGGAGAAAATTCAGGATATGTAAATATTCCAAAGGGTAATATTATATTTGCAAGACAAGGAACAGGAGTGAATTATGTTCACGGAGGAATACTTCCACAAGAGATAATAGTTCCTGTAATAGATTTTAAGTCTACAAGAACAAGTGATGATAGTAAAAAAGTTGGTATTACTTATAGTGGATTATCTACTAAAATTACAAATGCAATTACTTATTTAGAGTTCTTACAAGATAATAATATAGATGAAAACAATAAACCTTGTAGATACTTATTACATTTTGAAGATGAAGAAGGAAATAGAGTATCAGATGAATGCACTATAATTGCAAATTATGAAAATACAGAAGTAAAAGATAGATTCTTTAAAGAAAAGTTTGTATTTAAAAATATTGAATATGATAGAAATAAACCTTATTTCTTAATAATTACAGATGAAGAAAAAGGAATTGAGTTTACAAGAGTTAAGTTCTATATAGATATAGCAATTGTAAATAACTTTGATTTTTAGGAGGCGATAATAATGGACGAGTTAAATGAAAAATTAAATAAGTATTTTGCAGGTAAAGTAGTTAGAAAAGACCTTACTAAAAAAATTAAAGAAGGTGCTAATGTTCCAGTATATGTATTAGAATATTTACTTGGAATGTATTGTGCTACCAATGATGATAATGCAATTGAAGATGGTGTAGAACAAGTAAAAAGAATACTTGCAGAAAACTTTGTAAGACCAGATGAAGCTGAGAAAATAAAATCAAAGATAAAAGAAAAAGGTATTTATACGGTTATTGATAAAATAACTGTCAAACTAAATGAAAAACAAGACATTTATCAAGCAGAGTTCTCCAATTTAGGAATTATAGATGCTTTAATTGATGATGGACTTGTAAATAAATATGAAAAGTTATTAGTTGGTGGTATATGGTGTATTATTAAAGTTAGTTATAATCAACCTGAAGATAATGAAACAAAAAGAAGAATACCATTTGTTATTTCTTCACTAGATCCAATACAACTTCCTAATATGGACTTAATTGGATTATTTGAGGGAAGAAAGCATTTTACAAAAGGAGAATGGATTGATATTTTAATTCGTTCAATGGGTATTGAGGCAACAAAACTTACTGAAATACAAAAATGGCATTATCTTGAAAGAGCAGTTCCACTTGTAGAAAACAACTATAATTTATGTGAATTAGGTCCTAGAGGGACTGGTAAATCACATATTTATAAAGAAATATCTCCAAATAGTATTTTAGTATCAGGTGGACAAACTACGGTAGCAAATTTATTCTACAATATGAGTCAAAAGAAAATAGGACTTGTAGGTATGTGGGATTGTGTTGCTTTTGATGAAGTAGCAGGAATTAACTTTAAAGATAAAGATGGAATCCAAATAATGAAAGATTATATGGCAAGTGGATCATTTGCTAGAGGAAAAGAAGAAAAGAATGCTAATGCTTCAATGGTCTTTGTGGGTAATATTAATCAAAGTGTTGAAGTATTATTGAAAACATCACATTTATTTGAACCATTCCCACCAGAGATGGCAAATGATTCTGCTTTCTTTGATAGAATGCACTATTATTTACCAGGATGGGAAATTCCTAAAATGAGACCAGAACTAATTACTGATGAATATGGATTTATAACTGATTACTTATCAGAGTTCTTTAGAGAAATGAGAAAAAGAACATATTCTGATGCTTTAGATAAATATTTTAGATTAGGAAATAACTTAAATCAAAGAGATGTTATAGCAGTAAGAAAGACAGTATCAGGATTAGTTAAGTTGATATATCCTAATGGAGAATATTCAAAAGAAGATTTAAAAGAAGTATTAGAATATGCTTTAGTTGGTAGGAGAAGAGTAAAAGAACAATTAAAGAAAATTGGTGGTATGGAATTCTATGATGTTCATTTCTCTTATTTAGATAATGATACTTTTGAAGAAAACTTTATATCTGTTCCTGAAAGTGGTGGAGGAAAATTAATACCAGAAGGAATGTTAAAAGCAGGACATACTTACTACATAGGTAGAGGATCATCTGGAATGATTGGAACTTATAAAATAGAAGTTGAATCTCCAAGTGGTCACGGAAAGTTTAATATATCAGGAGTAGGTAGTGACAGAGAATCAAAAGAAGCATTAAACACTGCATTTAATTACTTTAAAGGAAATAAAAAGAGTATTAGTGCAAGTATTGATACTGAAAGTTATGATTATTTATTACATATAGAAGATTTACAAGGTGTAGGTGCTTCAAAGGAAATATCACTTGCTGCATTTGTAGCATTATGTAGTAGTTCATTAAAGAAACCATTACAAGAAAGTATGGTTATACTAGGAAGTATGACAATTGGTGGAACTATTAGCAAAGTTGAAGAATTGGCAAATACATTACAAGTATGTTTTGATTCAGGTGCTAAAAAGATATTATTACCTATGTCATCAGCAGTTGATATATCAAGTGTTCCAAGTGATTTGTTTGCAAAGTTTAATATATCATTTTATAATTCGCCGGAAGATGCAGTTTATAAAGCATTAGGTATAGAGTAAGGAAGTGAGAATATGTTAGAAACAAAAATTGGAAATATATCTATAACAAATGAAGATATAACAATAATTAATGTTGATATTATTGTTAATGTTGCTAATAAAACATTGCTAGGTGGTGGTGGAGCAGATGGAGCAATTCACAGAAAAGCAGATCGTGAATTATTAGAAGAATGTAAAACATGGCTCTATACTTTTAATGGGGGATATAGAATGATAAAATAAGGCTACAAGCCTAGTTAGGGGATTTTTATACCTCAATCCTTGACATTTAGCCTAAAAAATCAAAGCTATTACTTTTATTTTTCTAGCCATTTACTTTAGTTTGAAAGTTAAATAATTATTATATAATATCATTAAATATTAAAGTATTGGAGGGATAAAATGGAGTTTAGTATAGGAAATGTGTATGAAAGAGATATAGATTTATATATTATAAATAAGTTTATAAATGATTCAAAGTTTAAAGAATTATTTTTGAAAAAAATAAATTGTAAAAATTATCAAGTATGTAAATGTTTACATTCTTTATCGGATGAAAATGGAGAGAGCGATATTACTATAATTTTAGAAAATGATAATAGGAAAATTGGATTACTAATAGAGGATAAAATAAATTCAAAAGCAATGACAGAACAATATAAAAGATATATATTAAGAGCAGAAAAACAAAAACATGAAGGATTATTTGATAATTATTATATTTTTATTATTGCTCCAAAGAGTTATATTGATTCAAATA
>QWCI01000388.1_pt1 | contig 19345 bp, 15 predicted proteins | sample 1972541 | NCBI WGS metagenome assembly QWCI01 (sample SAMN09866712, study PRJNA288562) | Human oral metagenome isolate term3_saliva, whole genome shotgun sequencing... | isolation source: mouth | host: Homo sapiens | place: USA: California | reverse complement strand
ATTATGTTCTCTTTTTCAGTTAACATAATGCAAATGTACAGAAAAAAATCGTATCTTTGCCCATAAGATGGAAAAAAAAGAAATATCAGTAGTAATCAACACCTACAATGCAGAGAAATTCCTGCAGCGTGTTCTCGACTCCGTTAAGGACTTCGATGAGATAGTTGTCTGCGATATGGAGAGTACTGACCATACCGTAGAGATTGCTAAACGTGCAGGATGCAAGGTTGTTACCTTCCCCAAAGGCAATCATACCTGTGCCGAACCAGCTCGAACCTTTGCCATACAGAGCGCCAGTTGTCCGTGGGTACTCGTCGTTGATGCTGACGAATTGGTGACACCAGAACTGAGAACTTATCTCTATCAGCATATTAACAAGCCTAACTGTGCGAAAGGTCTTTATATTCCAAGGCAGAATCGATTCATGAATATACCCAAGAAAGGCTTCTCTAAGGATTATCAATTACGCTTCTTTATCCGTGAAGGGACTGTCTGGCCTCCGTACGTACATACCTTTCCACAGGTACAAGGGACTCTTGAACATATCGATAACCATCTTCACAATGTCCAATTTATTCACTTAGCAGAGAACTATCTGGCTGATATGCTGGAGAAATGTAACCGCTATACTACTGACGAAGTTCTCAAGAAGAAAGGTAAGAACTACGGAGTCGGTGCTCTACTCTTCCGTCCTTTCTGGCGTTTCTTTAAGTCTTACTTTATGAACGGGGAAATAAGAAATGGCATTACCGGCTTTATTGATAGCGTCATGACTGGTTTCTACCAGTTCATTCTGGTTGCAAAGGTAATTGAAGCCAAGATAAAAAAGCAAACAGAAGAGGAGCAGGAATAAACAAATACCATATTATAAGAACAGAGGGTGTATACATAAAAGGTATATACCATCTGTCGTTTAGGTTCGGTTTTACAGCTTTCTACTTATGTGCTGCAGCCCAGCACCAGTGGAGTTGCAGCCCAGCACTAGTGGAGTTGATGGTAAGCACCAGTCGTGCGGAGTATTTAACACCTATCAGCAAGAGTGTTTAACACCCATGAGCAAGCGTGTTTAACACCTTCCAATACTACTCGATACAAGAGTAATGTATGCTTATTGGAAAGTAAGAATTCTAAAGTTACTGTCACTACTGTCATCTTATCATACCACGTAAAGCGTTTATCATTAAACACTTACGTGAAATGTTAATAATGACAGCAACTAAAATAAAAACTATAATAGGGTTTTTAGGCTCATCAGCATCTTTTATCCAGTATAATGGTGTGTCGTGATACATAGATGCTACGAGGGTAAAGGTGCTCGGTGCTCCCATCAGATAGTCACAATGAGACAGCAGACAGAGGTCTTCACCGGGGTTACCTTGTGGGAAAACAACATTATCTTGTCCAAAAGCTGTGCCATAAGCCTGCTTGTTGAGCTTTGGATCATTGCCACAAACATAAACGATAACACGCTTATCAGAATGTAAAAGGATAAACTGACGGATAAGCTTGATCATCTGCTGGTCGTCATAGAAGAACTTTCCATTTTGCCATGTAGCATAATCTCCACGTCGGATATGTACTCCCAGTCGGATAACATCTCCTCCTCTAGAAGCTGCAAGTACATCCTTGACAGTCCTCTCTATACCTGCATCAAAAGCAAACAAAGACAGAATCTCCTGCTTATACTGTAAAAACAGGTCGTACCATCGGGCATACCACCCTTCAGCTACGAGCCATCCATGCATCATCTTCTGTTCCTTTGCAGATAAATCTTCATCAGATGAGTCAAAACTGACGGTCGGTATCAACCCCAACTTTGCTGCATACTTTGCAAAAAGATAGACTGCGAAATTGTGCCAACGGGTCTTACTGATATGGAAATACTGATACTTATAAGCAAAACGCATAGAAACAGTACTTCTACCATGCGCTCTTCCCCAGGCATAAAGGTGTCCATATTGCAGGATGTTATTACACATCCGCCCCTTGTCCCTTACAAATATCATTGGTTATTCTTCCTCTTTAATATCTCTTCCAACGGGTCTAAGCTCACACGCCCAGTCTCAGGATCATATCTAAGATTGAACTCTTCATGTGTACGCTTCCATCGTTTATGACTCCAAAGATACAATTCTGGTTGACGTTGTATAGTCTTTTCCAATCGCTTAAAGTACTCATCAGTTATCTCCCAATCCTTATATTTCTCTGGTTCGGTGGTTATCAACTGCATGTCACACCGATAATGTCCTCTGCAGATACGTGACACATCACCATAGAACACAGCCTGTTGGGTTTTCTTTATGATGCGTTCGCTACCAGTAAGGACAGGAGTATCATGGTTCAGGAAGGGTAACCAATGGTGGATATTGTTCCAGAATGGAGCTTGATCGGAGATATACCCGATAACAATAGGCTGCTTTTTCTGTCGGAAATCAATGATACGACGCAGTGTTTCTGCCATCGGTATGCAGATGGAACCCTGCTTTTCACGTACCTGTTTGAACAGTTTGTCAAAACGTTCGTTCTCTAATACATGATAAACCTGGCAACATTGTCCTTTCTCGGAAACCCATAAAGGGAGTGATGTAATAAGCTCCCAATTGCCATAATGCCCAAGATAGACAGCACATGACACTCCTTTCTCAAGCAGAACATTCATCTGGTCTGTTCCTGTAAACACCATCCGCTTACGCAATTCACGCCTACTCATCGTCATAAGCTTGATGGTTTCAACCAGATAATCGCAAAAATAACGATAGAAGTCACACTCTATTCGTTGTAGTTCTGCTTCATCTTTCTCTGGAAAACTCTCCTTAAGATTCTTCCATATCACCTTATGACGATACTTAACAACCCTCCCGACAAGCAGATAAAGAGCATCCGAGAAGACGTAAAGTACACACATAGGCAGTAATGACATGGCATACCAAAAGCCATAAGCTAACACATAGGCTATATAGGAGAGTACTTTTTTCATTTTGCAAGCAGTTTATCATGCACCATTCGGTACATATATTGATAAATAATGGCTTTCAATTCTGTTTCCATCTGTGCCTGTTCCTTCACCTTCCCCACAAGGTTATGCTTCATAAGGAGGTCAGTCAGCTTATACATCCCAATCACTTTATTACCATCAAACTGCATAGTGTATCCATGCTTTACATACTGATAGATACCATTAAGATAGTTGACAGCATACGTATCATCGTTTGGTGTGGTCATAAGATCGCATCCAAATGACAGGAAAGGTTTGTTATAGTTCAGTATGCTCAGTACTGTTGGCAGGATATCTATCTGCTGTGCGATACCATTACGCATACCTGGTTTCACCAATTCCTGTGAAGGATCATATATAATAATAGGTGAACAGAAGCCACCAATGTCTGTTTGGTACTGCTGATGATCACTAAGATTGGTGTGATCACTGGTCATGACGAAGATAGTATTCTTAAACCAAGGTTGCTTATTGGCCTTTTCAAAGAACTTACCAATGGCCATATCCGTGTAACGGATGCATTTGTGCATGACAATTCCTTCTTCAGGATACACCTTCTTATACTTTTCTGGGATGATATAAGGTGTATGACTGCTAACAGTAAAGCATGTTGTCATGAACGGTTGCTTCATTTCTCCTATCTTCGTGCACCAATATTGCAAGAAAGGTTCGTCCCAAATGCCCCAATGACCATCGAAGTCGTCATCCTTGCCCTTGCCAAAACGTGGATCAGCATCATAATCCTGACGGCCGTAATACTGCTGAAATCCTGTCTTATTGGCAAATGCCAAGAATCCCATAGACCCACGATTGGCACCGTGGAAGAAAGCTGTGCTATACCCTTCTTTGGACAACAAACCTGCCATACTTGTATAATTGTTCATTGAAGCAGGAGTAAGAACAAATGGCTCTTTGAACATTGGAATACCACAGAGTACACTTGGCATACCGTCAATACTCTTTCTTCCGTTGCAGAAGGAGTAATACCAAACGGCACTTTTCTCTATAAGCTTGTCCACATTAGGCGTATACCCTTTGTATTTACCCCCAAAATACATCTTGTTCAGTCCACCGATATACTCACGACCGAAGCTTTCTACAATAAGAACCACCACATTCTTATGACGGAAAGAACCTGTTGGAGTAAGCTTATGGATAGGTGTAAAGATCTTAGCTGCCTCTTGTTCCGACTTGAAATAACTGGGAACAGTAAAGACATCCTTACCTATCGTACGCATCAAGGCAAACGGTGTGTTGAGAACAATGGCACAATCAGTGGGTCGATCAACGTATTGATTAGCATTATTTATGGTGATTGGACGTACACCAGTCTCCAATCCACCACGACAAGCACCAACTCCTAGAGGTACACAGATGACCAATGCAAGAAGTTGTACACCTGCAAAGCGTAGCTTTTCTGACCTCTTTGTAAACTCCTTTACGTTTGTTTTAGGCATATAATACAACTTCCACATACCCCATATTACTACGATTGCAAGTAAGACGAGGTACCAATGCACCAAGAACTCACCCCAAAAGACATCTCCGAGGTTCGTTTCATTACGGAATTCACGGAACACACTGGTTGTTGTGCGCCTTAAAGTATATGGAAAATAAACTGAATCACACAAGTTAACAACAAGACTGATGCTGTTAACAACCACGAAAACCCATTTACATAGCTTATGATAAACTGCATTTTCCTTTTGCCAGAAGGGCAAAAGCATTAAAACGATGTAAAGAGCGTTGGAATAAACAATGGCGGAACGGTCAAACATATACCCTCCACCGAACATCCTTAATAGGTAAGAGAACGATAAATGCTCTGAGAAATAACTGAGATTCTCTAAAATAAACTCTATTCGTGAGATGTTATAGACCACGAAAGCAATTAGTAAATTGACTAATAAAGCAACTATAGGACTAAATGTCTTACTTAACTTCATATCCATTTTCAAATTGATTTATTACCCCTTTCTTTATTACTAATGATTATATCTCCTGCATATCATGCAGTTTCTTATAATATCCGTTCATTTCCATGAGCTTATCATGCGTGCCTCTTTCTACTATTCTACCCTCATGCATCACGCAAATCTCATCAGAATTCTTAATAGTTGATAGTCGATGAGCCACAGCAATGGTCGTTCGAGTCTTCATGAGACGGTAAAGTGCGTCCTGAACAAGTCGTTCACTCTCCGTATCAAGTGCTGATGTAGCCTCATCAAGGATAAGGATTGGAGGATTCTTAAGGATGGCACGCGCAATACTTACACGTTGGCGTTGTCCTCCAGAGAGCCTACCGCCACGGTCACCAATATTCGTATCATACCCCTTCTCACTGTGCATGATGAAGTCATGGGCGTTGGCTATCTTCGCAGCTTCAATGATTGCCTCTTCAGAAGCATTCGAACCAAAGGATATGTTATTCTTGAAACTATCGTTGAAGAGGATTGCTTCCTGGTTAACATTACCAATAAGCTGACGCAAATCATGCACTCCTAGGTCCTTTATGTTGATTCCATCAATGAGAATCTCACCTTCTTGAACATCATAGTAACGAGGTATCAGATCTAACAAGGTAGACTTTCCACTACCACTCTGCCCAACCAAAGCAACCGTTTTACCCTTTGGTATGACAAGGTTTATATCCTTCAACACCCAATGCAACACTGAATTACCGTCTTTATCTTTCTCATCAGTATAAGCGAAGCTGACATGGCGGAATTCTATCTCATGTTCAAAAGCATTGATGTGAACAGGATTCTTCGGCTCCTGTATCTCCACTTCAGCCTGAAGAATCTTATCAATACGCTCCATAGAGGCAAGTCCTTTAGGAATATTATAGCCTGCACGGGAGAATTCCTTCAGTGGATTGATGATGCTATAGAGGATAACAAGATAATAAATGAAAGTCGGACCACTAATAATTGGATACTGGCCAAGGACAAGTGTACCACCAAACCACAGCACAACGACAATCATTACTGTTCCCAAGAACTCACTCATAGGGTGCGCAAGTTGCTGACGGATATTGACACGCATGATGTCATTGCGATATTGTGAGTTGATTTTATCAAAGCGTTCATCCATTAAGTCTTCTGCGCAGAAAGCCTTAATAACACGTAAACCACCCAAAGTCTCCTCTACTTGACTCATGGTATCACTCCACAATGTCTGTGCAGTGATACTGTTCTGCTTCAGTTTACGACCTACAAAGCCCATGAACCAACCAAAGACTGGAACAAAGATAAGTGTAAAGAGCGTCAACTGCCATGAGATAATAAGCAACGTAACAAAATAAATCACTATAAGAACGGGATTCTTGAACAACATATCAATAGAAGACATGATGGAATTGTCCACTTCTTGTACGTCTCCACTCATACGAGCAATGATATCTCCCTTCCTTTCTTCACTGAAAAAACCAAGTGAAAGAGATGTTATTTTCTGGTAAAGCTGGTTACGAATATCACGAACTACACCCGTTCGGATAGGAATAATAGAAGCAGAAGATAAGAAATAAGCCCCTGTCTTGAGAAAAGTCATGAAGGCAAGGACCAATCCAATAGCTAATAAGACAGTCGTAGGTCCCCAACTTGTAATATAAATCTGCGTATAATAATCAGCATTGTTTGATAAAACATCCTTAAAAGAACCCTCACTCCACGACATGATACGTGTTGCTCCAGTCCCAGCATCAACCTTAAAGAGTATCTGAAGGAGTGGTATGAGCGTTGCAAAAGAGAAGATATTGAGAAGTGCCGATAAGATATTAAAGATTATCGACATTACAAGGTACTTCTTATAAGGTGGTACAAACCTTAGTAATACGTGTATAAATTCCTTCATAGACGCTTTATGTGCTTATCCAATTTTCTATTTTTACATCTGGAATCCTTCCTAAATGACCCACCTTATCAGTAACAAGAATACAATCATCTGTCACTGCTGTTGATCCTATCAGTAGATCAAAGTTTTCAATAACAAACCCTCACTGACGTAACATTGCCTTATTTCTGCCAAATAACGATACTGCATCTGACACTAAAAACACCTCAAACAGCTTTTCCAAATTATGGATTTCTTTAAAATATTTCTACTGTTTAGTGTTGTAAACGCCATTATAAAGCCCAGCTATTGTGACCTCAGAAAGCATCTAATGTTCTATTCCAATCTCTTTTATATTATCTGAGATATGGTAATAAGCCTGAAGTGCTCTATGCATCTATGCTACTGCCTTACTTTTATTGTTTGGATTCCTCTGTGCAAATATAGCTATTAAATAGCAAAACCGCAAAATATTTTGCGGTTTTATCTTCTTATCAACAACACGTTTATACTTCTTCTCCGAAGAGGGTGGCGCTGGTTGAACCCGTAATGCGTACTCGAACGGTCTCGCCGATATGGTGATTGCCACGTGCAATGACCACGGCTTTGTTCTGCGGAGTGCGTCCCATGAGTTGTTCACGACTGCGTTTACCAAACCGTTCGATGAGTATATCAAACTCTTTTCCCTCATCTTTCTTGTTCTGTTCAGCCGAAATCTCTGTCTGAAGACGAATTAACTCATTCAAGCGACGTATCTTTTCATCCTCAGACACATTATCAGGCAAGTGTTTTGCCGCATAAGTGCCGGGGCGTTCAGAGTATTTAAACATGAAAGCAGAGTCAAATCCCACCTCACGCATCAGTGAAAGTGTCTGTTGAAAGTCCTCTTCCGTCTCATTATGATAGCCGATAAAGATATCAGTTGTCAGTCCACAGTCAGGAATAAGTCGACGAATGGCAGCTACTTTCCGCAAGTAATCCTCACGAGTATACTTACGATTCATCAGCTTCAATACACTATTACTACCGCTCTGTGCTGGGAAATGAATGTGATGGCAGAGGTTTGGTTCTGCAGCAACAGCCTCAATGATATCTTCAGTCATATCTTCAGGGTTGGAAGTAGTGAAGCGTACACGCATATCAGGCACACTCTGCGCTACCTTCCGCAACAGTTCTGCAAAAGAAGTTCCGTTCTCTGGGCGCTTACCATTGGGTAGCAGACCATACGAATTGACGTTTTGTCCGAGCAACGTTACTTCCTTGAAGCCCTTATCATGCAAATCCTGCACTTCCTTAAGGATACTTTCCACATCGCGTGAGCGCTCCCTTCCACGTGTGAAAGGTACGATACAATAATGGCAGAAGTTGTTACAACCACGCATGATACTAACGAATCCTGACACACGATTACCACCAATACGCTGTGGAATGACGTCTCGATAGGTCTCAGTGGTTGATAGTTCTATATCCATAGCGTTCCTTCCGTTCTCACACTGCGCTATCATATCCGGTAGATTGAGGTAAGAATCTGGACCACACACAAGGTTGGCGTGGTGATTCTGTATCAAATCATTCCTCACACGTTCTGCCATACAACCCAGAACGCCCAATATCAGTTCACGTCCCTTCCGTTGTTCAGCATGTAAAGTGTCAAGTCGATTATATATTTTGTTCTCTGCATTCTCACGCACAGAACATGTATTAAGGAAGATTGCATCAGCTTCTTCCTCGTTCTCACAGACATCATAGCCTGCCATCTTCATCACTGAAGCCACAACTTCAGAGTCTGCCACATTCATTTGGCAGCCATATGTCTCTATATAGAGTTTCTTCATCCTGTTTTATCCTCGCTAAAATTAAGCATGCAAAGATACAAAATAGTTTGCAGATGGGCGAAGAACACTCTGACTATTTGCTGATTAGCACCTCGCAATGCTATCATGCTGCATGCATATATCCTATGTATCAGTATGTCAAAGACCATGTATCAAAACGTTGAAACCATCCCAGAGAATGATAGAAGACAATGAGGCAAATATGACGTAACGCTCCATAATGCTACGTGAAGCATATGGTTTATTGTTTTCAAACATATCGCTTATGCCCTTTTCTCGATTATTTTGAGTAACTTTGCGGCTGATTTTCAGTCGCTGACTGAAACAAAGGACAGTATAACCCCTATACTTTTGATTATATAAAAGCCCTAAGAAAAGGATAAAAAGACGATGAACAAGAAGATAAATGATTATGAAATAATGGCGCCTGTAGGCTCACGTGAGTCGCTGGCAGCTGCCATACAAGCTGGAGCAAACTCCGTTTACTTCGGCATTGGGAAGCTGAATATGCGTTCACACTCTGCCAATCACTTCACCATTGATGACCTCAATGAGATTGCAGAGACGTGTAAGGCACACGGTATCCAGACCTATCTGACGGTAAACACTGTCATCTACGGTGAAGATATCACAACGATGCACGAGATTATTGATGCTGCAAAGGCTGCAAATATCACTGCCGTAATTGCCAGTGACGTAGCTGTTATGATGTATTGTAGGCAAGTGGGCGTTGAAGTTCACCTCTCCACACAGCTTAACATCTCAAACATTGATGCTCTGAAGTTCTATGCACAGTTTGCTGATGTTGCCGTATTGGCTCGCGAACTGAACATGGATCAGGTGAAAGAGATACACGAACAGATTCTGAAACAGAACATCTATGGTCCAAAGGGTGAACCGATCCGCATTGAGATGTTCTGTCATGGTGCCTTTTGCATGGCCATATCAGGTAAATGTTACATGAGTCTGCATGACGCAAACCGCTCTGCCAACCGTGGCGAGTGCGTTCAGATATGTCGACGTAGCTACACTGTGACCGATAATGAGACGGGAAATCAGCTCGAGATAGACAACAAATACATCATGAGTCCTAAGGATCTGAAGAGCGTTCGCTTCATTGATAAGATGATGGATGCAGGTGTTCGAGTGTTCAAGATCGAAGGTCGTGCTCGTGGACCAGAGTATGTTCACACCGTTGTCAGCTGCTATAAAGAAGCCATAGAGAGTGTTCTTGATGGCACTTTCACCGAAGAGAAGAAGGATAAGTGGGATGAACGCCTCTCAACAGTCTTCAATCGTGGTTTCTGGGATGGCTATTATCAAGGACAGAAGATGGGCGAATGGACCAAAGAATACGGCAACAAGGCTACAGAGAAGAAGGTTCTCATCGGTAAAGTGATGAAGTATTTCTCTCGTTTGGGCGTTGCTGAGATAGCAGTCGAGGCAAATACTTTTGCAAAGGGTGAGAAATTGCTCATCACAGGTAATACTACTGGAGCAATGTTCCTCAATGCTGACGAGATACGTTACGACCTTAAACCCGTTGAAGTGGCTGAACAAGGATGGCGTGTCTCTATCCCTGTACCTGATAAGGTGCGCCCTAACGACAAGTTGTTTAAGTTGGTTAAGAGTAAATCTTAGGAAGTAAAGAAGTCAAAGGAGTTAAGATAGCGAAGCCAAAAGCCTCATCCCAATACGGATATAACCGTTTTGGCTACATCATCTTTAATCCCTTTAGCTCCTATAACTCCTATAACTTCCAAACATATAATAAAGAACTATGACAATAAACGAAGCACAAGACGCCGTAATCGAGGAGTTCTCAGACTTCACCGATTGGATGGATAAGTACCAGATGCTTATTGATCTGGGCAATGAACTGGAACCATTGGACGAGCAGTACAAGAACGAACAGAACCTGATTGATGGTTGTCAGAGTCGTGTATGGTTGCAATGTGACGAGAAAGATGGTAAGCTCGTCTTCACAGCCGACTCCGATGCGCTCATAACTAAGGGCATAATAGCCCTTCTGATACAAGTGTTGGACAACCATACTCCGCAGGAAATCATTGATGCCGACCTCTATTTCATTGATAAGATTGGTCTTCGACAGCATCTTTCACCCACTCGTAGCAACGGTTTGCTGTCAATGGTGAAGAGAATCAAGGCCTATGCGCTGGCTTTCAGCTTAAAGTAATATGCGGAAACTACGCACAATCGAAATGAATCGCCTCTCTATTGAGGAGTTCAAAGAGGCAGAGAAACTGCCACTCATCGTTGTTTTGGATGATGTACGGTCATTGTATAACGTGGGAAGTGTCTTCCGTACGGCTGATGCTTTCCGTGTTGAGGCTGTCTATCTATGTGGTATCACTGCCACTCCACCCAATGCAGAGATACACAAGACGGCACTTGGCGGTGAGAACTCCGTCGACTGGCGATACTTCAAGACGACAGAAGAAGCCATTGAGGAGCTGCATCAGCAAGGAGTTTGTGTGTACAGTGTGGAGCAAGTAGAGCATTCTACTAAGCTACAGGACATGTCTTTAGACACACTTTGCTCTAATACAGGCAATACTCGTTATGCTATCGTCATGGGAAATGAGGTAAAGGGAGTTAAACAGAGTGTTGTTGACATGAGTGATGGTTGCTTAGAAATCCCACAGTTTGGTACGAAACATTCTCTTAATGTGAGTGTCACAGCAGGTATTGTGATATGGGAATTTGCCCGACAGGTGCTCCTTAAATAATATTACCACCAAACGGTAATATTCCCCATAGGGTAACTCTACACCATAATATACTGTAAAACAAAAGGTTAAATGCCATTCAGTGCTATGTATCGCACATGAAGTGCGACAAAAAAGTGAGAAGTTTTTTGGTTATAAACCAAGTCACTTCTCACTTTTTCTTTTGTCTTATATTTCCAGTCAGACCAACAAATTGCCACACAATAAAACGCTTATACAACCAAAAGCCTTGTAATGTACCTATCAGTATAAATGCCTTTACTTCTCGATTTATAGTGATTAGAAACGATAGATGCCTGCTTAATTTCTTATAAATAGGGCTTAAAGCCAAACTCCTCAGACACAATTCAACCCTATTAGAATAGCAACGATTCACCCATCTACACTGATTTCACGATCAAAAGAGCAATACAAAAAACCTTCAAGTGCCCATTACAGAAAATTACAAGGCGTCTGTAATCTTTCTACAAGGCGTCTGTAGAAGTATTACAAAGGGCTTGTAATCTTTCTACAAAGCCTTTGTAATTTTCTGTAATGCCGTATCTGCGTATTTAAAAGGAATGAGAAGGGCATGAGAAAAGCGTATTATCCGATAGCACAAGGGGCTGAACTTACAAGTGATTATCCAAAGTTATCATCTACAAAAGCCTAAAAGACAGATTGAAACTACTAATAAATTTATCGGGAAGGTACGATTTAAGAAAACTATCCGATAGGTAAGGAAAAGAAAAGGGCGTTCTTCTACATTTCAGAAGAACACCCTTTGCATTTTAAAGTAAGCACCTTCAGACATGCATCTGGGGACTATTATCATACTAAAGACTACTTTGTTGGGTAAAATAGACTATTTAACAAGTTCTACATCTTTACCACAAGAACAGCAATACGAGCTCTTTTTCCTAAATCAAGTATGTACAATCACCGCTATGGTCTTAAGTTTTACGTAGTTTTCGCTTAAGAACATAAAGCCCTTATAAGGGTTATCAGTCCCCCAACTGTTCTTACAAAGGAAGAAACGTCGCCCCCTTTGGTCGTGTGCCAACCCTACAATTTCCATGCAATGGTCATCCGTTGTGCGATGATTTTCAAAAGATTTCTGCCTATGAGCAACCGTTACCGCTTTGCTTTCATTATTTAGTACAGCGTAACCATGCTGGAAAGAGAATCCAGACTCGGATATATCTCCCTCCCAACACACAGGATGTCCCTTGCGTAAACTACCTATTATACGGTTCATCATCGTGTCAAGCGGTACGTTCAAGAACGTATCGTGGAAATAATTGTCGGGAACTTCCAATGGGAAACGCTGATTATAGGGATGATGAGTGAAACTTGTAAGTGCCAGATACTCGTCATCACGACAGACACTACGTGCAAACTCAAGCGGAGTATACAGTACACCAAACATAAAAACCTGACGAGGAAGAGGTCCTATGGCGTCATCGAAAAGTGCATCAGCAGGTAATCCTTTCGATAACTTCCTACAAAGCACATTGTAATCCATATCTGGTTTATGATGATAGGCATCATAATGTTGTAGTCCATAGGTCTGAATAAGATCGAGAAGCATCGTACTCATACCCCGTGTGGTTATCTTCGGACTCTCCCACTGTGCTCTCTTAGGCAACAGACGAAGCCGTTCAGCCTGTTCACGAAGATACATACGTGCTACATAATCAGGACTAAGATTCACGGAATCGCCCTGACGGAGATGTTCAGTCTCTATGGTTGCCAACATAGCATATACCCAACAAAGCGAACTACTACCCTGATCTTTCACGGGAGTAGTAGGCAGACAGATATCAATTTTGAACTTCTCCGTTGGTAAATAAGCCTTCCTTGTTTGCTTACCACAACTTGTAAGCAAGAGGAAAGGTATGAATAAACAAAGTATTTTCCTCATTATTTAATGTTATCATATAAGTCTAACAAAGCCTTAAAGTCTCTCTTTTAAAGGGCAGAAGACTTGTTCTTATCCTCCTTAACCCCTGTCACTCCTCAATGCTTCATACTTCTTCAACGCTCAATATTCCACCATCTTTGTCCAAGCCTCAGCCACTTCCTTATCCAAGGGAGGTACAGAAGCAGGGATAGTGAAGGTCCATACGTGATTCTTCTCCTTATTAATACGCTTCATTTCACTCTCTGTTATCGTCATGCGGTCGGATACATAGAACTCACTCCACACATCAATACGCTCATCAACATCCTCTCCCCGATAGCGGGCAAAGAAGGTTTGATGCTTTTGGGAAGACAGAAGCTGATTAGAAAAATAGCTTTCGCTTTCGTCAAAGTTTGTCATTCGTGCAACAATACCATACATCCGGAGTTGGCTCATGTCCAATTCATGATTCGGTTGTCCCACTAATTCGTCCATCTCTATGGATGTTACCACTTCAGTTTTCCCATTTATTTTCTGTTTATCTTTCGTTATCTTTCCGCATTTATCAGCCCATCTGTATACATCACCATTGTTACGCGTGGAATATTCCTCACTGTTGATACTCTCAAGTAGCGTCCGACGTTCCAGATTAGGCAATGACATCTGTATGAAAGTATCATCACCATTTGCCTTAGGAGCTTTCCTGCGACGCTCGCCCAAGAACTTCCTGTCCACGAAAGGAGAACCTTTCTTTGAGTCAGAAATATTCGTTGTTGAATCAGAAAGTGGAATATAGAACTCCATCATGCCATCAACAAAATAGCTAAGCATAGAGTTTGTTGCCTGATAAACACGGTAATAACCTTTCAGACGGGTATATTTTCGTTCCTGAGCATGTATTGACAATGCTATGAAACATAGGATTATACCAATAAAGATACTACGATTGAACATTTCTTTCCAAAATATTTTTATGCGCAATGAAGCTCCAAGTGACAAATCAAAGATATTCCATCAAGATTTCCCACACGGCAATTATATGACAAATACTACCCAAGAGGACGAAGAAATGGAACACAGTGTGCATGTATCTACGTTTGTTCAATGAATAGAACAGTGCTCCTGTGATATACATTACACCCTCTGCAACAATCCAGATAATCGAAGAAATGGGTAAAGAATCAACCAAAGGCTTGAACGCAACCAGCACTGATAGCCCCATACCAATGAATGTTAGCGTCTCAAGATTACTATGATCACGAAGCTTTCGCAAGGAAGATATGGTGCCAAGGATGGCACATAACCACACAAAAGAGAACAATCCCCATCCCCATGCGCCCTGATTGCGTAGCACTGTGAGTGTGATTGGGGAATAAGAGCCTGCTATGTGCCAGTAAATAGCAGCATGATCCCACTTCCGTAGGCGTTCTTTCCATACCGAACGAGCTGACAGTGCATGATAAACGGTAGAGGTCACATAGCTGAATAACATCCCCACAAGATATAATATCACACCTACCGTAGCCCAACCTGACCTCTCTTGAAAGCACCAAACAAGGAAAATCGTACCGAAGACAATGCCCAGTACGATTCCACCGCTATGACTCCATGCGTTCCATAGCTCCTCTTTATGTGAATAAAATATCTTTCGTTTCACGTCATTCCCTATCTTCTCCGACGGTTTCTGCCACCCTTTCTGCTTCCTTTACGGTTACTTGTCTTCCCATCAGTGGGCATTTCAGCTTGTTGCTGCTTCTTCGGACGGCCATCATCAAGGGTAAAGTCAAGTTGCTTACGCTCAAGATTAGCCTTCGCAACCTGTATTCTGATTGGGTCACCAAGCTGGTAAACGTGATGACGACGGCGCCCAACGAGGCAGTAATTCTTCTCATCGAAGTCGTAATAGTCATCATCCAGATCGCGCATAGGTATCATTCCCTCGCAATGATTCTCATCAATCTCGGCATAAATACCGAAACTTTGGATGCCAGAGATGTGTGCATCGTAGCATTCTCCTATGTGTTCACCCATGAACTCCACCATCTTATACTTTATGGAATCACGTTCTGCACTCTGTGCAACGAGCTCCATATCAGAGCAATGTTCGCAAAGTTCTTCGTAATGTTCCTTGTTTGCCGAGCGTCCTCCATGCTGATAGCGTGTAATAAGACGATGAACCATCGTATCAGGGTAACGTCTGATAGGCGAAGTGAAGTGTGTATAATAATCAAAAGCAAGTCCGAAGTGCCCGATGTTATGCGTTGTATACTTCGCTTTCATCATGGATCGGAGTGCAATGGTCTGTATAACCTTCTCTTCACGTTTGCCTTGTACCTCATCCATAAGCTTATTCAGTGCACGGGCAGTGGCTCCCTTCGTACTGGAAGACTTGAGTTTATATCCGAATTTAGCCGTAAACTCACGTAGATTCTCGAACTTCTGTGGGTCAGGATTGTCGTGAACACGATAAGGAAGAGTCTTTGCTTTCTTACCTTTAGTGGTCTTTCCGATACTTTCGGCTACCGTTTTATTGGCTAAAAGCATAAATTCCTCAATGAGTTTGTTGGCATCTTTCGAGCGTTTAAAGTAACACCGAATAGGCTTTCCATGCTCATCTATATCGAAATGGAGCTCTTCCGACTCGAATTTAACGCTTCCTCCCTTCATACGACGTGCCCTAAGCTTCTTTGCAAGACGGTCAAGTGTCACTACTTCTTCGGCATACTCACCCTTATATCCATCCTTTCCAGGATTTGGAGCAGGCTCACCTGTTCCGTCGACAACACCATTATCTTCCAACAACTGCTGTGCTTCCTCATATGCATAACGCCTATTCGACTTAATAACCGTATGCACTATGCGATAAGACTTCACGTTTGCATCGTCGTCAAGGTTGAAAACACAACTGAAAGCAAGCTTCTCTTCATTCGGACGAAGCGAACAAATGAAATTACAAAGACGCTCAGGAAGCATAGGAATGGTACGGTCTACAAGGTAAATAGACGTAGCACGCTGCTGTGCTTCACGGTCAATGATATCGCCTTCCTTTACATAATGCGATACATCAGCTATGTGTACACCCACTTCCCACAGCCCATCTTTGACTTTACGGATAGACAAAGCATCATCAAAATCCTTTGCATCACGTGGGTCAATGGTACATGTCCACACGTCACGGAAGTCCTCTCGCTCTGCAAAATCCTGTGGAGTGATCTCTGCACTTATCTTCTCTGCAGCCTCCTCCACACGCTTTGGATACTTATAAGGTAGTCCATACTGAGCCAAGATGGTGTTCATCTCCACGTCATTGTTCCCTGCTTCACCCAGAACATCCACTACTTCACCCACAAGGTTCTTATGATCAGCATCCGGCCACTTGGTAATTTTCACCAAAGCACGGTCATCTGTCTTACCACCTTTGAGCTTTTTCTTAGGAATAAGGATATCATGTATAAAGAGATTCTCCTGTGTTACAAGGAAGGCAATGTCCTTCTCGACCCGCAACCTTCCAACGAAGGTGTCTTTCTTCCGCTGCATTATCTCGATGACCATTGCCTCCTTGATATGGTTTTGACGGCGTGCCATGAACTGAACCTTCACATGATCGCCGTTCAAAGCAGCCATTGAATTACGTTCAGAGACGAAGACTGGTGTCCCACCATCGTCTGGTAAGAAAGTATTTTTACCATTTGCTTTGCGGACAAAAGTACCTTCCTGCACCTGTCCCTTGGTATTCAACGTGTAAGCACTCTCTCCAACCTTTGATAAAAAGTCGTCCCACGCCATCTCCTCCATCACATCAATGGCCAACATTTTAGCAGGATGAGTGGTTAATTTAAGTGCATGAAATATCTGTTTAAAGCTGAATGTCTCGTCTGGTTGCGACTGAAAGAAACCCGTTAGCTTCTCTGCAAGTTGCTTCTTGGTCAGCCTCTTGCCGCTTTTCTTTTCTTTCCCCATAAGAATTACTATATTAAATATTTTCCACAAAGTAACGAAAAAGTTTGTATCTTTGCAAACGTTTGCAACGAATTTTTAATGAAAAAGATACTAATAACAGGTGCATCAGGCTTCATTGGATCCTTCATTGTGGAGGAAGCGATAAGGAGGGGAATGGAGACTTGGGCTGCCGTGCGGCGTTCATCATCACGAGAATATTTGCAGGACGAACGCATTCACTTCATAGAACTCGACTTTTCATCAGTTGAAAAGCTACAGAAACAACTATCAGAACACCAATTCAATTATGTTGTTCATGCTGCTGGGGTAACAAAATGTCTGAATAAAGACGACTTCTTCCGTGTAAACAGGGACGGAACACACAACTTTGTACAGGCTATTCAGGCAACCCAACACTCTTTAGAACGCTTTGTTTTTCTCTCAAGTCTCAGTATTTTTGGAGCCATTAGAGAGCAACAGCCTTATAAAGAGATTGAACCTACGGACACTCCACAGCCCAATACCGCATACGGAGAGAGTAAGTTGGAAGCTGAGCGCACGCTCCCATCTGACCTCCCCTACATCATCCTGCGCCCAACAGGAGTATATGGTCCACGCGAAAAGGACTATTTCCTCATGGCAAAGAGCATCAAAGGACACAGTGATTTTGCTGTAGGATACAAGCAACAAGACATCACCTTCGTTTACGTAAAGGACGTTGTGCAGGCTGTTTTCCTTGCTTTAGACCACGGAAAAACTGGTAGCGCCTACTTCCTCAGCGATGGACAGGTGTATCAAAGTACTACTTTCAGCGACCTAATACATGAAGAATTAGGCAGACCTTGGTGGATTCGTATCACAGCACCTATATGGTTACTCCGCATTGTCACATTCTTTGGCGATATTATCGGACACCTTACAGGGAAGATATCAGCCCTTAATAACGACAAATATCAGATTCTTAAACAACGAAACTGGCGTTGTAACATACAGCCTGCTATTGAAGAATTAGGCTATAAACCCCAGTATGACCTTAAAAAAGGCGTAAAAGAAACTATTAAATGGTATAAGGAAAAAGGTTGGTTATAGGTAATGAAGAAATTTATCATAGACTTATTTAAATTAGAAAAGAAACCCGTCAAAGGGCTCATGGCCTTTGAATGGGTCGTAATGGCATACTTAGTACTGACGTTGATTGTGACATTCATCATGTACACAAGCATGGATAATCCACAAGCAATGATCTTCGGACGACTGCGTATTGTAGCTATCACGGCTGCAATGTGGCTGGTTTACCGCATAGCTCCCTGTCGATTAACCCGTTTTGCACGTGTAGGAACGCAGATGGCATTGCTTGCATGGTGGTATCCTGATACCTTTGAGATCAACCGACATTTGCCTAATCTTGACCATGTCTTTGCTACTTGGGAACAAGATCTCTTCGGTTGCCAGCCTGCATTGCTCTTTTCAAAGGCACTTCCAGGCCCCGTTTTCAGCGAACTCTTCGATATGGGATATGCTGCTTATTATCCAATGATAGCCGCAACGGCTGTCTATTACTTCGGATGGTACTATAAAGAATTCAACAGAGCAGCCTTTATCATTCTGGCATCATTCTTTATTTATTACGTGATTTTCATCTTTGTACCCGTTGCCGGACCAACTTTCTATTACAAGGCAGTAGGGTTACACAACATCACAGCAGGCATCTTCCCGAATATTCACGACTATTTCAACCATCATCAGGAGTGTTTACCAAGCCCAGGATATACAGATGGTATCTTCTATCACCTCGTTGAAGATGCCAAAGCGGCAGGAGAGCGACCTACGGCAGCCTTCCCAAGCTCGCATGTCGGTGTAAGTACTATCTGCATGCTGCTCCTTTGGCACGATCGTAACTATAAACTTCTGGCTGTGCTTGCACCGTTTTATATTCTGCTTTGTTGTGCAACGGTTTATATTCAGGCACATTACGCCATCGATGCCATTGCTGGTTTCGTCACAGCCTGCATTCTTTTCGCCATTCTTATGCGTGCTTCACGCAAAATGGTAACGAAATAAAGGAAACTATCTTCCTATAAAAAGAAGTCAAATTCATCGTTTCTTCCTACTG
>QWCI01001575.1_pt1 | contig 19401 bp, 26 predicted proteins | sample 1972541 | NCBI WGS metagenome assembly QWCI01 (sample SAMN09866712, study PRJNA288562) | Human oral metagenome isolate term3_saliva, whole genome shotgun sequencing... | isolation source: mouth | host: Homo sapiens | place: USA: California | reverse complement strand
TGATTTGACAGTAGCTCAATGCAAGGAGTTGCTATATCCGTACACAAAGAATGAGATTAGCAACCATGAGCTTGATAATGTCTTGAAAGAGCAGCCTACTTACGGCATTGTCCTTAGTCTACCTGCTGACTTTTCTCAGACAACACTCAACTTGTTATCAAAGCTTATCCATGAGTATATCGTATGTTATACAGTGGCAGACTGGATGAGTATTACCAATCCTGCTAAGGCTGAAACTTGGGCAGTCAAGGCAGAAGATATGGAAAGACAGATACGAGTGGCATTGCATAGCAGAGTAAATAGGGTACGTCGCCGATTGTCGGTGTTCTAATAGAGAATAGACAACAGAGCAAGGGCAGACCTGCATCACGCAGACCTGCCCTTTAATTATGGACATATAAAAAAAGAAGTTATCGAAGTTGATTTATAAGTCGTGGAGTATAGGAAATAGACGCACCGACTAATGTTTCACCAATAGAAAGGTCGGTTATTGCGACTATACGAAAATACTTGTAAGGCGTACCACGGAAGCCTCTTAGATAATGTTCCTTAGCTGAATGTACGAGATGCCAGTTGATATTGTCTCGTGAGCCATACAGAATTACCTGTACTTTCCCCTTGCCAAATAGTCCACGGAGGAACACTGTATCGAATGTTTTAAGCATTGAAGCGACATCCAACTTTATAGGTCGAGTTACAAGCAAGCCTTTCTGATGTGTTTCTGCAGAACGTGATAAGTCCACAAGACAGTTGTTTGTCACCTCCTGTTTGCCATCACTCCCAACAGTCTTTATCTTTGCCATAGCATACGCATTAGGATAAGAATTAATAGCAGTAATGAGTGATGAGGCTACAATACCCCATAGCTTAGACTTCATAGAGAAGACATAAGCGTAGTTCTTATTTTCATTGAACACTATTATACGCTGATTTACATAGTCGTAAGACATACGTGAACCTTTGCGAAATTCTGAGAAGGTACAATCTACTTGAGGAATACCATCTGGGTAGAGTTTAGACAGCCCAGGTAGACGGTCAAGTGAAAAGAAATCGTTACCATTAATAATATCGGTCAGACATTGCGTCTGTGAACCAGATATTTCCATTATACCCCTATCAGTAGCGAAGAGCACGGCAGTATCAATCTGCGTGATACTGTCTGAAGATATGCACACATCTCTTGTGATAGGCTGTTTTGCGGAATATCCTCCTGATGAGTTTACCTCCAATGCCCATACACCCTCATCTGTGAACGCATATAGTGGGAATTGTCCGAACTGACCCTGTGATAGTGCTTTTGCAGCAGTCGATATACCCAATATCTTACCTGTCCCAACAGTGTTTATGCCTGTAACAGGAAAATAGAAGGGGTTATTTATTTCTGATGTATATATTTTATTATTTACATCTATTACATTCTCAAGCTTTGTCGGAGGTTCTGTATGCGTAGTATTCTGTGTCCTTGTAAGCTCATAATCAAGGACGGCGTATGCACCATTAAGGAATTCGTGCGGCTTAAGTTTCACCTCGTATGTTTCTACACCTGCGTGTATACGCATCATAGTAGCATGAGTATTAGGATAGAAAAGGTAGCAGCCCCATGATGTTGGAGCATATTCCCCATTAGTATACATACTTGACATATAAGGAGCAAGATGTGAGCTTGTATAGCTATTCACTACAAATCTCTCTCCATTTTCTTCTATCATAGTCTGTATATATATATCACGAAAAGCTAATGCTCCAAAGTCTATTATAATCTTCCCATTAGTTAAAGCCCAGCTTGGTGCACTATTATTAGCATAAGAGAACATAGATGCCGCCATAAATCCTTGATACAACTCACGTCGTATTCCAGACAGGTTTAATCGGCCATTATATGTCTGTGAATATTTAGCGGTAATTTGGTCGTGCGAAAGATAATCATCCGTCATAGCCTCTCTTGTAGTCAGTGATTGAAGATACTCTTTGTTCACGACAATATCTTTGCGCTCTCTTGTAGAGAGCTCATTAATATTGATAGATTTAAGAAAATAGAAATTCTGTACATTCTCCAGCATCTCTCTATTCTTATCATCAGGATACTCTGGTAAACTAATAGTTGTTTTTGGATAGGTTGAATCTCTTGAGAAGAAAAGAGTGTATAGCTTGCTGTATTTCCATTCTACATAATTTTGACCTAAAGGGTTCTCACGTCCTCCAGGTGTGTTACTTGTGAGGTCTACCCCGTTAACAGAGATAGGTAAGAGCGCTGTATCTTCAGCTATCTTCCTTACAAACACATCCACAAGTCCATTTGATACCGGTGTATAGTCCCCAGAGAATTTTGAGATATCCAATGCACCAATGAATTTAGTATCAAGATTATCAGCATCTGCAAAAGACTTGCAGTTTCCATTTTGGTCGTAGGTATATATTGGCTTGGAAATAAAAACATCAACAGAGGTGACAATGTCTTTCCAATCGTTTATTCGAATATGCGAGTTTTCTCCGTCTGGGAGGAGTTGATAATCGAGCCCTGCTGAAACCAACATAATATCGCATTCAGCCTCAGAATATCCACCCTTACCACTAACTCTATTCCAAAAGACAACAGGTGCTGTTTTTGTTGATGGGTTCATTAGAATAGGAGCAGAATGACACACTAAAGAACCGTCATATAATCTTAAGGCATAACGGACAAAGAAGGGAAGGGCAAATCGCCCTTCCTTTATCGTTTGGTTAGCAAGGAATTTGTTCACTTTTGCCATAATCTGCGAAGTGATTTTCTTCTGATTTTCTTCAGTCCACACTTCGTACAGTTTACTTTCATCTATCTTCTCAAATTCTACTTTAAAGGTAGAATGACTTTCATCAGAGAGAGAATATATACGAGGCTTACCCCTAAGCCCGAACGATAGTTGTAGATTTGGTAAATGATTTCCAAGCATAGAGTATTGTCCCTTCTTCCAAAGGAAATACAGGATATATTCTTCACAGAAGAGCAGCAAGGTGTTTCCTATTGAGTTCACATGAGAAAGTGATGGAAAAGTTCCAAGCAACTCTGCCTCTTCAAATAGTTTCTTGTTTTCGCTGAGAGCATAAATTTCAGAGGTCTTAGTATCACGTATGATATAGTTAGAGAAGAAAGCCGTTCTGTGTAAATAGATAACTTTCTTATTCTCTCCAAGCTGTAGTAGTGTCTTAGGCGCAAGCAGTGATTTGTATGCCCCGTCTTCATTGATGAGGTTGTATGCTTGTGTCAGCTCTCCGTCTGAACATTCATAATCAGACGGGACAGCAGTATAACCTGTAAAGCGTATGTCCTTTTCCATTTCTTTCCAATTCTTGCAAGATATTAAAGTATTTGCAAATATAGTTATCGTATAAAGTTGTTCGATTTTATCTTTTGGTGGTTGAGGCTACCAATCAAACTTGCTCCATGCAAACCTTTTACGATGTTGCAAGTAATTCAAATCATCTTGGTATGTATAAGCTTCAACTTCAAATGAGATATTACGATATGCCTTATGCCAGTTGCAGAAATAGAGCAACGCAAATATAAACTCAAGCATATATAACAGATAGAAGCCGACAAACCACAGTTCCTTTTCTTGTGCATAATGTATGCACTCGTGATTGTAATCTTCTACAGTGAAGAATTCTTTAGCATCCTCCCTTACGATTATCCACTTCAACAAGGTAATTGCTTTGTAGCCCTTAAAGGGAAAGCGTTTATTGTATATTATCTTCATGCTACCCCCCTATTTCTTCATGGTATTGTCGCAAGGTTTCTTTCACACGCTTTACAGCTTCTTTTGCCTGCTCTTCAGTGCGGAAGTAGAAGAGAGAATTCCAAAGTCCGTTATCGCAAATATCTCCTCTTTCCATAAAACGTATACTCTCCATGAGACAATTAATAGAGTAATATCTTTCACCTTTCTTTGCTCTCCACCTAATATGCTCCACTCGCTTTTCTTCTGCATTCCACCGCAAGCATTGCTCTTTCATCTTATTAAAGAGGAGTTGCTTTTCTTCTTCGGTAGCGTGATATAATCGACGAGCACCATAATACTCATCATCGCAAAATGTACGTAAGACATTCGCAAAGTCTATTCCAATGTAAAACTTTTGCTTACCGTCGTCATCTTCTCCTTTAAAAATAAAAGGATGACGGTCCTTTTTTGTTCGACCACAGAGTATGACTATATCCCCGTCCTTGAACTCCTGTACTTCCTCTTTTTCTTCTTTCTCAATTTCGATACTTCCATCCTTAACGATTGCCTTGCAACCCTCGGGAATGATTATTTTGTTACCGCATTGTAATTCTACTTTCATAGTTTGTCTGTTTTAACCAATTAATTTTATATGTTTAATCCCTTTTTCTTTAAGCTCCGCTAATATCATCTTCGCTAAACCGTAATAGTTACGGTTCTGAAAAGCAATCTTTATTGCGTCTTCTGCATCGTTATGATATTCTTGGACATAATTTGTGATTGCTTCCTCAAAAGCGTAGTTATCAACTCCTTCGTAGTAGTCGCTGAAATCAATAATTGATGTCAATTCACAGCATTCTTCATGCCCTTTGAAAGACCACGCTTCACCGCCATCGTCTCGGATAAACTGTCTGCGGTATCTTTGTCCTTTGTAAATTATGCGATTGCACAATTCGCAACGATACTCTTTTCGTGCAATAGGGTTAGATTCGTTTATTAACTCCATACGCTTATTGTTTATTACTTCATTCACATAATCCATGATATAAACTCATACAGCTATATCCTCCGTCTGGCTCAAACATATCAAGCTGTGCGTCATTACGATTTACATACCTGAACACTTCCTGTACCGTGGGATATTCACCGTTAGCGCAAAATCGCTTTGGTATGTAAGTCGGTGCAAAGAAAGACGAGCCTCGTTCTGTTTCTTCTCTCATCTTCTGTTCTGCCTTAAGTAGACGTTTACTTGCCCATTCATCTTTTGAGATGAGTTTTACTTCACGCTTTCTACACATCACACAAGGAAAACATCCGACCCTTGAAAAGCCTCGTTCATACAAAGGATTAGGTCGCTGTCCATTCTTCAGTATATAATCTATAACATCCTGTGCTGACCATCTGAATATAGGTCGCAGGACAGAAGCATCGTGTGTCTTACACCATTCTATCACATCTTTCTTGCGATATAGACCTTTTACTTCATTGTTGAAGTAGTCCTTAAAATAAGAACATTCAACATCATACCCAGCTCGTGCAGAAGACTCCTTTGCTCTAATACCTTGAATAATGATAAAACTCTCATCCTGTGAGAGAATATAATCTATCATAGGTATTACTTTTAATTCAGAAGTACAGAACCTTGCCATTAAAGAAGGAAAACGCTTCTTTTTTATACTCATATCCACAAAATCCTTATACTTCTTACTTTTGATAGTTACTAAATTAACACCAAGTGTACTTACAATAGTGTTGATATGTTTATATGTGTCAGCGTGTTCCCACCCTGTGTCACAGAACACTGCTGTAACGTTTTCTTTTCCATAGTCGTTTACAGCCTTGATTAGGCAAGCTTGACTATCTTTACCGCCACTAAATTGTACTAATATTTTCATAGCTTAATCAACTAATTTTACTGCTGCATCATACTCATCCCATGGACTAAGCATGGGCATTAGGATAATGCGTATGTCATCGTTTAAAACAAATTCATTAGCTGTTCTATTAGGGTTATGTGTTAACTTAACAGAGGTTATTCCAAGAAAATCCAGTGCAAACTTTAGTTTACTAATAATCCTTGCCCTAAAGCAAGCGTTGCCAATATTTATAACGGCATTTTCATCTGTAATCTGCTTTCCTGTCTTCTTGGTTCTTTCAGGCACAATCTCTCCAGTACCATCACATACTGGGCAATCAGATTCATGTTCGTGTGTATGTCCGTGAATGTCCATATACTCCCAAGTAACATAGCCACTTCCGTTGCAATCTTCACATTCAACTGCATCTTGAATAACAATTTCTTCATCAATTTTAGGACACTCATCCAATGCTTGACTTACAGCCTCTAAAGTGATTTTCTTATTGCAAGGGCTCTCTAACTTTGGAAAACCTAACTTCTTTTTTGAATATTCATTAGTAAGAGCTTTGGGATTTATCCGAATCAGGACAACTCCATCAGAACTCCAAACCTCATTGTAATTCGTTTGGAAAAAAGGTTCTGTAAGTATCTCTTTTATGTGGGTTTTATCACAGAACTTATCTAACAGTTCCGCTTCATTCTTTATTTTCATAATTCATTTACTTTTAATCTACTAATTCAAAACTATATGCTACCACCCATGGATTACTATCCCATGTACCTTTACCACTGATATTGTCGATGAGATACCAAAATGCTTCACGTGCACTTAGGAAGGCTACGTCAGGGGCGTATCCTATATTTTTGGAAACATAAAACAAGTTCTTGTTGTTATAAAATTGCCAAACGCCCTCTTGTATAATATCATCGTCTGATATATCCTGCAAACGTTTAATTTTAACATCTGTAATTCTGATGTGGTGGGGGAGCAAGTTAGCTTTTACAAACATTTTATTCGTCCACCCAGCCTTATATTCTCTATTTATAGAACCATCTACATTGATTATAATATCGCTGTACTCCGCCATACATTCGATAATATCCTTGTATGGCTGTGCAATCGCAACTATATCACCGACCTTATAAGGCAGGTGCTTCGCTGTTTCCTCCCAATTTCCAAGCGGTGTACCCTCTTTCAGTACTCGCCTTGTCATCGTCTTTGTGCCGTCAAGTACCGCCTTTGTAAGGCAATACTTGTCTGAAAACATTATCTTTTTCATACGCTTTACTTGATTAGCTCTAAGTTGTCGTGGATATTTCCGCAGATAATCTTATTTGTTTCATTTATCCATGTCTGCGACATCGGCAAACCAAACCCCTTAGGAAGATTATTGTTAACAGCTACAAATTCAGCTTGCTGCTCATCATATTTCACGACAAAGCGACAATTTCGCCCCGTGAGTATATCCCCCTCAAAGATTTTCTTTCCATTTTTGTCTTTCAACCCTGTGTACTGCCCAACGGTGTCTGGGTTGACATAGCACCAGTCTAACTGCTTTACAACGCCTTTACCAACCTCATAGTAAATTGCAGGGTCGGTGTTTTCTGATACGACCAGTGAGCCGTACACCCATTGCCCATTCTTACGTTTTCCTCTGAAAAATATTTCACGTTTCATATTACTTACTTAAAAAATGATACAAAATAACTGCGGTCGCAAATACCCATCCGCTAAGTGTTATCATGTATAGAATATACTTGAACCATTTCAGCTTTGACAACACGTTACTAATGGTATTCCTGCACTTAATTACATCTCCATAGTTTTCATAGAATGTATCTTCACATATTCTTGTAATCATTTGTTCTACTCTTCGTCTATCTTTTTCAGAAAGAAGAGGATTAAAACTATCTTGCTTGTACATTCCATTCTCATAGCAATAAGTATTTACATTAAAAGTTGCCCTATCACATATAAAAGTGTCATCATATTTTGACTTTACAGATGCATCAAGGGTAATCTTGAAAACGCCACGCTCTTGGTAATACTTCTCTGCAAACTCTTTTATTTCCTTATCATTGAGCTTAGCCTTTTCAAATAGCTCATTATATTCAGACTCTCTTAGCTGATAAATTCTTTCCGTCATATTGATTTTCGTTTAGTTAATCTTTATAATTCTCCTCGAAATAAGGACATATTCCTGTCTCTACTTGGTATTTCTCTTGCACCCACCACATATAAGCATCGGGAGGGTCTGGGAGATACCGCTTGCAGTAGTTGCTTAATTCACAACCCACGCCTTTGCAATAGGCATAGTCTTCTTTAATGTTGTCAGTTTGCATATTTTTTTATTGTTATCTGCGACTGACACCGCCCATAGGAATAATATTGTAGGTCTTAAATCTGTCTATCAATCTGCCAAAACCATCGTTACGTTCGAAACGCTTGCGCAAGGCTTTGTCATCAAGATTGGTCGTCAGATGAGCACACTTACCATATTGTGTCCAAATCTCATTGCGAGCATGGAGGAACTCATCAGTAAGCAATCCAGTGTCCATACCGAAGAATGTCTTATCCTGTATGCCTATGTCATTAAGACAGATGTTTACAGGCGTACATTGGAATCCTTTGTTTTCTTCTTCGTTGAAGGTAAATCTATCAAGGTTGTTGTGCAAGGTGTAGTAATTGACCATCTGCGTAACAGATAAGTTATAAAAGAAACGAGGTGAGCGTATACGCATGAGATATTCAGAAAATACTTGCATGAGCATAGTCTTGCCGACACCAACACCGCCTTGCAGCATTATATTTTTGTGTAGTTTGTATCCACGACCAGGGAATACTTCTTCTGCAAGCGGACAACCATTGAAGTAATAGAGTAGAAAGCGTATTACATTTCGATTATTATCATCAATTACAAATTGACGACGTTGTCGTGCAAGCACGACGTTATTAGCTATATAGAGCAGCAGTTTAGCATGTGCTTTATATGTGGCCTCGTCTTGTAAATCAAATGATGCGAGCCGTGCCTTTTCAATATCATGATGCACTTTCAATGCTACATCATGCAGCTCCAACCAAGTTGAAGATGACTTTTCTTTGCCTCTACATGAGGCAAGGACTGCTTGGTCCCAGTCAACATTACCAGTAGGTTTCTTGTGATACATTGCGAGTGCATCAGCAAGGGTCTTAGGATATTCGTTCATAGTTATTTATTCTTTTTTGTTATACATCTTGTCCTCCGAACCCACCATTATAAGTATAGTCGGGCTGTGATGGTTCTTCAGATGTTGTTTGAGGCGGATACTTTTTGTGCATCCACCTTAAATTCTTCGCTGTTAATTTTCAGCTGCATACATACAGGCTCATTCCACTGTTTGTTCTCCAGCATTTCCTTTATCTCATCGTCATAGGTCATCTGTTTAGTATTCACCTTGCTTACAGTTCGCTTTGACGCAGAGATATTGCCGCCTTTTCTGCCATTCTTATATCGTGTAAGGCTGACATCTATATTAGGCTTCATTAGAATGAATATCCCCTCGGCTGTTGGCGACAAATCAGGAACGTTACCAGTAAAGCCGTATTCCATGATTGCATTATAAACCTCGCACTGCACATCTTTATCCATGAGTTTCAATCCCTCCCAATAGGAGCGATAGACAATGAAACTGTCTCTTTTAATTTCCTCCATGCTAAACTTCCTTTATACGTATGCCATGCACAGAAAGCATGAGTTTACGTTTGATGATGTACTCTTTTGTCCTCATTCCTTTTGTATCTTCGACTATTGTCTGTCCTGTACTGCAATCAATATAGACGAAGTCTGCGATGTATGAACAGGCACGTTCAAGGAGTACACGTGTAGTTCGTCCTTTGAAGTCTTTTCCACATTCACCATACTGGGCAGGTATAAGTTCATACTTTACCTGCTCTCGCAGGTTTGCAATAATACCAGCACGCTGCATCATCTGCAAGGTAGCAGAGCGGTAATGCTCTTTTTTCGAAGCATGTTTACCGACACGCTTTGCACCGTATTTATTGCAAGCCCCACGAGAGAGTTTCTTATATTCGTCAATCTTCATTGCCAGCGTTCAAATCATGTCGGAACACATCTAAGACCTTTGTCTCATCGAGAGTGGCGATGCTATAGTCAATCATTGTTCCTACGAAGAAAACATCAATGGCATTCTTTGCTTCTGCAATAGTATCGGCATTGACGAAATAATAGTTTGGAGTTTTCTTCTCCTTACCTGTTTTCTCGTTAAGGGTGATATAATTCACCTTTGCCTTAAACCACTTCTCCTTGCTGCTATCTCCGATTAGCTCTGTACAGCGTGAGCGTTTGATAGTTACTATATCTGTCATAGTACCATAAACAGAAACTTCTTTTGTTGTACTTGCCTCAGCCTCTGTGAAAGATAAGGCATCAACTACAAACTGTTCGAGGACTTTTGCGTGAGCACCATTTTCTAAAGTGCGCTCCATGCGCACGCCTACTTCAAATAACATCATAGAGAACCTCCTTTCGTTACATCTTTTTTACATGCATCTTCGCTATTGAATTCGGGGCAAGAGTATGCTATACGGTCGTATAGCGTATTAGCATAATCTCGCATGTGTTCCAATTGCTTAGATAGTTGTTCTCTTTCAAATGAATTCATCAAATTAGGAGTATATAAAGCACGTGTTGCTTTCACAATACGTTTATTGAGTTCTTCAAGCTCAAAATTCATTCTGTCTACATGTGTTTCTGTTAAGGCGTAACCTTTATCAAATACACTTTTAGGAGACCAACTTACATAGCCGTCCTCATATTCAACGAGGTAGCCCATCATATTTTCGCAATCATCTTTATAGAACTTGCGCCCAAGCGCTGTTTGCGCAGTATATAAATCACAAGGTTCAGCTTTCACACTTTTGATGCAAGTGTATTGTTTTGTTTCTTTAGATGTTTCCATTTTTGTACTTGTTTAATTTTGTTAGGGTTTCCTTACTTGGTTTGAAGCGCACTGATTTGTGTGCAGGAACGGTGATAGGCTTTCCTGTCTTGATGTCGTTCACCTTACGTTCAGACTTATTAACGACTACGAAAGAGCCGAAGCCACGGAGTTGAATACTTTCGCCCTTGGCGAGTGTTTCAGCAATGACACGTAGTACACCGTCTACGGTCTTGAATGCTGTTGATAGCGTAACCTTTTCAGATACAGCTACCTCTTTTGCTAACATGTTCTTGTTCATATTTTTAATATGGAGTTAAATTAAAATCGAGTATCATTCCTTTATGAGCAGCAATAACATTCTTACCAGTTGCAGCCTTTATCCCTTTTACAAATTCAGACTCATTACTATTAGCATCGGAGAGGTGGATAAGAACAATGTTATTCACTTGTGATAGGTCGTTAGCTTGCAAAGTCTCTAAACATGTGTTGTAACTCATGTGTGACTTGATGGTGCGTTCACGACGTACTGAAGAGATATATCCTGCATCTGTGTTATGATTAAGAATATCCAAACTATAGTTACATTCTATCAGTACATTGTTTAGACCTGGGAACATGTATTTAAGATAATATGTATCTGTTGCAAACAAGACAACCCCACATTCCTCGTGCCTGATAAGATAACCCAAAGGTTCTTCTGCATCATGTTGTACGTCGAAAGGCATAATATCAAACCCACCTAAGCTGAATTGAGAACCAGACTCACACTTCAATGGTAAGAAGCCTGCATAATCACTTGGGATAGTTCTGCGCATCGTTCCTTCTGACATTCTTACAGGTATCCTTGCTTCGAGGTATTGTAAAACATACTTTGCGTGGTCTCCGTGTTCATGGGTAACGCAACATCCAACGATAGAAGATATGTTAAAGTTTAATGTTCTTTTCACCTCTTGTATCTTAATACCAGCTTCAAGTGTTAGCACCTCCCCAGTCTTTTCAGACTGGAGAAGGTAACAGTTACCTTTGGAAGACGAACCTAAGATATACAGTTTCATTAGTAAGCTGGCCCTTCTTCAAAGGGAAGAGAATTAGTATGAGATGTTGAAGGAGTTATCTCTCCAGTTTCTCTATTAACTCTTTGCGTTGAGTCTTCAAAAGCAATGGTCTCTTTGTTTGCAAGATTTGCTTTCTCATGCTCAACAACTTCTACAGCATCAGCGTCCTGCATCTCGTCAGAGACATATAGCCCAGAGAGTGTATTAGGAAAAGCTTCTCTCAGAGCTTGTACCTCCGCAACCTTTCGAATCATTGTTGCAGGCATTTGCTTCCATGTTGATTGTTTCTTATCGTACTCTTGCAGCGATACTGTTTGTCTATAAGGACGACGGTTCTTACGATAAACATCGCACCAGCCTCCGACAAGTGTTAAGCCTTGTGGAAAGAAAGTACCAACGAGGTTCTGCACTACGCCTTCTTTGTTTACAACAATTACACCAGACTCTATTCCTTCAAAGTCAGCACAGCGATCGGCACGTTTCATAAATGCTTCCTTTGATACAATCATCTGTGAAGGAGCGTCACCATACTTAACTAGGTAAGCTTCACGTAAGAAAGGGTTAAGCTGGTTAACTTGGCAAAGCGTAATGAATTGCGCCATATCGCTATCGGATATTTTCATACCCTTACATATAGTATCCATAAGGATACGCTTGTTGATTTTTACATCGTTGCCGTCAATACCCTTGATTGTTGCAACCATTTTGTCAACGATACTTACCTGCTGTGCAGGTGCTACTTGCTGCGTTGCAGCTACGTTCTGAATTTCACTCATAACTTTATTTTTTATTTGATTACTAATTGTTTATCTTGTGTTACCTGTAATAATATCATTTGAGATTGAATGCCCATATAGTGATTTACGCTCTCTGCGCCATCGATGAATACAGGCGCATAAATCTTGTAGAACTTGCATAAGGTGTTAATTATATCAAGACCAGCATTTACTTGTCCAGCTGTATTTGTAACACCGTATGGAGTTCCGTTTACAATTGGAATACATACTTCAAATTCGTTTCCTTCTTGTGTATAATCAAACAGCTGAAATCTAACAGACTTAAACATAGCATTAATGCGCTGTTCGCAGTCTTCTATTCTCTTCTTAATGAAGCTAACAGCTATATACTCTCGTTTCTCAATCTCGGCAATCTGTTGTGTCAATTCACGTCCTCTGCTTTGAAGAGCGACAATTTCAGCGACGGCTTTATCTATAGCTGAGCGATGTCGCATGCGTAATTTTAATTCAGTAAGAGAGTCATATAATGTATCTCTCTCTTTCTCTATTTGAACAACAGGATTTTCTACAGCTTCAGTTTTCTTCATCCGTTCTCTCAAGTCATTCACCTTTGCTTCAAGTTCTTTCATTTCGCTTGTTGAAACTTCTAACGACGTGGGAACATGAACAGTTGGATGGTTATCAAGCTGCTGATATAGCTCTGATATATTCTGCTCTATACCTTTAACGGTTTCAGCAAACTTCTCATCAGCTTCAATAGTAGACAACTCTTCTGTTAATAGATTTCGTTGTGCAGCAAGCGACTTACCTTCTTCGTTGTTTGCACGGAGCTGCTCTGCCTTGTTCTGAGCAAAGATATTGTGAGCCTCTGCAATCTTATCTTCTGGTAGACGTTGACCGCAATAAGAACAAATGTCTGAACAATTATATTCTGAAGCATTAACAGCTCTCCACTTCTCACGCAGGCTGTTTAATCTGACTTCTATGTCAGTCTCCTGCTGTTTAAGATGTGTACGACGTGTTTCTGCCTGTTTGCGTTCAATAGATACTTGTGTTAGACGTTCGTGAGCCTCTTTAATCTTTCGTTCTATCTTTCTACGCTCTTCATTTGCAGCGTCAGCCTCCTTTCGCATACGAGTAAGCTCGTCTTGCTCTAACTGTATACGCTGCATCTCCAAGTTGTGAATATCTTTTGCTATTTGCTTGTCTTTCTCCAGTTCTGCCTCGTTTCGCTTCTCTATGCTTGTAACCTGTTCCGTGAGTGTAGCAATTTCTTTTTCAGCCTTATCAATCTCTGATTGCAAGGCATTCCAATCCTCGGCTTCTGGCATCATCTTTTGTGTCTGGTCGATACGAGGTTGGATTTCTGACAGCTCAGTCTTCAAGCGTTTTTTTGTAGACGATATTTCTTTGCGGAAGTCTGACAAACTCTTTCCATTGAGTTCGTCAAGTAGTTTCTTAAAGTCTTCGTTGTCAGATGCAATTTCCTCGTCAGACTTTGCGCCAGCAATCTGCAACAACTGTTCACGCTGAAGCTGCCATTTCATCTTCTCAGTGAAATAACGTGGATTAGTAATCATCTTGAACACTGTTTCGTCAATGATGTTCTCAGATACACGTGTTTTAAACTCGTTTACCTTAATTGGCACACCATTCCAGATGCACTCTGTAACATTACCAGAGAACACTTCTTCTACTTGACCACGAGGTTTGACCCACTGCTCTTTGTATTCACGCTTGATTGTTAATTCCTCTCCATCAACAATCAATATAGCCTCTACAGAGCACTCACATCGATGAAGGACGTTGTGCTGCTCGTCATAAGAGCGGAGTTCAAAGTCCTTTCTATCTTGAGAGTCCTTACCAAAGAGAAGCCAACAGAAAGCATCGAAGTGTCTTGACTTCCCAAGACCATTATCTCCGCAGATACTTGTAGGAGCATCAAGGTTGAACCTTGTGGTTCTCCCTTTTTCTCCCCTCCAGTTACGGAGGGTGAGTTGTTGCAATACTATTTGTTTCATATATTTATTTTTTGAAGAATTCTGAAAATTTCTTGCCTCCATACTCTTTTTCCGTAAGAGCAATTATTTCCTGTACTGTGTATTTATCTTTATGTGGTTTTGGAAGTCTATTCTCTATGAAATCTTTTGTACCAGCTGCGCATGCTCCTGTGATTGTCCTATATGCAGCAATAGCCTCTTCATAAGTAATCGTGTCATTTAAGGACATGTTCCTGTATACCGAGGTGTCCCGGTCGTTGATTTTAAAGATAAGGTCAGCACGTGCTTCTTGGAGTGTACGACCGTGTGCCCAGTGATTCTCACTATCTGTGACAAGATATAGTTGTTCGCTACTGTTAAGTTTGTGAACTCGATATACATTCCCATGATGTGAGTCAACAGCTGTAAACATATCATCAACCTTAATATAGCTTCTATCATTCCATTCCCAGAAGATAGGCATATTTGAAACTCTACTTATAGCAGCTATTGCTTTAGAAGAAAGTTTCTTGTTAACTTTGACCTCTCCTGTAATGCCTGTGCCACTTAGGTCAAGATAGCCACCCACCGTTAGGTTATCGGGTAGTGCTGTAATGCCTGTGCCACGTAGGTCAAGATAGCCACCCACCGTTAGGTTATCGGGTAGTGCTGTAATGCCTGTGCCACGTAGGTAAAGAGAGCCACCCACCGTTTGCTGTAATGCCTGTGCCACTTAGGTCAAGATAGCCACCCACCGTTAGGTTATCGGGTAGTGCTGTAATGCCTGTGCCACTTAGGTCAAGAGAGCCACCATAAAAAGGCTTACCGTCTTTAACGACGAGGTTAACTCCCGTCTCTTTTCTAAACTTTTCAATTTCTTGTTTCATAGTTGAATTTATTTGTTTCTATAAATAGTCCTGTTCTGTTCGCTGAAGCAACCGAAGTTGAGCCGTCTCGTATTCCGTCTTACCTGGCCGTACATAAGGCTGTATCTTTCCTGCTCTACGCCAGCGTTCCACATTCTTTCGTCCGAACATCTTGTATGCTTGCCGTGTGGAAATAAATTCCGGGTCGTTGCGGTCATCGTGCAACATCTTGACGATGTGTAAGAAACAATAGAAAAATATTGTCACAGTCAGAGGCTACAAGGATTGTTATTATCATAGCCAATACTACTAAGACATTTATACGCCAATTAAGGTGGACTTTGAAAAACTTATTCATAGTTATTGTTTTTTGTTTATACAGATTGGTGATTGCATATATTCAACATATTTCTTGAACATATTGCAGTAGCGTCCATTGATACTGTTATAAGCATCGGTGCAAATTTTACATTGATTAGGCATTGTTTATTCCACTTAGAAATTTATTCACAAAATAAACCTGCCCTTTACCAGTAACTTTTACAGTCTTGCTAATGATAGCAGAGCCGTCTGGCTTCTGAATGACCGTCTTTTTAATTTCAAACAACCCTAACTCCATTGAGTATTGAGTGGGCTCGTTGAAGCATTCGCCAGTCTTCTTGCACAAGTATCCATTAGCACGAAGCCACTTGAATAGCCTGCGCTGTCCAGTATCCACTCCGTTCTGCTTGATGAGCTTTGCAAGTTCACCTACCAAAATAGAGTCAGAACTTGCCGTAACAGCATCAGCAAAGATGACTTGTGGACGAGTTTCTTGGATTTTCTTTTCCGCTACCAGTCTCTTCTGCTTTTCATTCTTAAGCTCTGTCGCTAACTGAATGAGAAAGTCTGGGTTTTGGATAGCTTTCTGAAGCGCATCGTCCGTCATATACGCACCATGTTTGCGAATAGTTGGAAGAACTTCACTTGTTATCCACTTGCGGAATTGTCTTGCTTCCGCCTTGCGACTATCAAGGATGACATCGTACAAGCCATCTTCGTTTACAAACAAGGCTTGCTGCTCTCTTCCAAGACTGTCAATTATGGGGTAATTTGAAACAACCTCATCTCCAAGTCGCTGATTAACACCCTTTGCCGTTAACTTCAATGCCTTGCATACGTCTGCAAGACAGAACTGTGGATTTGCTTCTGTTCCAGCAACACGGATATTGCCGAATGCTGGGTTGTTCAATACTTGAATTGACTGCATACGTTAGAACTGTTTGATAAAACCTAATTCTTTTGCTTTCTGACGAACTAAATTCTGTACGTCAGAGTCGCATTTCCAGTGCATAGCATTGTACACTGTAAGCTCACTTACTCTAAGGATTTCAGCAAGCCTTTTTTTGCACCCTTTCTTCAATTTAATTGGCTTTCTACTTGACATATCATTAATAATTTGTATATTTGTAGACTTACTATTAAATATCGCTATGATATTACTTAGTTATCTAAACTATTACGATGCAAAGGTAGATAATTATCTGTAAAGCCAAGATAAAAAATAGATAAATTATCTGTAAAAGTATCTGTTTATACTATTTCTAAATAATTTAGTTATGGAAGAGACTGTAAAAGATAGACTTACAAAGTTTAGGCAATATAAAAAGTTAGGACAAGGAAAGTTTGAAAAGCTCTCAGGCTTGTCTAATGGATACCTTACGCAATTAAGAAAAGCTCCTGGTTCTGAAAAGTTACAGAGAATACTCTGTGCTTTTCCAGACCTTAATAGAACTTGGCTTTTAACAGGAGAAGGTGATATGTTAAATGGAGTGCAAGCGGAGCAAACAATACAACCATCTACAGAATCTGATATTCACCTAATTCCTTTACTCCCTGTTTCTGCGCAGGGCGGTTCGCTTAATGACTTTGTTGTTTCAATCAAAGAATCAAGCTGTGAGAAGATTATCTCTCCTATTAAAGGGGCTGATTATGCGATGTCGGTATCAGGGGAGAGCATGGCACCTGAATATCCTTCGGGTTCACAGATACTAATCAAGCGAATTGACGAAAAGGCTTTCATTGACTGGGGACGTGTATATGTGCTTGACACTTGTAATGGTACGGTGATTAAAAGACTTTTCCCTTCTGAGACAGCTGACAAAGTACTATGTAAATCTATCAATCCAGAGTTTCCTCCTTTCGAGGTGTCGCTGTCAGATGTTTATGCTGTCTATCGTGTGTTGATGTGCATGGCATTAAAGTAACTTGAAAAATAGATAAAAAGTAAACGATGTGGAATAAAACTAATGGTATAGGTTTCTTATTTGTGTTATGTCTCACATTGCTATCAATTGATGATATGTTGGACTGGGTGTGGCATTTATCATATCCGAAATGGATGAATGTGATATGCTCAGTATTCGTTTTTATCTTATGGCTTTTGGGTTTGACATTCCTTTACGAGGCAGAAAAAGCAATGAAAACTAAAAGAAAGAAATAGAATGGAAAGAGACAAGGAACTTGAAAAATTGAAAATTCTGATGAACGCCATGCGTTCAAACGATATGATGGAGCCACTGGAGTGGGAGCAAGAACTACGAGAAGGAGCGTGGCTTTTACTTCATAATAAACCAGGACTTGACAGAGAGGAATGGAAACGAGAACTCATAAGCCAATATCCAACAGAAGTAGTTGATACTTTCGGAACAGACCCAGCACAGGCTTTTGCAGCTATGGATGACTGGTGGGAGAGTGAAACATACGAGGATGAGAATACAGGCTTATGTGAAACTTATCAAGGATGGTCACTCATTTTTGCAAATGAAAAATCAGTTATGGTGTTTGATGAACTTTCAAGGCTTAAACTTAAATTAAGCCGTTTAGGGCTGTTAAAAAATCTCAGATGATAAGTTGTGCGTCAGGCGGAAGATAACGCAACCTGCGCAAAATAAAGTGGCAAATAAGTAATATTATCATCAGAACTATAAACAACAAAACATTAACGAGATGATGTAAAGAGTAGCAAAAAATACGACTGGTATACCAAGGATGTTCAAAATGCCTATATTTCGCTAATATTTGCAGCGGCACAAGCAGCAGTGGAAGAAATGAAGTAATTTCTTAGAGATATGTTTTTTAGGCGGTATACCATGTTTTTACGTAGGTATACCGCCTATTTTTTATGTTTTATAAATGAATATCTAAAAGAGGATGGCCTTTACCTTTTCTCTCACTTCTAATTTACTAAGTTCTTTACAACAATCTTACTTTATACCAATATGCAATTTATTAAATCAGCGTTTATAGCACTTGCTTTGTTCTCTACGATAGGAGGAACGACTGCTTCTACAAAGAGAAATACGAATATTCAGTCTGGAACGGTTTACATTTGTACGGGTCCAAAGGCAAGAAAGTATCATTCAAGTCAAAATTGCCGTGGTCTTAATAGATGCTCAGGCAGTATAAAAGGCCTTTCTGTGAGTGCGGCAAAGTCAAAAGGTTTTAGTCCATGCAGGATTTGTTATAGATAGTTTGTTTATAAACTATGTTTTAAAACATAGCAAGAAGTATGTAATATGCAGTCTTGAACCTTTATAGTTAAGTGTAAAGCAACGCTTTTTATATTCGTTCTCTACTATTTACGGCTTCTTTTTACTATGAGTATAAGGCTCTTAGTGCTATACACTACGGTTTAATTTATGATAGAATTACTTTTACGTGAGAAGAGACATTAATCTTGCTAACGTAAGAGTTGGGTACGTCTAATAATCCTGTTTATATGTTGTTCTTTGAGAAATGAAAAGTTGTTTGCTCTCTTAAAAATGTAACGATATAACTATAGTATTTTTAATTTCATTTTGCTGTCACTTTTAACACTTCGTGCAAACGTGCTACAAATCAGCAGGTTATAAGCTATTCTCTTGTGACATGAGTGACAGGAACTTTCATTTTGAGGATTTCTTTCATTGTAGAAAAATAGGGATATTATAATGAATGTGAGAAATAGCGTTTCTGAGGCGGACTCGTTTTTGACAGTAAGGATCTTATCCCAAGTTTAACCGGCAAAATATTTTTCATAAATTTTCGGGATATTTTGTGTAGTATTACTTGTCATTACCTACAAAATATATTCAGAATTTTAACTACTTATTTTGTTTAGAACAATTTGTCGCACAAGGAGTCGAAAAATGACATTTCCCACCCCATCCAATTGTAGTTGTTTCCTATTCGGGCAATAATCACATTCTTCTTCTGATTAATATAAATGAATTGGTGTCCGACACCAAAC